>JABNAD010001082.1_pt1 | contig 11376 bp, 8 predicted proteins | sample 7240381 | NCBI WGS metagenome assembly JABNAD01 (sample SAMN11332834, study PRJNA596920) | anaerobic digester metagenome | biome: digested sludge; isolation source: digested sewage sludge-derived enrichment culture grown on H2/CO2 | place: Germany: Goettingen | reverse complement strand
AGCAGTTCCTGGCGCAGGACCGTGAAATCGTCGAGGAAGCTTATGCCGGCGACAGCATCGGTGTATTCGATCCGGGCATTTTCTCCATTGGAGATACGCTCTGCCCGGCGTCCAATAAATTTAAATTTGATCCCATCCCGGCATTTGCCCCGGAACATTATGCCCGGATCCGGCCGGTGGACACCATGAAGCGCAAGCAGTTCGTCAAGGGAATCACTCAGGTGGCCCAGGAAGGCGCCATCCAGGTTTATAAAGAAGACTATGCCGGAATGGAAGAAATCATCGCCGGTGTAGTGGGTGTCCTGCAGTTTGAAGTTCTGGAATACCGACTTAAAAATGAGTATGGCGTCGACATTCGCCTGGATCAGCTCTCCTACTGCCATGTCCGCTGGATTGAGCACTGGGATAAGGATCCGGAAGCGTTGTCTCTGACCTCTGACTCCAAGCGCCTGGTTGACTCCAAAGGCCGTCATGTCATCATTTTCTCCAACGAGTGGGGCATCGCCTGGGCTCTGGACCACAACAAGGGCCTGGTTCTGTCTGCCCTTGGCAGCTAAGCGTATCCGATCTGCCATTTCACTATATCCAGGACTTGGATAAAAGTCCTGGATATAGCCCCGCTGGATAATAACTTAGGTTAAAGTCTTGGATAACGTCCTGGACATGTCTCGAATAAAGTCCTTAACGTCCTGGATAATGTCTATAACCCCAAAAAAACTGGAGCCATCAATGCTCCAGTTTTTTTATGTTGTTCAATATCCAAGTTACCGGTCAACGGACCGGGCATCCTGCATCATCCGGCGGATCTGTTCATGCTGGTGGGCCACAAACTGATTGAAATCCTGATTGACCCGCTGCATCTGCTGGCGGTTCTGTGCCCACAGGACTCTGGATTCCGTCATTTCATCGCGCAAATAGCCGGAGGCTTCTTCATGATTATGGAAGGTTGACTTAACCAGGGGACTGTTGTTGCCGCGCATGGTACTGTCCGATTTCATGGCTGAATTGGAAAATTTGGAAGCCTGGGCTTTTTCAGCCGCTCTGCGTCCGACGTGGGTTGAATTCTGGAGGGAATCATTCAGCCGCTTCTCCAGGTCCTGCCAGCTGGTCTTTGCCTGAGCTGCCTGTCTTGGCTGAGTGGTGGCTGACGGCGGATTAATGAGCCCTCCCGGCTGATTGGGCTTTTGATAGCCTCGGTATTGGCCCCCGGTCCGGCTGGCCTTTCCGGCACCGCCAATCCAGGAGATAATACTAATGATGATAATTAAAAAAAACAGGAAATCCACAGACATCTCCTCCATACATAATGATTCTCGGTCTAACTTAATGATTATGATTCATGTTGATTCACATCATAACACAGATCGATTAAAACAGAATGAAGAGTTCATTTCTCCTGCCACTGATTTTGATACCGGGTCATCATCAGCCAGTGAACCAGCCACACAAACGTTCCGAAAAGAAATCCCGCGATCAGGCTCAGTATGATCCAGGGAAAGCGCTGGGTCAAGGTATCGATCGGAACGAAAAACGGCGCGACCAGAACCAGGGCGCTGGTCAGATAGAACAGCATGGTCTGCCGGAACGTTCTCTCCCGCCGGATCCGGGGCACCAGCCAACCGAGAAATCGTGCCTGAATTAAGGTGAATACCAGGAGGATCAGCCCGATGATCCAGAAACCGGCAGGCGGCGGGAAATCCGCCCCCACCAGAAAGACAGTCAGACTGATGGTAAAAAAGCCAATGGATTCCCTGCTGATAATTTTTTTCATTGTTACCCCGTTTCTCAAAAATGGAAATACTGAGTGCACCAGTCCTCGAGACAATTGGGAGGCGGCACAGATCAAAAGGAAGTCTGAGGGCAGCTCCGCGCAGCAGTTTCTGGATTGCTGCCTGGATTATGATGTCACATGAAAGGCAGGGAAGCGTTGGCTCCCCTGCCTTGTCCATATGTGGTCTTTCTCGTGATTAAGCGTTGGCTTTGACCCAGAGTCCATGCAGGTTGCAGTATTCTCTGGCAAGTTCCACTTCGTCAATGGCGACCTGGAAGAAGGCCTGCGGTGCATCGCCGGGGTTGAGATCCTGGCGCAGTACCTGACCGTTTTTGGTCAGAACTTCAATGGTGGAAATCCAATGTTCCGGGAGCATGGGATGAGCCACAGATCCAACTTTCACCCATACGCCGCCTTCAGCAGCTTCAATAACCGGAACGTGTTTTTCCAGAGCAGCGTCCACTGTGTTCTCCTTGAGCAGTTTCATTTCCTCTCCGCAGCATACCAATGCGCCGCCTCCGGCGAGCAAAACCTCAACCACATTGCCGCATACATTGCATTTGTAGATTTCTTTTACTTCAATTGCCATTATATCTCCTCCTTGAAATCGTGGATTAGTACTGTCTCTATTATAGCCTTAATTCCCGTAAAAAACTTTGAATGCTTGGTAAACAAACCAGTGGTCATCGACTCCGGCCAGTTCGCGGATGGAGTGCATGCCCAGGATCGCATTGCCAATGTCGACGGAACGGATCGGCAGGACCGTGGAGGAGATGGGGCCGATGGTTGAGCCGCCGGATTTATCAGAGCGGTTCACATAGGTCTGACAGGGAACGCCGGCTTTTTCACAAATCGCCTTGAACACAGCGGTGGACTGAGCATCCGAGGTGTAACTCTGATTGGCGGCGATCTTGATCACCGGTCCCTGATTCATGCGCGGCCGGTTGGTCGGATCGGCGAATTCACTGAAGTTGGGATGAACCGCGTGAGCCAGGTCCGCGGAGACCATGAATGATTTCTCCAGAGCCTGGAGGTAGTCCGCCCGTGAGCCGCCCAGGGCATAGACGAGCCGCTCCAGAAGATGGGCCAGAGTGGGGGCACCGGCTCCCTGTTTGGTGCGGGATCCGACTTCTTCGTTGTCGTAAACCGCTGCCACGCGGATTCCCTTTCCGGTGGTTTCCAGCAATGCTTTCAAGGAAGCATGGGCCATAGCCAGATTATCCATGCGCTTGGAGGAGATAAATTCTTCCTTGAGTCCGACCAGTTCTCCCCTGGCTGTCTCGTAGAGATAGAGTTCATAATCGAGAATGTCCTCAACCTCAATTTCCAGCTTCTGAGCAATCAATTGCTGGAAGATCTTTTCCTCCGTTGCCGTTTCTTCCAGGCAGACCACCGGCAGCACCTGAGTCTGAGGATTCAGTTCAACGCCCTTGTTGACTTCCCGGTTCATGTGGATGGCTGGATTGGGAATATAGAGCACCGGACGCTCCAGATCAATATTCATCAGTTGGGGGGCCATGGGATCATTCGATTTCACCGCGACCCGTCCGGCTACCGACAAGGGCCGGTCAAACCAGGTGTTCAGGATCGGGCCGCCATAAACTTCTGTATTCAGACGAACGAAACCTTCTGAACGCATTTCGCAGTTTGGCTTGATCCGGAAGGAGGGCGAATCGGAATGGGAACCGATCAGCCGGAATCCATTGTGATAGGTGCCTGCTCCAAGGTCCACTGCGAAGATCGAGGATCCGTTCTTGATGTAGTAAACTTTATCCCCTTCTTTTACGGACCAGTCCGCGTCTCCTTTCAGTTCCCGGTAGCCCGCGCGCTCCAAAGTATCGGCGATGTCCGCCACCGCCTGGTAGGCGCTGGAGCCGCGATGCAAAAAGTCCATCAGATCCTGTGCCAGTTCTTTCTTCGTCATAATCTTCCTCCTGTTTCTTTCCGGGCTTTATTCAGCCTCTTTTCATACAGTACCAGTATAGCAAACAAAGGCCCCTCCTGAGATTGATTCTCTCCATCATGCCGTTAATTTTCCTTGAATTCTCGCCCTGGAGACGGGTATGATATCTCACGTGTGCTATAGTGAAATAATTGGACTGGGCACTGCCCGTCAAAAATAAAGATCCACCTGGTATCGTGAAAAGAGGAACCCATGACTGATTTTTTAATTAAGCGTTTTATTAAGAGTGACAATGTTCAGGATCCGGCCGTTCGGGAAAAATACGGTTATCTGGGTTCGGCGGTGGGTATTCTTGTCAATATTGCCCTGTTTGGACTGAAGCTCACGGTGGGTCTGTTGATGAACAGTATCTCCGTCATCGCCGATGCGTTCAACAACCTGTCGGATACTGCCTCATCCCTGATTACCATGATCGGCTTCCGCCTGGGCAACCGCCCCGCTGATGAAGGACACCCCTATGGCCACGGACGGATTGAATATTTTTCCGGCCTGATTGTCTCGGTGCTGGTACTCTACGTCGGCATCCAGTTTCTTGTGACGTCTGTCCGGCGAATCTTAAACCCCACCCCGCTGGAATTCCGCTGGATTCCTATCATCCTGCTGATTGTCTCCATCTTCTCAAAAATCTGGATCTCCGGTTTCAATCATACTATTGGAAATAAAATCAACTCCTCGGCGCTCAAGGCATCTGCCCTGGATGCCAAAGGAGACGTCATGATCTCCTCCACCGTCGTGGCCGGGCTCCTGTTTTCCCACTTCAGCCATATCGAAATTGACGGCTACATTGGATTGTTTGTCGCCGGCATGATCGTGAAAAGTGCCTGGGAGCTGATTCGGGAAACCTTGAATCCCCTGCTTGGGACTCAGGCCGACGAAGAGCTGATTGAACGGATGAATCAAATCCTCCTGAGCAACGAAGAAGTTTTTGGAGTTCATGATACGGTGACCCATAATTACGGACCTAGTACGGTTTTTGCCACCACTCATGTCGAGGTGCGGGATGACATCTCCGTAACCGAAATTCATGACATTATTGATGATCTGGAAAAACGGGTCCTACGCGAACTCGACGTAGAACTGGTAATCCATATGGATCCGATCCGGATGGCGGACGAGAAAAAAGTGGCCATCGTCCGTCATCTCCGGGATGAACTCCTCCAGGTCGATGGCGTTCGCTCGCTCCATGATGTGAGACTGCGCGAGCACGAGACCCGATACATCGCTGAACTGGTGGTAGACCCGGAAACTGATCTGGCCTCCACTCAGCAAGTCGCTGAGCAGATTGTCCGGGATCATCAGCTGGAACCTGACCTTCACCTCGAGGTACACAACCTCATGAGTCACGGCTGGAGTAAATCATGAGATCTTATTGCTTAAGCCGTCCTTTTGACATTTCTCTGGAGAGCTATGGAGGCAGTCAGATGTGGTTTCCCCAGAAGTATCAGCTGCAGACCGGCTGCGGACCGGTGGCACTGGCCAACCTGTATGCCTGGTACCGCAACCTCCGCCTGAACCAGTCGGACATGACCCGCCTCCAGGAATTGATCACCCGCTTCCTGAGCGGACCGGTGGTACTTCCCCAGCAGTTTATCCGAGGGGCCAGACGCCTGTTTGAGCGCTCCGGCTTTCACCTGGATCCTATCCGGCAAACCCTCTTCCGGCATAGCCTGAAGGGGCGGGAACGCGTCCTGCGCCTCATCATCAGCTCCCTGGAGACGGATCATCCCCTGCCCCTGCTCATGGGACCCAACCGCCCCGGCGCTGTTTATCGCCGGGACTTTAAAAATCACTGGGTCCTGATCACCGGACTGGACCTCGAGGCCGAACGGGCCGTGCTCCACGTCAGCTCCTGGGGCAGTCCCTTCGAAGTCGATCTGGATCAGCTCATTCAGTCCAAGCTGTTTATTTCCGTGCTGTCCCTCCGGGTGAGCAGGCAGTAAATGCTCAAACCAGACCAATGATCCGCAATCCCATCTGAATTTGGCTGTATTCTATAAATGTTATATTTGCATTCGCAAAGGCGGCCCCTGTTATATCCTCAGGATACGACAGGGGCCGCCTTATTGTTTCATCCCTCTCTATTCAGAGGCGGGATGAAAGTCATGAAGTTCTCTTTGCAGTGCTTATATGCCTACTTCGAACTATCCGAGAAATTGACGTCTTCGTTCTGTGTCTCAATCACATGGAGACGGTGCAAGGCACGAGTGCTCATGATGTATTTGACCAGGTCCGGTTTGGGGCGGTTGGGTCTGGTATCCACCAGAATGACTCCGTCAAATTCCAGGCCCTTGGCCAGGAAGGCCGATAACAGCAGGGTGCTGGAGGAATACACGCCATCCTCAGTCCGGATGAACTTATAGTAGATTTCATTCTTCAGAAGCTGATGCAGGTCCTGCGCACTGTCCAGGTCACGGGTCAGAATGGCGATGGACTCGACGCCGTCTTCCCGCATCCGGGCATACTGCGCCTTGACCAGAGCCGCCGCCGACGCAAGGTCCGGGGTTGATTCCACCTGGACCGGCTCCCCGCTGCGCAGGGATTCGGATGTTCCATTGGGCAGGAATGTATCGGCGTATTTCACAATTTCATCCGTGGGGCGGTAGCTCTTGTTCAGTTCAAAGATCCTGACATCCTCAAACAGACGGCCCAGTTCAAGGAATCCGGCATCCTCCCATTGAATCAGCCGCTGATTGAGATCTCCGACGATGGTTGCGTTGACGCAGCCGGTGATTTCCTTGATCACGCGGAAATGATTCAGGGACAGGTCCTGGGCTTCATCGATGATCAGGTATTTGACTTCGTAGGGAAGCTTCACGCCCTGAAGGCGATGCTTCAGATACAGCATAGGCGCCAGGTCCTCATGGGTCAGGATCCGCATCGTATTGCCAGCCTGATACAGTTCCAGAATGCTGCCTTTTCCCAGATAAGTGATCTGCTCCCGGAATTGTACAACTTTCTCGACAAGCTGGCGTACGCTTTGCCAGCGTGACAGTGATGCATCTTCATTGAGGGTCGCCCCGCTCTCGACCTTTTTCTGGAGGTCCCGGTACCTGCGGTCTATTTCCCGCAGTTCCCGGTTGCGGACTTCGCGCATTCGGTTAATAATAACTCGCTTGATTCGCAGCGCGCGCGGAATCAGGGGCATGTAGGCAAAATCGCGGGCCATGGTCTGGTGCATTTCATTCCGGCTCATCAGGACTTTCCCTAAGAAAACAATGTCCTGCTCCGGGTAAAGCGATGCTTCCAGATCCTTCACCAGCCGATCCATCCGGTCAAAGCTGGCCTCCGAGCGTTTGCTGGCCGCATCCCGATAAAGATCCTCATCCCCGGAGGCAATGGCTTCAATAAAGTCCTCCTGGGGGAGCAGATCCAGATTGGGCTCGGCGAGCAGTTCCAGCATAAAGTCCACCATGGTGTTCTGACGAACTCCGGTTTCACCCAGGGTGGGCAGAACCTGAGAAATGTATTCCATAAAGATGTTGTTAGGGCCCAGGATCAGCACCTTGTCTTCCAGCTTCTTGCGGTAATTGTACAGCAGCCAGGCGACCCGGTGCAGGGCGATGGTCGTCTTACCTGAACCGGCGATGCCGTTCACCACGGCGACACCCTGCGGGCGATGCCGGATGATTTCATCCTGCTCCCGCTGGATGGTCATGACGATGTCCTTGAGCTTCTCTCCGGCACTGGATGACAGGACATACTGCAGAATCTCATCTCTTACTTCAACGTCTGAGTCGAACATGCCAAGCAGGCGGGAAGCCTTGATGATGAACTGGCGCCGGGCCAGAATCTCAGCCTGGGCGTCACCTGCCGGGGTTTTATAGCTGGCCTGTCCCAGGCCGCCATGATAGAACAGTGTGGCAATGGGGGCCCGCCAGTCGATGATGAGGGGCTCCATTCTGGCATGGTCAATAAAGCCATACTTGCCGATGTAGATTTCTTCCTGGTCTCGTCCTTCGGAAAAAGCGATCTTCCCGAAATAAGGAGTGTCGATGAGATCCTGGAGTTCATTGATCCGCCTCAGAACAGCTTTGAAGTTCTCTTCCTTGGCGAACATTTCATGATCAAATGCATCCAGAGGCATGTCCTCATCAAATTTATTTTCCTCGATCATCTGCTTGCGATAATCCACCAGATACTCCGTGAGTTTCTGCTTCTGTCCGGCCAGGTCCGCGACTTCCTGATTCAGTCTCTGAATGACTCCATCCAGATGGCTGAGCTCCGCCTGAACCTGAGGTCGTGAGCGATCGAGATCGATAGTTGCTTTTGACAAATTGATATTCCTCCCCAAACGGGGTTTTCTCCCCAGTGTTGTTTATTCGATTGTGTCAGTGGGCTGTTCGGTGTCCGGTGCCGGCAGGACAATATCCTGCTGGGCTGTCGGAACTTCCTGTACTTGCGGTGCCGGCAGGAGCGTATCCTGCTGGCCTTCTGGAACTTTTTGGACTTGCGGTGCCGGCAATCCAGCATCCGGTTCGGTTGTCCGAATTCCTTCGCCGGCCGCTTGATGGGCCGCGTCCTCATCAGAACTCTTCATGAAGTCCTCACCCTTAAACACCCGGATGATTTCTACCAGCTCAGCTCCGGTAAGGGTTTCCTTTTCCAGAAGCTTTTCCGAAGCCTTAACCAGAAGTTCCTGATTGTCTTCGAGCAGCCGGCGGGCAGTGGCATGGCAGTCTTTGATGATCATGGCCACTTCCTGGTCCAGTCTGGTCTGAGTTTCCGGACTCACGTTAGAAACCGGACGGCCATCCAGGTACACATTGGTGTTGGATTCCAGTGCCATCATGCCGAAGGCATCACTCATGCCGTACATGGAAACCATGCGCCGGGCCATGGCGGTTGCCCGCTCGATGTCATTGGACGCACCGGTGGTGATGCTGCCAAACTCCACTTCCTCAGCGGCCCGGCCGCCCAGGAGGATGGTGATTTCCTGCAGGATCTCTTCCTTGCTCATCAGGTACTTGTCTTCCATCGGCACCTGCATGGTATATCCGAGGGATCCCATCGTTCGTGGGATGATCGTGATCTTGACGACCGGATCCGTATTTTTCTGGAGGGCTGCCACCAGGGCATGCCCGATCTCATGGAAGGAGACAATTCGTTTTTCCTTGGGCGACATGATCCGGTCTTTCTTCTGCTGTCCGGCAATGACGACCTCAATGGCCTCCATCAGGTCTTCCTGCTTGACGAACTGCCGGCCATTCTTGACCGCGCGCAGCGCTCCTTCATTAATGATATTGGCCAGATCAGCGCCAACGGCGCCGGGCGTGGACTTTGCCAGCTCATTGAGATTGACATCATCGCCCATCTTGACATCCTTGGAATGAACTTTGAGGATTGCTTCCCGACCGCGCAGGTCCGGAGCGTCGACAATAATGCGCCGGTCAAAGCGGCCCGGACGCAGCAGCGCCTTGTCCAGCACTTCCGGACGGTTTGTGGCCGCCAGGATGACAATTCCCTTCTGGGAATCAAAGCCGTCCATTTCGGCCAGCAGCTGGTTGAGGGTCTGTTCGCGCTCATCATTGCCGCCCGGCAGTCCGCCGCTTTCGCGGCTCTTGCCGATGGCGTCGATTTCGTCGATGAAGATGATGCAGGGAGCCTTAGCTTCGGCTTCCTTGAAGATATCACGGACCCGGGCTGCGCCCATACCCACGAACATTTCCACAAATGCGGAACCGGACTGGGAGAAGAACGGCACATCCGCTTCTCCGGCTACGGCTTTGGCCAGTAAGGTTTTTCCGGTACCGGGAGGTCCCACCAGAAGGGCGCCTTTGGGCAGACGAGCGCCAATGGCTGCGTATTTCTGAGGATTATGCAGGAAATCCACAATTTCGGTGAGGGATTCCTTGGCTTCTTCCTGGGCTGCCACATCCTTGAAGGTCACGCCGGTGGACTTTTCATACAGCTTGGCCGTGCTCTTGCCCAGACCCATAATGCCGCCGCCTTTGGCGCTCATGGACTTGGTGAACATACGCAGGATGAAGAAGAAGAACACCAGCGGCAGGATAAAGGAAGCCAGGTTGAGCACCGTGGTCATAATGTCGGTGCTGTTGGTCAGGCTCGTCGGAATGTTCTTCTGAGCGGCCTGATTGATGACTTCCGAAGCCAGAAGGTCAATGGCCTCCGTGCGGTAGAGGGTGTCGCCGGAGTTCAGCTGATAGGTGATGATTCCGGCGCCGGTATCGTATTTGAGGGATTTTACCTTATTTTCATTCAGCGCCGCGGTCAGGTCCGTATATCCGGCCTCCACCGATTTGGGCGCTCCAAAGTCCTTCATGTTCCAGAACATGACCAGCATGCTGATCAAAAGGACCACCATCAGAACCAGATTGCGTGAATCCGGTTTCGGCGGCTCCGGCCGGCCGGATTTTTTATTTTTATTGTCTTCGCTCATTTTGTTCCTCCCTGTCGGGTTTCATTACAAATTGGATAAAGCAAGGATGGCTTTTGCGTAGATATGGGTCCAGGTCAGCAGATCTTCAATCCGGATGAATTCATCCGCGATGTGATCGACTTCTTCACGCCCCGGCAGGCCGGGTCCGAAGGCCACCACATTGTTCATGGACTTGGCGTAGGTTCCGCCGCCGATGGCAATGGGACGGGCGGACTCATCGCCAGTTACTTCCTGGTATACACTCATCAGTGACTGGATCATGGGCAGATCCTCGGGGTAGTAGAGCGGCGGTGTAAATTCACCGAAGGACAGTTCGTAGCCCCGGGGCGCAAACTTCAGGCGCAGCGCGCTGATGACGTCTGCGTCGGTAAAGGTCACCGGGATTCTCAGGTCAAGCACCAGCTTCATCTGACCGCCGTCGCACATTAGCTGTCCCAGGTTACAGGTCAGTTTGCCGGAGGGCTCATCGGACAGTCCGATGCCCAGATGCTCGCCGTTGACATCGGCAAATGCATCCAGCAGGAACTCCATTTCCGGTGCCAGCCGGCGATCCAGCTGCTTCATGCTGCGGAATAACTTCAGAATGGCGTTATCCCCCAGTTCCGGCGTGGAGCCATGAGCTGACAGGCCTTTGAGCGCCAGTTTGGTGGACTCTCCGTCCAGACAGTAGCTCAATGTAGCTTTATCGGGAACCATATTGGGCGCGCTGCCCCCCGTCAGTTCAAGAATCTCAATGTCCGAGGTCTTGAGCGGCTTTCTCAGTTCAACCCGCAGGATCCCCTTTTCCGCGTAGATCACGGGGAAGGAGGCATCCGGGGTGAAGCCGGCTTTGGGCTGCGGCGCTGACTTGAGATAGGTTTCGATATCCGGTCCGCCGGTTTCTTCACAGGTCCCCATAATCACACGCACCGGGGAAGTCAGAACCGCACCTTCTTCCCGAAGTGCTTTCAGGGCGTACAGAGCGGCTACCAGCGGACCTTTGTCGTCATTGGTCCCACGGCCGTAGATTCTTCCGTCCCTGATTTCACCAAAGGGGTTGGCGGTCCAGTCGTTTCCAACGGGAACGATGTCCAGGTGCCCCAGGATGGCGACATAGTCATCCCCCTGGCCATGGGAAGCTTCTCCCACCCAGCCTTCGACATTGCGGGTTGTCAGGCCCAGTTCGCCGGCAATCGTCAGGGCTTCCTCAAGACACTGCGCTACCGCCTCGCCGCAGGGTGCGCCGGTCTTGGGCTCTCCAGCCAC
>JABNAD010000584.1_pt1 | contig 11390 bp, 8 predicted proteins | sample 7240381 | NCBI WGS metagenome assembly JABNAD01 (sample SAMN11332834, study PRJNA596920) | anaerobic digester metagenome | biome: digested sludge; isolation source: digested sewage sludge-derived enrichment culture grown on H2/CO2 | place: Germany: Goettingen | reverse complement strand
TCAGCCGGACCTTCGGCGTGACGCCCAGCCGGTATAAGGCTCACCCTCAACCCATCGGGCTGTTCATGCCCCATGGGATTGCGGACTACTATCGATTCCTGGAAAATGAGGTGAAACAAATGAAATCGGATCACAATGCTGCCGTTCAGACCGTGTTCGTTCAGATCGTGGAACGGCCGGCTCGAAAACTCATTCTGAAACGCGGCATCAAAGCGGAACATTATTTTGACTACTGTGAGGAAGTCGGCTGCGATGTCTGGGGGCTGCTGACCAGCGTCAAGGAGGCTCTGTACGAACCGGTTGGTCTGTGGCTGCCGGATTCCCTGATCCGGCCCGGCACGTCCCGATATGTGCAAGGCGTTGAAGTCCCGGCAGACTATACGGGCATTGTGCCTGAGGGGTATGAACTCATTGACCTGAAACCCTGTACCATGATGGTCTTTCAGGGAGAACCCTATGAGGACGAAACCTACGGTGAGCGGATTCAGGAAATCTGGCTGGCCATGGAGAAGTATGACCCCACGGTATATGGCTACGCCTGGGCAGATGATGAAGCACCCCGCTTCCAGCTCGAACCTCAGGGCGATCGCGGATATATCGAAGCTCGCCCCGTTCGCCGACTGATCCATGATCAGATCGCCAAACTGGATTCACAGCCATGACACCTTAATCAGAAACAGAAATCCTTGAGCCTCTCAAAGAGCTTCATTGTTTATTCTGGGTTATTTTTAAGTGAATAGACCGAATATCAGATGGAAAACTGGTGACATGAAAAAAACAGGATCCTGAGACTGAACCAGTCTCGGGATCCTGTTTTTGAAGTGATTTGAAGTGATTTGATATCCATCGTGCTACGACAGAACTTATTTCACCTTCGAAGTGATGATCTCATAGCCGACTCTGCGGATGGCTTCTTCAATGGTTTCGATGGACAGCTTGGTTTCATCAAACTTGAGCTTCGCCTTGCTGGTGTTGAAGGATACACTGGTAGCTTCCTGATCGATGCCGTCCAGGGTTTTCAAAGCTCCCTCAATTTTCAGCATACAGGATGGGCAGGTCAGAGTTTCTAACTGGATGGTTGCAGATTTCATTTTTTTTCTCTCCTCTTACGAATTGATGTTATTTTAGGATATATGGGATGGGGATTCAAGTAGGATCTGGATTCAAGGGGGAGTCCGGTTAGTTGGCCAGATTCAGGAAGTCCGGATTAGTTCAGTTTATAGCGCATGAGCCGCATGCCGTTGAGGATAACAGCCAGGATGCTGGCCTCATGAACGAGCATGCCGATGGACATGCTGACCCATTCACTGAACAGCACGCCGGCCAGCAACAACAGGACGACGCCTACCGCGATGAGGATGTTCTGCTTCATGTTCCGGGCGGTGGCTTTGGTCAGACCCAGTGCATGGGGCAGACGGCCAAAGTCGGAGTTCATTAATACCACATCCGAGGTTTCGATGGCCACATCCGTGCCGCTGCCCATGGCGATGCCGATCTGGGCGAGAGCCAGGGAGGGGCTGTCATTGACGCCGTCGCCGACAAAGGCGACAATCTGGTGTTCCTTTTCAATCAGATCGCGGACATACTTGGACTTATCCTCCGGCAGGAGATTGCCGATGGCTCGGGTCAGTCCCAGATCGCGGCTTACGGCATCCACCGTGCCCTGGTTGTCGCCGGAGAGCATGATCAGATTCTTCACACCCAGTTTTTTCAGCCGGGCCAGGTCTTCGCGGATTCCGGGCCGGAGCTGGTCCCGGATTCCCATAAGGATCTTCAGTTCGCCGTCCACTGCGGTCAGCACCAGGGAGTTTCCATTCCCTTCGAAGCGCCGGATATCCGACCGGACCTGCTCGCTCAGAACAACTTCTTCTTTTTCCATCAGGGCGACATTGCCAACGGCCACGCGGTGTCCGTCGACACTGGCAACAATGCCTCCGCCCTTGAACACTTCGGTATTGCTTACGGGATAAGTCTTGATTGGCCCGATCTCCTGAAGGACAGCCTTGGCCAGGGGGTGGTCGGATTCGTACTCGACACTGGCCAGATAGGCCAGGGACTCACCGGGTTCACCGTACCCGGCTTTTTCAGCCACCGTCGGATTGCCGACGGTGAGGGTCCCGGTCTTATCAAAGACCATCGTCTGCACCCGGCTGAAGTCACCGATGACTTCACTGCCTTTGAGCAGAATGCCGTGACGGGCTCCGTTGCCGATGCCTGCTACATTGGATACCGGGACTCCGATGACGAGAGCGCCGGGGCAGCCCAGGACCAGAATGGTGATGGCCAGCTCGACATCTCTGGTTGCGAGCCAGACGATGAACGCCAGTACCAGAACCGCGGGGGTATAGTATTTCGAGAAGCGGTCGATGAACCGTTCCGCTTCGGATTTGGAATCCTGGGCTTCTTCCACCAGTTCGATGATCCGGCCAAAGGTGGTATCTTCCCCCACCCGGTCAGCCACGATCTGAAGGGTGCCGTTGTCGAGGATGGTTCCCGCAAAAACGGTGGAACCCTTCTCCTTGCTGACCGGAAGGGATTCTCCGGTGATGCTGGCTTCGTTGATGCTGGCTTCGCCGCTTTGCACGGTTCCGTCCACCGGTACTTTGGCTCCGGTTTTGACCAGGAGAACATCGCCCACATCGACCTCATCCACATCCACTTCCTCGAACTCGCCGTTTTCCATTTGCTTCAGCGCGCTCTCCGGAGCCATTTCCGTCAGCTCACGGATGGCGGATCTGGTTTTATTCAGCGTCCGCTGCTCCAGGTATGCTCCGAACAGGAAGAGAAAGGTTACGATGGCAGATTCCTCAAAGTTACGGATGACAAAGGCACCGGCCACAGCGATGGTAACCAGGACATCGATGCTGACCACCTTGACTCGCAATGCCTGATAAGCCTGGATTGCAATGGGAGCCACTCCGATGAGGGATGCGATGATCAGCGCCCAGACCAGGACGATTTCCTGATGAAAGAGCCATTCAGCCAGGAACCCGATCGCGATCAGAATCCCGCTGAGCCATGTGATTTGATTTTTGTGTTTTAGAATATACCGCTGCATAAGCGCAACTCCTTTCCTTCTCCAGGCGATGTCCTCATTGACTCCACTTCAAAAAAGTTCCTCTTCCCGGCAGACGCAAAGAAGAGGAGTCCCGCTTTATCCGTGATAAGCTTCATCCAGCTCGGACAACATGACATAGACCGCTTCATAGCTCTCACAGACATCACCGGGAACGGTATAGCGGTCCGTGAGTTCCCTCAGGCGGCTGAATTCAGACTCAAGATCCGGGGCTTCCGAATCAGATTGATTGATTTTTGCGATCATCTCATCGTATACTTTCCGAACTTCATGGAATTCAGGGTGATGTTCCCCGTGAACCCGGGCGACCACCGGTACAAAAAGCTTGAGCTTGTCCAGATTCCGTTTTTTTGCTTGTGCGAATGTCATCATTTTTTATTCCTTCCTTTATTACCTGTATTTTTATCAGAGCAGCTTTTCCGCGTGAACCAAAGGAATAGACCTGTCTCTGATATCCGATCTTCTGATTCTATTCTAGTCGAACTCTGCCCGGTAAACTATGATTCAAATCAACTTTCAACCAAGTTCTAAGGATAAAACAAGTTGAGGCGGACTGTAGTACTGAATTCAGCGGGCTGTCGTCAGCTTGGGAAATAATCAGAGGATTCATGAAACCGGAAGTAAATCCTATTGTAGGATACCTAGGATCAAATGATTGTAAAGTAAAAATCTCCGGCGACTGTTTCGATCAGCACAGGAGACCTATTCCGGTGTTATTAAGGTAATTAGAATACTACCTGGAATATGCAAAAGCTGAACTTAAAAAGGAGGAACGAGTCATGATTGATTCTGCTGTCAGCATTGAACTTCCCAATAAAGTAAAGATTTCCTGCTTTGAGAGGGGGTCATGGGAAGGCGTCCCGATGATTCTGCTCCATGGATTAGGCGACTCCTGGCATATCTTTGAACTCCTCATGCAGGATCTGCCCCAGTCAATCCATGCGTTTGCCCTGTCGCAAAGAGGCCATGGGGATTCAAGCCGGCCGAACTCAGGATATGACACCGGGGATTTTCAAGGGGATTTGGAGATGGTCATGGATGCCTTGAATCTTGAGAAAGCGGTTATTCTGGGGGCTTCCAGCGGAGGTTTTCCAGCCAGAAGTTTTGCACTCAGTCACCCGGATCGCACCCTGGCCCTGATTCTTCTGGGAGCTCCGGCAACCCTTCAGGGTAATCCGGCAGCTCAGGAGGTATGGGAGTCCACCCTATCGAAATTGACAGACCCGGTGGACAGGGAATTCGCAGAAACCTTCTTGATGAGTACTCTGTCTAAGCCAATTGCCCAGGATTTCCTGGAGATGATACTGAGGGAAAATCTGAAACTGCCGGCAAGAGTATGGCGCGATACGACGGAGGGGATTATGAAGGAGGAATTTCCCGGCCGGTTAAGCAAAATCAGTTCGCCTACCCTGATTATCTGGGGAGACCAGGACAGACTTCTCACCAGAAGCAGTCAGGAGGAGCTGGCGAAAGTGATCCCCGGGTCCCGGCTGGTTGTACTGAAGGACGCCGGGCATTTGCTTTACTGCGAGGATCCCAGAGGCGCTGCAACGGCTATTGCCCGTTTCATCGATGAAGTGAACCAGAATACAAGGGGAGATAACCCGGTCTGAATCAGATCACCGAGGATCAGCTGGCGCTGGTTCACATCTCGTCCCAAGAAGGAAATAAAAGGGAGTTCGCCGGAGGGAAATCTGCTTGGAATCAGATTCAATCAGACTTCTGTGGACCGTCAGAGGGGAGAATTCCTGCAGATTTCACAGGGATGAACACTGTTATCTGATCCATGCTTCCGTGGGAGCATAGGTGAAAATAGGACATGGCAATGCCTGAATGAGTAGGATCATGGTGGAAAGTACTCTTCGCAAGGTGTAAGCTTAAGGTGAAAAAATACACCATACGAAAACATATGCATCTTGTGGTTTGCACTTAATGTTTTAAAACGCTTGGTTATGTCCATATCAAATGAGGAGATGAAGATCATGAAACGGATGAAATGCCTCCTGGTCGGGATGATGGGAAGCATACTGCTGCTCACAGCCTGTCAGGGAACTCCTGTTTCAACGACCGGAGGTACTCAGCCGGTAATCTCCGGATCAACCCGGCCGGCGACCGTTCCGGGCACCCAGCCGGCGATCGTTCCGGGCACCCAGCCGGCGACTATTCCAAGCACTCAGCCAGGGACGAGCCCCACTTCCACTACTCCTGGAACGACAGTTCACAACATGGGAAATCTCAACCGAAACTATTCGAACAGCGGATTGTATGCTGAAAACGACGAGTGGGTATGGTTCTCCCAAATGCCGGAATATCGGCTGAGCCGCATGACCAAATCAGGCTCGCAGGTGACATCCTTTGAAGCGGTGCACGTCATGCATATCAGTCTCGTTGGTGAGGCGGTCTATTATGTCGCAATGGATGAGGAAGGCGTAGAGATGGGCGGATCGCTATTCCGGATGAATCAGGACGGGACGAATCTGACAAAGATCAGCCCGGTCCAGGTGAATGTCCTTGGAACCTGCGTCATCCTGGATGACGGGATCTACTTTACGAATGCCGAGGATGGAGATCGCCTCTATCGAATGGATTTGGATGGGAAGACTCTCACGAAAGTAAATGACTCGCCGACCTGGATGGCCAATATCGATGAGGAATGGATTTTCTATCTGACGAGCGTCATGAATCAGGGGGAACAAGTGCTGGAAATCCATAAGATGAGGCTGGATGGGTCTGAAGATTCAGTTCTGGTCAGACCGGCCGGACGAAATCTGATGGCCGATCGCGGCTGGTTGTATTATGCGGATGACGCAGGAAGCCTTTTCCGCATGACATACGATAAAGCCCAGAGCAGTAAAATCGTTGCGGGACCCATCATCGATTACACCATCGATGGAGATACTTTGTATTTCATTGATCAGAAAACCGGAAACCTTATAACAAGCAGCCTGGATGGCTCTAAGGTCAGAGAACTGCTGACTTATCCAGTCCAAGGAGTTCAGATTACCGAGTCCTGGATTTATGTGCTTCATCGGAGCGGTCGATTGTATCGCATCAAGGCGGATGGCTCCAATTTAATGGAAAAAGCCTATGCGCTGAAGATGGTTCAACCCGATCCCCCTGGAACTCAGGTGGTGGAAGGACTGGGTTCCCTGAACGCCAATCAGAAGTATCGATCCATGTTCGTCTCTCAGGGAGACTGGCTTTACGGCATTGATGTTACATCGCCGGAAAGCAGTCTGTTCAGGATGAAGCGGGATGGTTCCCAGCGGAGCGTGCTTGCTCCCAAGAGTGTGAGATATTTGAATCTGGTCGGAGACTGGCTCTACTTTATTGATGGTGATGCCTATAGCAGCATTGCCCGCATGAAAATCGACGGGACTTCCTATGGAGTTATCCATGACAGCAGTGTTTCCGGAATGATTGTGCGGGACGGGTGGATTTACTTTACCGACCGGGATCAAGAAAATCAGATCTGGAAGATCCGGACCGACGGCACTGAATTGGCAGTTCTAAACAAAGGGCAGGCCATTCTTCTAGCCCTGGAGGGAGACTGGGTCTACTGGTCTCATCCCCGAGAGGACAACTGGGGCGTTAAGGATATTTATCGGACGAAGACCGACGGCAGCGAGGAAGAAATGCTGCTGGAGGGAATCGTCCAGCACATGACCGTCGGCGAAGGCTCGATGTTCTATGCGCCCGATGAAGACTGGATGGGAAAAATCAAATCCGACCCGGCGGGGATCTATCGCTTGAATCTCGACGGAACCGGAAAAGAAAAAATTCTGAGCGAGGATACCCTGACTTTAATCGGAGTTTACAAAGGCTATGTCTATTATTACAACGGGATGGAAGCAGCCGGGCTCTACCGGGCAAAGCTGGACGGTAGCAAACGGGAACGGCTCATCGGTCCGGGAGATTTCACCTGGGTACACTTCCTGGACGATCAGATTCTTTTCTTTGACAACTCCACCGGAGCCTACCGAATCATGAATCTCGATGGATCGAACGTTAAGAATCTGAAAAAATAGGAGATGACAGCAGCTAAATCCTGACAAAGAACGAGCATTCTCCGGGACAAAAGATCGTGTTCATCTGAAGATCTCCTTGACACGAAATCAGTCTCTGCAAAACAAGGCATGAAGTCAGGCGGCCGGGATATGAAGTCAGGCGGCAGGTGGTTTGCAGAGCTTATTTCAGCCACTTTGTGCAGAGTAATCTGACCTTCCGGTGGAACATTGGAGCGAACAATGACAAAGACCGTCGAATCGACCGCCTGCTTCAGGTGATCGATTCGACGGTCTTTTTACTTCATCCGATGCTCATCAGGCACCATGCAATTCGAAAGCTATTACGAGGATTTCGACTTTGCGTAAAAAAAGTTTAGTTGACCGGCACGCCGTAATAATGGGTGTTGATGGAATTCTGGCACATCTGGAGGCATATGCCTTCTTCCTTGCCGCCGTTGTAGTAGATATCAATGAGACTGACCCCGTTATTGAACTTGAGATAGAAATCATTGTTGGGATTGCTTTTCACATCGATGATCTTGTAGGTTCTGACCTTCCCGTTCAGATCAGAGACCGATACCAGGGAACCTGCCTTGACGTTGATCATATAGTTGAACACCCCCGAACCATGGCCCAGGATCATCGTGGTCTTGTTGTCGTAGTTGTACAGAGCTGGCCCCCAGGTTACCAGAAGTCCTTTGTCCAAGTAAGTCTGCAGGGTGGATCCGCTCATGTAGTTATGTTCGCCCCAGGACGGATCAAGGTAAGGCCGCAGATCGGCGATTTTTTTGTGGAGCCCACCCAGGTAACCGATGCTGTGCACCGGTATGCTGGTGGTACCGGTGGACTCACTTGCGAGCTTCAGATAGGAAGCGGAGAGGTAGCCAACGGTGCCATTGACGCTCACTTTGTACCAGGTGGAACTGTATTTGGAAATTAGTGTGGCGGAGGTGCCGGCGGATAGTTTGCGGATGACAGAATAGGCAGTGGAAGGCCCGGTCCGGAAGTTGACCGATCCAGTGGTTACATAGACAGAAGCTGTTGTCGGCAGTGCTGAGGTTGTTACTGCTTTTAGATAACCGGCGGAAAGATAGCCCACGGTTCCATTGACGCTTACTTTATACCAGGTGGAACTGTATTTGGATATCAGTTCCACTTTTGTTCCGGCGGACAATTTATGTATGACTGAATAAGAGGTGGAGGGGCCAGTCCGGAAATTCACAGAACCTGTGGTCTGGTAGATATCACCGGTATCCGGCAGGGTCGGGACTTCCTGAGTTCTGGCGACCGGATCCATATTCGGGGCGTTTGTCTGTGACTGACCCGCGGGAAGAGCAGTCTTGACTGAGTTTGTCTGAATGACTGAACCAGGATCCGTTGGCGCTGACTGAGGCGCGGAGAGTACCGCGAACTGTGAGATCCCGAGAATGATGGCCAGGGTGACAAGTGATTTACGATGTTTCATTCCATTAAACCTTCCTTAAGCGTATTCTTTTGATTAGTAAACTAGGTTAATTTCACATATCTCAAATAATACCATGTTTTGTAAATAGAAATTCCGCATTTAAATATGGATTTTATTAGTTATATAAAGACTTGAAGTAAAATTAAATAGAATTAAAATTTATAATGAATCCAACTTGCTGTGTCTGCTGGCTCAGGATAAGGACTGAAAGAAGTGTCATCCGAGAGAGTTTTCTAAACCTGAACAGAAAACTGCTGTATTGATCCTTGTTATTTTTTAAAAGACGAATATAAGTCAAACGGATCGATCGAAAAGATTAAAAGAAAGATTATATGCATCATCCAGACACCGTTCAACATATCCTCACTGAGAATGGTATGCCAGGAGCGAAAAAAACAGGAAAGGAGTCGAAATTTACAAATGGCCAAAATATAAGAGAGAGGTCTTAGGTAATGAATCATTGCTGAAAAATGAGGTAAGCAAAAGACAGCAGAACCAAGAAATGTCATACTTTCTCGGTTCTGCTGTTTTGGTTTTTGGTGTGGTGGAATAGCGTTCAGGTGTAGAGTGCTGATTGAATTTAAGTTAAATAAAGGAAAGACGACCCATGCGAGTCGTCTTTCCAGTCAGTGGTTATTTTGTTCAATCATGTATTTTCCCCAGTAAGGAGCTGTTACTGCAATAAGTTGTTTAAGCCATCTTATTTCCGCTTGATCGTTATCGATACGGTTGCAGTATTGGAGTATGTACTTCCATCCCGTACCCGATAGGTGAATTTATCCGTGCCTGTAAAACCGCTATTCGGAACATAGGTGGCAATATGATCCGCAAGGGTGACACTGCCGCTGTCAGGTGGAGCAACAATTTCGTAAGTCAGAGGATCCCCGTCCACATCAGCACCCTTCAGTGTGACTTGAATGGTTGCGTTTCTTTTTGCAGTCACTGAAACATTGCCGGCAGTGGGGGGATCATTGACCGGCGTTACCGTAATGCTGATTGTGGCAGAATCGGAGTATGCTTTTCCGTCATAGGCTCTAAATGTAAATGAATCATCTCCGAAGTAATTCAGCGCTGGTGTATAAACGAGATTCGGAGCTGTTCCTTTCAGAGTGCCATGAGAGGGTCCCGAGGCAATCTGGAACGAGATAGTATCTCCGTCAGGGTCGCTTCCCGTCAGAACAATGGATTTTGGGATGTCTTCAGGGGACGCAACAGACTGGCTGACTGCCAACGGCCGATTATTAGGGGAAGGTGCGCCGCTTAGCGCGGCAGCAGCATCGATGAGGCCCCAGCCGAAGGTATTGTCTCGTCCGGAAGATCCAAGGTCATAAGCAGTACTCTGGAGGATATTCTGCACTTCATGGGGCGTCACTGCCGCTCCGTACGCAATTACCAGAGCAGCGGCGGCTGCTGCATGTGGAGTCGCCATGGAGGTTCCCTGGAAGAAATAATAATTGAAGCTGGACGGATTCTTGGAGGTCGGATCAAAAGTATTCTGCAGGATACCGTCCACATAGCCATCTCCGTTTTTATCTGCACTGGTGTCTCCGCCTGGAGCAACCAGATCGACACTGGATCCGTAATTGGAATATGGTGCCAGATAACCGCCGTAGCCTGTCGCACCGACTGCGATCACGTAATCATCATAGGCTGCGGGATAACCGGTGAAGCTTGATCCCTCATTACCGGCAGCCGCTACGATGGTAACGCCCTTGACATCATGGGCATATTTTATGGCATCCAGGAGGATCGAGGAATCATCTGGCCCGCCCAGACTCATGTTAATGACCTTGGCTCCGTTGTCAGCAGCATAATAAATTCCGTTTGCGATGGCGCTATAGGTGCCTGACCCCTTTTTGTTCAGCACTTTCACCGGCATTAGTGTGACTCCGAATGCTGCGCCGGCAACACCAAGGGAGTTGTTGGTACTTTGGGCCACCGTTCCGGCCACATGCGTTCCATGACTGTTATCATCATTGGCATGAGCATCATTGTTGATGAAGTCATATCCCTGCATAAATTTGGTGTCGGCGAGGTCCGGAGCTCTGTAATAGTTACCGTAGTTTTCGTAGGCAATGCCCGTGTCCAGGATCGCGACAACGACATTGCTGCCCGTCGTTTTTTCCCAGGCCTGCTCCAGCTCGATGCCGCCCTGTGCTTTGTCTTTAAAGTTCCACTGATAGCTGTAGTAAGGATCATTCGGAACCATGTATGCCTGAGCAACATAATTAGGTTCAGCATACTCCACATTGGCTTGCTTCGAATATTTGGCCACTTCGTCCTTCACTGAACCTGCCGCTACTTTGATTGTTCGGAAGGGTTTCTTGTCATTACGGAATTTCACATTGATTTCATCAGGCACGAATTTCAATTCATTCTTTCCCAGAGAGTCGTTCACTTTGAACTCTTTGTTGGCGGCTCTGGTCGGGAGTCCCATGAAGGTCATACTAAGCAGGATTGCAGTAATCGCGGATAACCATCGTTTCATCCAATTCACCCCCAGGCTTGATTTTTAAAGACATCCAGTTAGTTACAGAACACCCCTGTTCAAGGGATATCTATTTGTAAAGAATTATAACTCTAAGATGTTAATTAAATGGAAATAATGGAAGCAAATTAAACATTTGCCGATAATGAACTTATGATCCTCTCAACTTGAAAAAATGATAATAAACAGACCTTCAGAATACGATGCAGCCTTCAGGATCGTACTTTGAGGAGTTGTAAAAGCGTAGTTAAAGTGTTGTAAAAGAAAAAAATAAAAACAGCTGAATCCTTGAAATCGTTGATACGACAAGGATTCAGCTATCTTTATAAGTGTTCTATGGCGGAGAGTCAGGGA
>JABNAD010001078.1_pt1 | contig 11407 bp, 7 predicted proteins | sample 7240381 | NCBI WGS metagenome assembly JABNAD01 (sample SAMN11332834, study PRJNA596920) | anaerobic digester metagenome | biome: digested sludge; isolation source: digested sewage sludge-derived enrichment culture grown on H2/CO2 | place: Germany: Goettingen | reverse complement strand
GAGCGGGAAGTTGAACGGCGTGATCGCGAGCACCGGGCCGAGCGGGAACCGGCGAAGGCAGCCGACCCTCCCTTCCCCGGCCGCGTTCCAGTCGAGGGGAAGGATCGTGCCGTCGATCCGGCGCGCTTCCTCGGCGGAGACCTCGATCGTCTCCCGTGCACGCACGACCTCGCTTTCGGCGAGAGCGCGGGTCTTCCCCGCTTCGAGCATGATCGTCCCGGTAAGTTCGGCGGACCGTTCCCGGATGAGATCGGCGAGGTTGTAGAGGATCTCAGAGCGGCGGTGAGCCGGAAGGCGGCGGGTGAGGGAGAACCCGCGTTCTGCACAACGGAGGGCGTCCTCAACGTCGTCGCTCCCGGCAAGGCAGACCCGGCCGACAACCTCCCCCGTGTAGGGGAACCGGACGTCCAGGATATCGGTGCTTGTTCGCCATTCTCCACCGACCAGGAATCCGCGCGGCTCTGTCATGAAAAGGAGTTACCGCCGGCACACAATCAACTTTTCGCCCGGAAGAGCGCGCCCAGGTCTTCGGGGAGTGTCAGGATGACCGGTTCCAGGTGCAGCCGCTCCATGAACGCCGAGTCGCACATGGAGAAGGTGTTCGGGTTTAACCGTGCGATGATGGAGCAGAAAGCACGATGGCCCTGCCCGGCTGTTCCGGGGGCATCAAAGAAGATCGAGGCGTTGAAGGCGTGCGTGCCGAGGCTCCGGTAAAAGTCGACGACACGGAGGATTCCGTCGGCCAGTGGCTCGATATATGGTTCGAGTTCCTCAAGCGTCGATATCGGGAGGATTCCCCGCACCTCACGCTCGCCGAGCGGGACGGGGTTTGCCGACCAGAAGATCTCGTTCTCGAAGAGAAAACGCTCCGAGCAGCGTTCGCGCTCTACGAGATCGTCCCAGTAGAGACGGCCGCGATCGGCGAGATAGCGGCGACCGCCGGAGATGTAGAGCTCCGCAAGGCGGGTGGGCTCCGCATCGGCGATGCCCTGCAGGTGCGGGTGGACGATGCTCGCACCGGCCGATGGGAGATTATTCCAGTTGATGCTTGCATATCCAGGAGTTCGAGCGAGGGCCGTTGCCGTGCCGGATATGGCATCGGCGAGACACCTCGCGTCGAACCGGCCGGGCCCGTGATCGGGCGTGATCACCGTAACCACGTGACGCCCGGCGAACGGGTAGAGGTTAGGGAACGTCACGCTCTCCCCGCACCGGAGCCGGCTGCCGTCCTCGAACGTCGGGGTGGAGGAATCTATCGCATCGGGGCAGAAGGGGCAGCCTTCGCGGGATGAAGGCATGGCAGGAACGGTATCGATCTGCCTCTCGACCCGGACGGGACTGATCCGGCACCGGATGCCCGTGAGAGATTCCCGCCGGTACTGGAGAATCCCCCGCTCCGTCAGGATCTCACGGGTGGTGAACATGGTCCCTCATACTCCGGTTGGCGCGCCGAGCGTATAAAACCCTGTCCGGATTGCGGATGATAGTGCCGGAGGCCACGGCGAGACCCGGGAGTACCCGGTCCGAACTATCCGGCAATGTCGTAAAAAAAAGCGATCGTGGTTTCCCGCCTCAGACAATGTACTTGCCGAGGAGGCGGATGGAGTTGGTCATGTCGGGGCCGAGCGGCGAGCCGAAGATGATCTGGGTAACTCCAGCCTTTGTGAGGTCTTCGCACTTCTGCTTGACCATGTCGGGGGTACCGGCGATGGTGAAGGCGTCGATCTCCGCGTCGCCGACGAGTCCGCCGACGGTCTTGAAGTCGAAGCGTCCGAGCGCTTCCTTGATCTTCGCGACGTTGTCGAGGTTGAGTCCGTGGCGCTGGAGAAGCGCGGGCGGGGAACCGGCGGCGATGAATGCGGCAACAATCTTTGCGGCGTTCCGGGCCTTCTTCTCGTCCCTGTCGATGGACATGGCGGTGTAGGCACCGACGTCGAACTTCTTCTTGTCGACTGCTTCCATCGCCTTCTTGATGATCGGGATGGCGACGTCGAAGTCCTTGGGGTTCGAGGCGTTGATCAGGGCGCCGTCGCCGATCGTTCCAGCGAGCTCGAGGACCTTGGGGCCCTGGGCGCCGATGTAGACGGGGATGCCCTTCTTGCCGGGCAGGGTGACGCCGGTCAGCTTGGCGCCGTCGTAGTCGAAGAACTCCAGGTTGCCGCTCTTCTTGACCTCTTCGCCGGCGAGGAGTTTCCGGATCTGCTCGACACCTTCCTTCAGGTGACCGACGGGCTTGACGGGGTCGATCGCGAGCTTCGGGAGCGTCGAGAGGTCGCCGGGCCCGATACCGAGGACGGCACGTCCATCGGAGATCTCGTTCAAGGTAGCCATGAAGGATGCAATGGCTGCCGGGGTGTCGGTGAACGTGTTCATGATGCCCGGTCCCATCTTGATCGAGTCAGTGTTTGCCGCGATCATGGCGAGGGTCGGGTATGCATGACGGTTGTTGTAGTGGTTGGTGATCCAAGCGTAGTCGATATCCTTCGACTCTGCAAGCTTGGTGTAGTTCACCACCTGCTTGACGTTGATTGCTCCGGGCACAAATTCAATTCCATATGTAGTCAAGGCTATGCACCTCATTGAGTAGTTACGTGCCGGGAGTTATATATATTATCATTTTGTGCTCTCCAAACGACACGTACCGCACAGGTAGTGCAAAACGGAGAGGTGTAACGGGTTCTCCTGGGCATCTGGTGATTCTTCTTCCTTACCCTTGAGGGGGCTTCAGCCGGAGGATGCCAAACCGGAACATTTAATTATGAATATTTTATGATTGGGCGGGTTTCGCCCATCCCGGAACGTACAGAAATGTATATGTCCGTCCGCCCACATATTCATCAATAGTTTTGGATGAAATTTATGCATCTTTCGCGGCAAAGGTCACTCCGGGCATGCGAAGGTATCAGGCAGGGAGTATAATCTCATGCGAGTGCTGACGATTGGGCTGGGCGGCGCCGGCTCAAGGGTTGTGGATCAACTCTACAACCATGACCGGCGCAGCAAAGTCTACTGCATGAGTGCGGTAGCGATCGACATCGACCCGAACTCCCTGCTGCAACTCCGCTACCTCCCGGACCCCGCGAGGATCTTCTTCCCGCGGGTCGATATCTCGGATCGTGCCCATATCACGGACGTGATCGATATCGAGGAGGTGATGACCCGCCTCCAGAGTCTGGATACGATGGAGATCGACGCCATCCTCTTCTGCTGCGGGCTCGGTGGCAGCGTCATCGACATCGCGCCGCTCATCATCGCCGAGATCCGGAAGTCCTACATCGAGCCGATCTTCGCTCTTGCCGTACTGCCGTGCCTGGAGGAGGGGAAGCGGATCTCTGCCAAGGCCGCCGACGATCTCGACGTGCTCCAGGAACTCGTCGATGCCGTCGTCCTCTTCGACAACGAGACCTGGTCGAAGAAGATCAAGGTGGCCGCCGCTGCAGCCGAGGCCGAGAACACCGGCGTCATGGGCCAGCTGCGCCAGCTTCCCATTGGGTCGGATCCGAGAACGCACTACAACATGCTCAACGAGAGGGTTGCGCGCCAGATCGGCCTTCTCCTTCGTGCCGGGGAGTTCAACGAATCCGGGCTGGATGTCGCCGAGATCGTTCTGGATGCCGGCGAGGTCCTGAACACCCTGAAAGGGAACGGGTTCGTCGCGGTCGGCTACGCCACGGAGCGACTGCCGACGGGATGGCTGAACGTCCTCCACCGGCGGCAGTCGCTGAAGGACTTCATCCAGGGTTCGCAGGAGAAAGCCGCCCGGATCATCTCCCTCGCCAAAAAAGCGGTCTACGAAGACGTATCGGTTCCCTGCGACCTCACGAGCGCCGACAAAGCGCTGGTGCTGATCGCCGGCCCCTCGGCCGAGCTCTCGATGAAGGGGTTCCAGACCGTCCGAAAGTGGATCGACCGGAGCATCGCCGGGCTCGAGATGCGATCGGGCGATTACCCGGTGAAGAACACATCCTATGTGGGGATCATCATCGTGCTCTCGGGGCTCACCAACGTCCCCCGGGTCGAGGAACTCCGGGATATCCGGACGGAATACCACCTCGAGTGCGAGGAAGAACGGCTGAGGGCGGAAGAGGAGGAGCGGCTGCGTAAAGAGGAGGAAGCCCTGGCAGCCGGCGCCGCCTCCGAGATGCCGGGTGACGATGATGTCTCCGGCTTTGCCTCGCCTCTTGAGTCGGCATATCTCGAGGAGATCGGATACATGACAGAACCAATCACACCGGAGAAGGATGAGATGATCCGGCTCCCGGGCAGCGGCGGGAGCGACCGGAAGCGCAGGGACGATACCATCGATATGCTCCCGAAAGCCGAGAAGAAGCAGGACGACGGGGCCTTCATCCTTCCCCCGAAGCAGGGCGGGAGGGAGATCGATCTCACCGGGTCGGCCTCGATCACCTCGTCGGTGCCCGCCCCGAAGAACGCTACCTTCGGCCTCAAAGGAATCAGTATCGAAAAGACAGGCCCAAAAGACGATGCGGTAACATATTCCACATCCTTAAAACCCGTGCAGCGACCGAAAGAAGGGGCGCTTTCTGCAGATGCGGGCACCCTGGACCGCGGGATACAGCGGCCGAAAGAAGGGGCGTTCACCGGCGATCACGTTACGCTCGGCAACGGGATGCAGCGGCCGAAGGACGGCCTCTTCGAGGAAGCCGGCCTGCACGTGCGTGAAGGGATGCCCTTACCGAAGGACGGGTCGCTGGACCAGAACAGCCGGGGATTTGCCAGATCAGGTCCCCGCCCGAAGGATGTCGGTCCCTCGCGCGGAAAACTCGAGGTGATCGACACGGCCGCCCGGCAGAAGAACCGAAACGAAGAGAAGGAACCGGACGACGACACGGACGACGGGATCACCTGGATCCAGTAGCGTCCGCTATTTTTTCGAACGGTACGGTTCCTGCACCAATCTCGGTTTTGATAGCGTAGCCTTTCTCAATGGCGTTCCCTACCATGTTCATGCCGCTGAGCGCAACGACGGAGAGACGGTAGGGGTGTTTCGGGAGGTTGAACTCACCGATGCCCCCTCCGGCGGGGAAGGTGAACCCGCACTTCTCCATCAGGCCGACGGTCACCTCCACCCGGTATCGTGCGGCCGCGGGCACCGCACGGACGTTCGCAAGCGCGACTCCGGCCCGGGTCGTCACCAGCCGGTTGATCGAGGTGAGCCCGGCGGATATGAAGAGGTGGAGCGGGTCGACCGACGTCCCGCGGTAGCCGATGAGATCGAGGAATCCGGCGGAGCCGTTCTCATCGACGGCAATCCTGCCGGCATACTCGAGCCTCGTCGGGATACCCATCTTCTGGAGAACGCCGTCCAGGGTGACGCTGCAGGCCGTCATGATCCCGGCGTGGCCGTCGGGTATGCGGGGGTCGGAATCGACGATCCGGTAGGCGTTGAGGAACCCGTAACCCGCCGCCGCCACCTCGTCGAAGGCTGCCGTGACGCCCGGGAGGTCTTCTTCCCGCACGAAGGAGAGGTTGTAGGCGACGCTCCCCGTGGCGGTCGCCGGGTCGAAGGTGCTCCGGAAGGCGAGCTGCTCGAGCCTCGATATGATGAAGCCGAGCCTTTGATCGACGAGCGCGCTCTCGCTCTCGGCGATCCCGGCCTCGGTGAGGAGGCGGCCCCGGTTCCCGGCCTTCTCCGTAAACCCCATCTCGTCGAGGTACTGGAGGTAGTACTGGACGGCGCGGTCGCTCAGGACGAATCCCCGTTCGGCCATCTTCTCGCTCAACCGTTTCGCCCCCAGGGGTTCGTGCGATTCCGCGAGAATCCGGAGGATCTCAAGGTACTTCCGTTCCGAACGTATCGATGGGGTCATCGTGTATGCACCGTGCCAACACTATCCTGGTACCTGCCCTGATAGAGCCGGTCGCCGTTCAACACTTCCTGCAGGATCATCTGCACGATCCGGTCGCCCGCTGCAAGGCGGATCTCCTCGGCGCCGGTGTTCGTCAGGCAGAGCGTCAGCTGGCCGCGGAACCCTGGATCGACGAACCCGCCGCCGAGGAGGACGCCGCGGCGGGCGAGCGAGGAGCGGCACCGGAGGGTTGCGGCGAGGTCGGCGGGGAGTTCCACCCGCTCGATCGAGGGAACGAGAGTGCATACGCCGCGCGGGAGCACCGTCTCCTCGGCCGCACGGAGATCATAGGACGCGGGCTGCTGGGACGCATCGTGGTACGGCTCGATGACGAGATCGCCGTTTTCGCGCCGGCAAGCGATTTCGCTGGACGAGAGGATCATTGTATAGAGTACTGGCACAAAAACGCTTAATAACTTATGATAGAAACCGAAGAGGGGACCCATGGGGTAGTGGACATCCTTTTGGGCTTCGAACCCAAGGACGCGGGTTCAATTCCCGCTGGGTCCGTTGTTTTTTGAGGGGCGTGATCCACGCACCCGAATATCGTTACATGAGCCGGATGTATGCCCTGTGCCGCTCTCCGACCGGGATGGGCGCAAAGAGCAATCCGGCACCGGGTACGTCGTCTGCCAAGGCGCGTAGCCAGATCCGGTATTCGTCCGGGCAGTGAACCCTGCAGGGATCCTATGTCTTTGGGGGTACAGGCCCCGGAAGAAGAAGGGTTCAGGGGCCCGGGGGCGCACCCCACCTGTTGAAAATAGGTGTCGGGGCCCCTCACTGGATACGGATGTACGAGCCTCCGGTCGCCCCGGCATGTACATCCATGGTAATCTTTTGCGAGGAGTCCGCGGTATCCGGTGCAGAGCCACGAACCCAGATGGTGTATTCTCCGGGCAGGAGGCCCCGCACGTCCAGCGTGGACGTTCCGCCCGTCGTCGTATTCGTGGCGGAGAGCGTGTCGAATTTCACCCAGGTGTACTCGTTGTCGTTGGAATAGAAGACATCCTCCGTCACGTCGTACAGACCGGTGTAGTTGAGATCCCAGGCGACCGGGAGGAACTCATCGATCGGCATCGTGCCTGTGAACACGAGGTTGTCGATCACCAGCGCCGCAAAGTCCATCCCGGTGTTGTTCAGGGGAACGGCCGTGATGAAGGTGTCGGGGAGTTCAAGCGAATCGGTGCCGTTGTTGAACGAGATCGTCGAACCCGGGCCGAATATGTTGATGTTGCCTTCCGTCTTCACCGCGAGCCTGAAGGTCGTCTCCCAGGTCTGGCCGAGGCGCACGGTGCCGATGTTGAAGGGGAGGTGCGGGTTTGCCGCGGTCCAGTTCGGCGTGTCGTCGCGGGTATGGCGGGGTATGATCTCATAATGATGCACCGTTTCGTTGTCGATCCAGCTCTCGATGGTGGTCGATACATTCTCTTCGTTGACATAGTCGAACACACTGGTTCCGGTGGTTAAATTCCCGTTCACCTCGACGTTCTCGAAGACGACGTCCAGTTCGGTATCGACGCCGGCCTCGGTCTTGAGTTCGCCGGCAATACGCTCGTATATGTCGGTGAGATCGTCACCGTTCTGAGCATGCTCGTAGAATCCGCCGGTCGAGGTCGAGAGTATGCGCATCGTATCCTGGACTGTGGGGCTGGGGTTGTAGGCAAACGTGATCATGTAGAGTTTCACGTTGTTGTCGCTTGCAAACCGGGACATATTCTGGTTGGTGGACTCACCGTCGTCGCAGTAATTATAACTACGATAAGAATGCCATGGGCTATACCATTTCGTGTCGCTCTGCAGCGTTCCGCCGAGGCCATCGTAATACCGGTAATTGTCCGGCTCGAGGTTGCTGCCGCTGAACGTGTAGGCCCATGCCGAATCCGCGGGATACCCCGTCCCGTGCCCAATCGGGCTTCCGTCGTAGTTCCAATCCCCGTCGGTCATGACGACAACAGCTTTGACGGCCTCGGGCCGATCCGCGTTCTCCTTCTGCATGAGAATCGCCTCGTAGATCCCCCGCCGCAATTGCGTGGCACCGTTCGCGTTGAGGCCATTCAGTTTTGCTGTCACCGCTTCGAAGGAATCACCCAGTTCGTTATCTACCGTCGTAGAGGAAGAGAACGAGACAAGGCCAATCCGATCTCGATCGGAACTCATCTGATCGATGAACGTGGATGCCGCTGTTTTTGCTGCCGCCATCCTCGTCGGGCTCACATCAGTATAACCCATACTCCCCGACCGGTCGATCACCAGCACCACGTCGATCGGGTCCGGCTGGAGCGCCCAGCCGTCGCCTTTCAACCGGATTGTGACGTCGACCGTATCGTTCACCGCCACCGTCTCGGGGGAGACCTCCGTCTCCACCGAGAGGTAAGGGTAGTTCTTCCAGGTGAGTTCGATATCCCGGCTGACGTTGCCCCACGTCGCCCGGACGGTCGCCTTCCCGGTCGCGGTGTCGCTCCAGCCCGCGACATCCGGATCGGTCGTGAACGCACCAGGGTGGAACTCCACAGTCGCATACCCATCGATGTCGGTCACGCCCGATGCCGCCGCCAGTACAGGATCCTGAGGTTGCACATAGGGCGAGGAGTTCATCGACACGATATCAAATGTCACCGTCTCGCCCTCGACCGGGTTCCCCCTGACATCCATCACCTTGGCCCGTATCTGCGAGACGGAATTGTCCTTGACATCCCGGCTCGGCATCGACTGCGGGCTTGCGGAGAGGAGCATGTTCGTCGGATCGGTGCTGGTGAACTCGACATCCTCCGATATGCTCACGCTCTCGTTCACAGCCGCCGTCGCGGTGATGATGGCCATGCCGACGGAGTCCTCGGGCCCGTAGGTGATCATCACCTGTCCATATGAGTTGGTGTTGAGGAGACGGCTCTCGTACTCATCCGGCTGACTCAACCGTTTCAGTGTAGCGTTCACCCAGAGGCCCTGCTCGCCCGAGGGATTCCCGTACTCATCGAGCAGCGTGTAAGTGAACGAAACCTTCGTCTTCCCGTCGGCCGGAACCGAACCGCTGGACGGAGTGATCTCCTGCGTGATAGCGGCCGGCAGCCCTCCCTCGCCGGTGATGGTGAAACTCTTGAGCACAAGCGGCGACGGGGGTTGGATCAGGACAACATTCCCGCCCGCCGTCGTGTCGACCCGGAGCGTTGCAGTGACGTTCCCGGCAGCGTCCACCGGCACCGTGATCTCGTCCGTACCGTTAACGAAACAGGCAGGCGAACCCACCATGAAGAACACAATCTCAGCTACATTCCTGCTGTCCACCAGGTTTCCGTACTCATCCACCATCCGGACGACGATCTCCGTCGTCTCCCCGGCAGTCACCTTCGGCTCATACCAGAGGTTGGCGATCTTATGCGCCGCCGCGTGATCGATCTGCTGATCGACACTTCCGGTCAGGGGCACATCCACCCCCTCCGACACCGTCGCCGTGATCGTTGCCGTCCCGCTAAGCGTCCCGTGCCTGAAGGTCGCCGTGGCCTCTCCGTCACTGCCCGTAGTCACGCGCGCGGGCGAGATGCTCCCATACTCACCATCCACCGCAAGATCGATGTCGACACCGGAGACCGGATCGGCAGAAGTGCCGTTTGTGACCAGTATCGTGACGGTCGCAGTCTCCCCATTCCCCGCTACCAGCCACGGCTTATCAGTGCTAAGGGTAATATCGTCAGGTATCAGCGCACTGGCAGGGGCCGCGAGAAAGAGCAGCCCTACTACCAGGCATACATACGTCCATCCGTTCATACGTCACCGTATGTCTTCCTGACACACCATACCATATAAATGTTGTCAGTTAGAGGGACGACGCAAAAAGCCCCTTTCTCTAATCAAACAATAATATCTGCCTAAATTGAACATATATTTCTAAAGAACGTCTCCGTGGCGAAAGAATAGATACCGACTCACCTTCGCGCACAAATATCTTTTCTCCAGGGACGAATCCGGTCGCCGGGTCAAGAGAAAAACGCACTGCCGGAACCCGAACCGGAGAAGAAGAGGGGGTTGGAGGACTACAGACTGTCCCGACCGCGTGACTTGCTCCGATTCCGCCCGGCACGCCTGCGCCGCACGACCATGACCGCACCGAGGAGGACCGCGGCAACAACCCCGACGCCGGCCACGAGCACCCAGACGTTGAAATCCTGCTCCATGACGAGCGGGACGGTGAACTCGGCCGTGCCGAGCGGGATATCGGCGTTAACCGAGATGTTCCGGTAGCCGTCACAGGCAGCAGTGACGGCATACGCCTTGTTCGTAACGAGCGCCGTGTTAAGGTGTCCCAGACCATCGGTCACCCCGACGACCTGGCCGTCGATGACAACGACCGCTCCGGCAACCGGGTTGAGGTCGGGGTCTTGCGCGCGGATGGTCACGCTCGCCCGGTCGTAATCGAGTTCGGCGACAATATCCTCGCCCTGCCCGGAGATCTGGCGTGTCAAACGCCAGTCCTCGTAGCCGGACGCTTGCACCACAATCTCATAGGTTCCTGCTTGGATATTGGAGAGCATGAACCTGCCATACTGGCTGGTCTTGCCCTGCAACGTCCCGTTGAGATAGATTTCAGCCCCTTCGACCGGCTTCGTCGCCTCGTTGAAGACCGTTATCGAGACGGGATATTCAGACTTCGAGAGACGTACCGGGAGGAAGACATCGTCCACCTCGAGGTAGCGGCTTTCCTGGTAGGGCTGGTAATCGGGCGCCGTTACCCTGAAGGAGTACCTCTTCGCCCGTTCCAGGTGCAACTGCAGCCTGCCGTCGGCGTCGGTCACCCCGGCGCGCGCGTTGTCGATATACACCTCCACATCCTTGAGAGGAGTGGAAGTCTCGGCGTCCAGCACCTGAACACCCAGGATATCGTTGGAAAAGAGCAGGCACTGGACCGTTCTGCCGCTGCTCTCCATCTGAACGGTCTTTGAGAGGTCGTGGTATCCCGATGCACGGATCTCGACGTTGTACAACTCATTCGCCTTTACCGGGAAGTTCACGATCCCGCTGCTGCCGCTGACCTCCGAGTCGGAGTAATCGTTACCCGTAACGCGCACCACGCCGCCTACGATTGGTTTCAGGGTTCCCGCGTCGTAGAGTTCGAACGTGAGGGTCGCGTCCTCCCGTATCATATCGACCCCGACACGGGTCGCGTCGTAATCGACGTATTCCACCCAGTTCCGGTAGCCTTTCCGGACGACCTTCAGGTAGAGGTCTTTCTTCCCGGAATGGACGTAGGAGTAGATTCCAGCCGAGTTGGTGCTTCCCACGTAGTCCCCGTCGATGTATATCGAGGCATCGGCAAGCGCGTCATCGGTCTTATCGTCGGCCACGCTGATGCGCAGGGTGACCGCCTGCGCCGTGCAGCAGAGGAGGACGCAGGAGATAAGGATGGCTATGGCAAGACGACTTTTCTTCATGGAAGAGTATTACTGCGGTCGAAAATTTGAGTGCATCGGTTTACACCCACCGTTCATGAGGGATACGTTCAAGTACCATACCTTCCACAAGCACCGGCATCAGCGTCCGGCCGA
>JABNAD010000820.1_pt2 | contig 11409 bp, 11 predicted proteins | sample 7240381 | NCBI WGS metagenome assembly JABNAD01 (sample SAMN11332834, study PRJNA596920) | anaerobic digester metagenome | biome: digested sludge; isolation source: digested sewage sludge-derived enrichment culture grown on H2/CO2 | place: Germany: Goettingen | reverse complement strand
GACCTTGACCATGGCGCAGCGCCCGGGAATGAACATTCCCAGTTCGCCCGGGACCAGGGAGCATTGCACGCCCAGCTCCTTGAGCACGCCTTCCGCGAGAGACTTCATCTCGGTGAAGCCGGCCTTGGAATGTATGGACATCACCGCCAGGTGCTTCCTCCGCTTGCTGTCGATGACCACGTCCCCCACCTCGAAGATGCGCTGGGGAAGGTCGCGGTGCTTGCTCCGGCGCAGTACCGTGAGCAGCGACGGTATGAGCTGGACGCGCAGGCAGTTGTGGTCCTCGCTCACCGGGTTCAGAACCTCCACCGCCATGACCTCGGGGAACGGCACCTTGCAGAACTGCTCGTCCATGGACGATAACGTTAGAGTGGTCACCTCCCAGTGGCCGTAGCCGACCAGCATCTGGCGGACCAGGTCGGCCACCCTTTCCATGCGCCTCTCGCCGCCGATGGTGCGCGAGACCGGTTTGGAATTTCCAAAGTTCTCGTAACCGAAGCCGATGGCCACGTCCTCCACTACGTCCGCCATGTGGATCAGGTCCATGCGCACCGGGGACGAGGAGACCTTGACCTTGCGGCCTTTGGGTTCGGCGGAGTACCCCATTCGGGTCAAGCACTGGCACATGGCCAAGGGCTCCAGGTCCAATCCCAAGGCGGCGTTGGTCCGGTCCACGTCGAGAAGCCATTGCTTGGGGCGCAGGTTGGGGGTCATCCCCTTCTCCTCGCCGCGCAGGGTGATGGTCTCGATCACGCCTCCCCTTTCGGCTATGGACGTGCAAACTATGTTCAGAACACCGCTGATGGTGTTCTGGTCGGTGCCGGTGACGTCGATGAAGAGGTCCTTGGTCTCCGTGGTCACGGTGGTCAACCGGCCGTTGATGATCGGCGGGAAGGAGAGCACTTCGTTATTGGCGTCCAGTATCACCGGGTAAAGCTCCTTTCCATCCAGGAGCTGCTTGTAGTCCCGGCCCTTCTCGTGCTTCTCGAGGACCTCGGCCAGGGTCATCGTCTCCTCCTTGGCCAGGGGGACGAAGGAGATGGAGCCGGGCGGAACGGCCTTGTAGACGAAGGGCGGCTGGACCTTATCGAGGTCGTGCACCCCGATGGCCACCTTGGCCCGCTTGCGTCCGACGGTAAGGTGCAACTTCTCCTGCAGCTCCATGAGCGAACGTATGCCCTTGTCGTCCAGGGTGACGCCCCTGATCACCGCTCCCACGACGTAGGGGCGGACGCTCTTGACCGATGGCTCGACCTTCATCACTATGTCGGAGGCGGATATGTCGTAGGTGCGCAACCCCAGATCGATATCGAAGAAGGCGCGCAACGCCCTTGCCAGTCCTTCGACCGAGTACAGGTCCGGCCGGTTGGGGAAGAACTCGATGGAGGCCTCCTTGGTGGCCGGGTCGAAATCATGGAAGTCGGCACCGATCATCGGAATGCGGTCCAGGACCTCCCGGTCCTCCATCTTGGTACCCATCAGGGACTTCAAGTCCTCCAGGTTGAAGTTGATGACTGGCATTGCGTCCGCACCATGGGGTAGAAGGTATATGAGGGTTTTTAATTTAGGTCGCGGACCGCGTTCACCTTCCCAGGGCCTTGTGCGCCTTGCCCAGCTCGCCGGCGGACTGTGCGGCTAGCGTGGACAGTTCCCCGGCCAGGACCAGGGCCCCGGCGATCTCCGCCAGCTTTTTTGCCTTGCCCGCGCCTTGGCAGCCCATGATCGATAGGGCCTCGCTCTGGCAGGGGAGCCTGGTTCCCCCTCCGACGGTGCCCACCTCGACACAGGGCAATCTGACGGAGAGGTAAACGCCTTCCTCGCACAGCTCACAGGTCGTGCTGGCCATACTGCCCTCGACCACCTGGGCGGCGTCCTGCCCGGTGGCGATGTAGAACGCCGCCAGCATGTTGGCGGCATGGGCGTTGAAGCCGTACGATAAGGACATCGAGCTGCCCACCAAGTTCTTGCGGTAGCAGGTCTCCACCATCGCCTCCGGAGTGGTGTGCAGCTTATCCCTCACCAGATCCGCGGGAACCCTCACATCGGCCAGAACGGTCTTCCCCCGGCCGTCGATGAAGTTGATGGCGGCCGGCTTCTTGTCCACGCACATGTTCCCCGATACAGAGATGAGCTTGACGCCATTGCTTTCCTCGATCAGCCGGCAGGCCGCCTCGGTGGCGATGGTGCACATGTTCATGCCCATGGCGTCCCCCGTTTCATACGAGAAGCGCAAGAAAAGGGATCGGCCGGAGGCGAAGGCGCGTACCTTCACCAGCTTGCCATGCTTGGTGGTGCTCTCCGCGGCGGACCTTATCGCCTCGTAGTTCTCATTGACCCAGTCCACCACCCTCCGGCTGTCCCTGACCCCTTTGGTCCGGAAGACCGGCGCGCGGGTCATCTCGTCCTTGATGATGATGACCTCCGATCCTCCGCTGGCAGTGATGATCGAAGCGCCGCGGTTGACGGAGGCCACCAACGCCCCCTCGGTGGTGGCCAGAGGGACCAGGTAATCACCGTCGGCATGATCGCCCTTGACCTTGAGCGGGCCGACGAAGCCCAGTGGCACCTGGATGGTGCCGATCATGTTCTCCACGTTCTTCTCGGCGAGCGAGGGATCGTAGGAGCACCTTCCGGCATGGTCTAACGTAGCCCCGGTGAACGACTCGACGGCCTTCCGGCGCTCATCCATGTCCGCCCTGGTCTTCCCCTTGTTCCTGAGACCGTCGTTGGAGCTCATCGGCATGGAATCAAGGTCGTCTTTAATAACCTTCTCGCCCTTGGCGGAACTCTAGAAAGAGGGTTCAATATAATTTTAAGTAATCCCGAGGATAATTAATTAAAGGCAACGCCTTAAATTTGGTTTTTCCGTTCAAATTGCTTTTCAATTCTACATATAGTTACGGGTTAAGCTTTAATATCAGAAGCGTTCATGCGGACGATTCAAGGTGCGGTGCACCTAGAGGGCGTTACCAGAAATGTACACTATGAGTCCTATGTCGGGCAAGCTTCTGAACGATGAGGAAGCGATGGTGAAGTACGTGAAGGAGAACCAGTGGGGACTGGCTACCGCGATCGACCTCAGAAAGTGCGACCCGGAGAAGATCCGGAGCAAGGAGGTCATCACTCAGTTCGCCATCGACCTTTGCGATTACATCAAGATGAACAGGTTCGGAGACCCAATCGTGGTCCGCTTCGGCCCCATCCCCAAGGTGGAGGGATATTCCCTGTGCCAGCTGATCGAGACCTCCATGATCTCCGGTCACTTCGCCGAAGACACTGACCGCGCGTTCCTCGACGTGTTCAGCTGCCGCGAGTACCCTCCCAAGAAGACCGCCGAGTTCTGCCAGAAGTACTTCGGCGCCAGGGAGATGGAGTACTCCGTATCCTTCAGGAACTAAAACGCCCGCCTGAAATACAGGACCCAAAGACCTTACGCCCCAGCTGCGGCCACCACCGCAGTCTGGTCACAACTTCTTCCCTTTTGTCATCACTGATATGAGCGTCGAAACGACGCCTTTTTGTTCCTCCAAGGGCATTTCGAGGCCAGGACCATGGAAAGGTTTAAAATTGAATGCCGCATTCGCCACTTTACTTGGGCCCATAGCTTAGCCTGGTTGGAGCGCCCGGCTGATAACCGGGAGGTCAGGTGTTCGAATCACCTTGGGCCCATCCATATCATCTTTTCTTATCGTCCCAACCTCTGACCGGATGCCGTTCTCCATCTTGGGGTCTGGTGATTTGACAATTCACTAATACGCGGTTCGATCATCTCAGCTCGTGGCCCGAGGCATTTCTACCTCCAAGCGTTTCCTTCTGGTGCTCGGCGTCATAGCCGCTCTGGCCATCGCCTCTTCCACCATGTCGAAGAACCCGGCCTTGCCGTTGCTCGCCATCCATATCGGCGCGGACGACGCCCAGATAGGTCTGATATCCGCGATAAGCCCCATTCCTGGGATCCTCGTCAGCAGCATCGCAGGGGCCTATTCCGACAAGCATGGAAGGTCGCGGTTGATCACCCTGTCGCTGTTGATATTCGCCTCCGCGCCGTTCCTGTACCTCTTCGTGACGGAGGTCTGGCAACTGGCCATGGTCCGTTTCTATCACGGTTTCGCCACCGCCATGTTCATGCCGGTGGCCATGGCCGCCGTCGCGGACCGGTTCGAACCGTCCAAGAGGGGTGAGGCACTGGGTTCCTTCTCATCCTTCTCCATGGTCGGAAGGTTCTCCGCACCCTTCCTGGGCGGCGCGCTGATCTATTACACCAGTTTTGCCTCGTTGTACGTGATAATCGGGATATCCGCCGTCCTCACCCTGCTGTTCTCCCTCATCGCGCCATGGCAGGAGATGGGGACGATGGTGCACGCCAAGAAGTTCGAAGGGTCCATGGCCTCAGCCCTTAAGGAAGTGGTCAAGGAGCGCAGGATCATGCTCACCTCGACCATGGAAGCGGTGCAGTACTTCGCCATGGGAGCCTTTGAGACATTCCTTCCAGTATACATGCATCAGGAGTTGGGGTCCACCGCCCTGGAGATCGGGTTCGTGATGGGCATCCAGGTCGTGGCCATGTTGCTGGCGAAACCGTTCATGGGAAGGCTATCCGATTCACGGGGGAGGGTCCCCTTCATCGTCGCCGGACTGCTGATGGGGGCGGTGACCATGGCCCTCATGCCCTGGGTCGGCGATCTGGTTTCGCTTTCGTTGCTGTCCATCGGCTTCGGGCTGACCGTGGCGACAGTTACCGCTTCCACCTCCGCCCTGGTCACCGAGATCGCCGGCACGTCCGCCCACGGTTCCTCCATCGGCGTTCTGAGCTCCATAATGGACATCGGGCACTCCACCGGGCCTTTCGTGATAGGCGTGGTGGTCGGGGCGCTCTCCTTCACGGCCGGTTTCGGCCTCGCCGGCGGCCTATTGGCCCTGGGCGCGATGCTCTTCGTTTACGGGATGCGCCCGAAGGCTTGATGATGTACGCCGCCGCGGTGATCGCAATCGCGATGGACGGAGATGATTTGTCCCCTCATCGATAGTCGGCCGTTGATGAAAGAGGTGAACGGATCAGATGAGGGGACCGGTGAATAGGCTGAGCGGAAGCACCGGACCGCGTACGCCACCGGGACACCAAGGTTTAGTCCCATCGGCCATCGCGGACGATGTGGGACTGATGCTCGATTTCATCCGAAAGATTGCCTAATATGAGCAATTGGCCGATCAGGTGATGGCCGCCGAGGGCGTTCTGTTCGATTCGCTGTTCGTTAAGCATCAGGCGGAGGTGCCCATCGGCGCGCTCGACGGACTGCCGGTGACCTTCGCCCTGTTCTTCCATGACCTCTCCGCGTTCCTCGGGAAGGCCAACCTGTTCCTAGAGGACCTGTTCGTGGACGAGGGGTACCGCGGTCTTGGCCTCGGTAAGATCATGTTCTCCAGCCTGGCCCGGATCGCTGTAGAGCGGGGATGCGAACGGTTGGACTGGTGGTGCCTGGACTGGAACACGCCGGGCGTCGCCTTCTACAAGAGTATGGGAGCGGTCCCCATGTCCGACTGGACCGACCACCGGCTGGAAGGGGAGCGACTTGGGAAGATGGCGGACCTCCTGTGATCTCTCTTGAACGGAAAAGGTCATCCTTTCAACAGCGCCTATACGCAACGGTAAGAAAATGTTGAAGTGTTCCAAATGCGGAAGCGAGCTTGATGACGAGGATGGCGGCCCGGCGGCTTCCATGTCCGGTTCGTTCATGGGCGACGAGTGGACCGAATCCTATTTTTTCTGCCCTGATTGCGGCGCGTACACCCTGGAGATCGTCCACGACCGTTTCCTTGACCAGGAGACCTCGTCGATACAGGGGCCGATCGTCAAGGATAAGGGGGACGCCATGGTGGAGCTTATCCGCAGATGCCCGGAGCCTTGGAACAAGAAATGCCGCTGCCCAGCTCACCTGGAGTATTTCGACGGGCAGCTTGATTGAGAGCACTTCACTTCGGCAGCTGAGGCAGACCGTTCATCCAGGCGGATAGTTCGCCGAACATCTCCGTGAAGTACTTGTCCTCCTGCACCAACAGCTTGGCGTATTCCGCTATCGTCCCATCGTCCAGCTCCTCGGTGAGGCTGGGCAGCCCGAACTCATAAACGTCCACGATCTCTGGGCCTTTGTCGAACGTCCGGTCGGATAGCAAAGGCGCGATCTCCTCGGCCTTCTGGGCCATCTGCTCGTATAGTTGCCTTCGCATCTCGGAGACCATGTCCATCATCTGCCCCTTGGCCTCTGGAGCGCTCTGTTCGATGTCCTCGGCCACCTGGTCAGCGGACCCCTCATCACCGAACGCCTCGGCCATGCCCGAGGCCATGGCCCCGGCCGCCCCGACCATGGTCTCGGCGAAACCATCCATCAGGGTGACCATCATGATGATCCCGGTGTTGGCCATGACGTTCATTATCCGCCGGGCCCGCTCCGGGTCGTTCACGTTTTCTCCATAACCATTTCCCGCAATTCGACCGTCCTGAGGGTCAGAGAGGGGCCCGGACGGATCGGAGGAGAGCATGGCCACCTGGTCCAAGGCCTTCTTGTACGACCAGATCACGGTGATAAGGGAGTTCTTGACCTTGGTGTACGCTCCCTGGAGCAGGTTGGGGTCGTTCTCCTTGAGGTAGATGCGCAGATGGACCTCCCAGGCGTCCGGATCGGCTTCGTCACCGATGACCAGGAAGTCGACGCCCCTTTCCAGCAGGGCAAGCTTCAGTTCCCACACGAACTGCCTGAACCCCTCGCCCAGATTGCGTTTCAACAGCTCGCGGTCCTCCCGGGGCACCTTGACCTGCCCGACCACCAGGAGGTAGGGGTGCTCCTTGCGTTGATGGATGAACTGCACGCTCGGGAAGTTCTCTTTTTCCGCGACCTCGAGGATGAAATCGTTCCCGGTGCCCTCGATCGGACCTGCCTGGTATCCGGTCCGGTCGGCCCACTGCTTCAGTTGGTGAAGCGCCTGGTCCTGATTGGCGGAAGGCATTGCATCGACCCCGACCAAAACTTGGTCGTTATCGATTCTCCCTGCGGATTATATAATGGGTGTTTCCGAAGTCACCGAGAACGCTTGCGAGGCAGCGTGGTCATCGCTGCTCTAACGGCACGAAGGGTCTTCCGAACTCCCCTACGTAATTGGAGAGCGGCCGAAGCAGCACCGCGTCCTCGTACTGCTCGATTATGTGCGCCACCCAGCCCACTATCCGGCTCGCGGCGAAGAAGGGGGTGTAATAGTCCTTCGGAATGCCCAGGGCGTCCATGGCCACCGCGGCATAGAAGTCCACGTTGGGGTAGATGTTCTTCCTCTGGTGGACGATGCCCTCGATGGTGGTGCACTTGTTGTAGAGCTCCATGGTCCGCTTCTGGTTGCACAGGTTCTGCACGATGTTGCGCAGGTGCTTGGTTCGGGGGTCTTCCGCCCGGTACACGCGATGCCCGAAGCCCATTATCTTCTTCCCGTCGCCCAGGAGACCGTAGATGTATTCCTCCACCTCCGCCTCCAGGCCGATATCGTCCAGCATCTCCATGACCTTTTGGCTGGCCCCGCCGTGGATCGGTCCTCTCAGGGTGCCTATGGCGGTGGTCACCGCGGAGTACATGTCGGCGTTGGTACTGGCGGTGACCCGGGCGGCGAAGGTGGAGGCGTTGAACCCGTGATCGGCGTGCAAAATCATTATCCGGTGCATGACGTCCGCTTCCGCCTTATCCGGGACGCGGCCATTGAAAAGGTACAGGAAGTTCTCCGCGAACGTTAGGTCTGGACGTGGTTCAGGCACGTCCTCACCTTGCCGGGTCCGGTGAATGGTGGCCACGATGGTCGGCACCTGGGCGATCAGCTTGACCGCCTTCCTCTGGTTCTCCTCGGGGGAGATGTCCAGGACGTTGGTATCGAACTCGCCTAGGTTGGAGACCTCGGTGCGCAGGACGTCCATGGGGTGGGCACCCTTGGGCGAGAGCCGTATCGATTCCACCACCTCCTCGGGCAGGCGCATGTTGGCGATGAGCTCGGAGTTGAAATTATCCAGCTCCATCTTGTTCGGGAACCTCTTGTGAACCAGGAGATAGGCGACCTCTGCATATGCCACATGACCGACCAGGTCGTCGATGTCGTAACCGAGATAGTAGAGGGAGCCGGATGGATCGATGTAACTGATCCGGGTCTCCGCGGCGGCCACGTCCTTCAATCCCCTAACCACGTCCTTGGAGCTGTTCCCGGTCATGTCACATCATCCTACCTGGACCGCGCATCGGCTAAGATTCTCACGCGGACCTTCCTAAGGATTTGGTTAACTGGACATCACTTAAAACCTTTTTTATCATCGTGGCTCAGAGAATCGGCCAGTACAGACGGGTCATGAGCTTGTCGGGGGGTACCTCCTGCGGATTGTTCAGGTACTCCTCCCACATGAACGCGGCGGGGGTGTGCCCGTTCGCCTTCATCCATTCCATCATGAGGTTGTAGGTATCGGTCAAGCGATCGTAAGGACCGAGGTGCGTGGCCACGGCCGCGCGCACCGCCGGCAGCATTATGGTCTTGACGTTACCGGTCTCGATCCCCTTCCCGGCGATGGGAAAACCCACCTCCATGTCCATGACCTCGCCCTCCCAGCTGTGATAGAGCGCGAAGGGCGGACCGATGCATCTTACATCCTTTCCCAGATGCGGGAACAGCTCCCCGTACATCCTCCCCATGACCGCCGGTATCTCGGCCACCTTTACCTTCTCACGGATGGCTATGGCCGGGGTCTCCTTGGTGTTGACTATCTCGATGGAAGTCATGATAACCGAGGAAAATCTAGGATGGAGGGAGATAAAATATTTGGTGAGGAGATGGTGAAAGTGTTTGCGACTTACATCGCCTCGTAAGGCAACGCCCCGTGGTCGATGTCCCTCTCCTTCTTCTCCGCGGTCTCGATGGCCTCGTCGGCCATGGAACGCTTCAGCACGCAAACGGTGCGCTGCAGGGCGATTATGTCGTCCAGCAAGGATTGGGCGATCCACACGGCGGAGAGCAGCTCCTCGAACTTCTTGCGCTGGGCCATGGCCTCGATCTCGTGCAGTACCGCCGGGTTGTACAGCGTGTTGCGGTTGACCCTTCCCAGAGCCGACACCTCATCGATCTGCCTCTCGTAGACGTTGAGCTGGTTGGAGTACATCTCCTGCAGGACCTTGAGGGCCACGATCTTGTTCCCCGACTCATCGACGACCGCGGTTTCGACCTTCTCTTCTTCCATGATATCACCCGTGCGCGTCAACCTGACGTTTCGCCGCCGAGCCAACTGCGTTCAACATCATATGCTTTTCCCGGCAGGGCACCAGATAGGATATTAATTCCCTTCGCCGTTCCTAGGGCGATAACATGGCCCGCGAATTCAGCCAGAGGTCCCGATCCATCGTTCAGTCCGAGATAAGGAACATGACCCTGGAATGCAACCGGCTGGGCGGCATCAACCTGGCCCAGGGCGTCTGTGACACGGACACCCCGCGGGAGGTCATCGAGGGGGCGCACCGGGCCGCTGTGGACGGGGTGAACGCCTACACCCGCTACGACGGGCTGCCGGTGCTTCGCGCCGCCATAGCCAAGAAGTTCCGGGAGTTCAACCGCCTGGAGGTGGACCCGGAGGGTGAGATCGTCTGCTCCGCCGGAGCCACCGGGGCGTTCTACTGCGCCTGCATGGCCCTGCTGAACGAGGGCGACGAGGTCATCGTTCTGGAGCCTTATTACGGCTATCATGTCAACACCCTGCTGGCCATGGGAGCGGTCCCGCGATTCGTGGCCATGCACCCTCCCGAGTGGGAGCTGGACCTGGAGAAGGTGAAGGATGCCATAGGCCCCAGGACCAAGGCCATGGTGGTCAACACCCCCTCGAACCCCTCGGGTAAGGTCTTCAGCCGTGCCGAGCTGAAAGGGCTGGTGGAACTGGCGGTGGACCACGACCTGTTCATCTTCTCCGACGAGATATACGAATACTTCGTCTACGACGACCGGCAGCATGTGTCCCCCCTCTCCTTCCCGGAGGCCAGGGACCGGGTGGTGGTGATCTCCGGTTACTCGAAGACCTTCAGCATCACCGGCTGGCGCATCGGGTACGCGGTATGCGATAGGAAATGGGCACGCATGATCGGCTACATGAACGACCTGGTGTACGTGTGCGCCCCGGCGCCCCTGCAGGTCGGAGTGGCCAAGGGAATCGAGGAGCTGTCCGGGGAGTTCTACAGGCGTCTGTGCCAGCAGTATCAGGGGAAGCGGGAGATGATGGTCCGCGGCCTGCGCGAGGGAGGGCTATACCCGCACGTGCCGCAAGGCTCTTATTATGTTCTGGCGGACGTGAGCTCGGTCCCCGGGAGGGATTCCAAGGAAAGGGCGCTGTACATCCTGAAGGAGTGCGGGGTGGCCAGCGTTCCCGGTTCGGCCTTCTATCACGAGGGCGGCGAGGAACTGGTCAGGTTCTGCTTCGCCAAGACGGACGATGTGCTTAGGATAGCCACCGACCGCCTCTCAAGGCTGAGATGGTAGGACGCATTCCTTCTCGGTCTCCAGGTGAATGCTGACCACGACGCTGGGGATCTTTTTTCGGATGGCGTCCTCGATGCTCTCGGTGAGCTGGTGCGCCTCGGCCATGGTGGTCTCGGCGGGAACGCACAGGTGCATCTCCACGTAGAGGTCCTCCCCAACATGACGGGTCTTGAGGTCGTGGTACTGCAGGAACCCGCCGTGCTCCTCGAGCACCGATTCGATTATGGCCTCGGACTCCGGACAGCTGTGGTCCATGAGGTCGTGGCAGGTCTTGGCCAGGATGGTATAGGCCATGCGTATGAGCAGCAGGGCCACCACCAGCGCCATTATGGGGTCCAGTATGTACCATCCGGTTAGTTCGGCCAGTATGAGACCGAAGACGATACCGACGGATGAGATGACATCCGAGAGGAGGTGCTTGGCGTCCCCCTCCAGGGCGATGGAGCCGTTCTGCCGTGACGAACGCATGAGCAGGAAGGACATCCCCCCGTTGAGAGCGGTGGCGATCAGAGACACCACCAGGGCCAGGCCGATGGAGGTGAAGGCGTTGACCGGGTTGATCAGGCGTTCCGCGCTGGCCATGATGATCAGGACCGCGGCGAGCACGATCAGAATTCCCTCCACCAGGCATGAGATGTTCTCCGCGCGCTGATGGCCGTAGCGATGGTCGGCGTCGGCGGGCATCATGGCCACCTTGATCGACGCCAGCATCATGATCGAGGCGGCGATGTTCACTATCGATTCCATCGCGTCGGAGAGCAGAGCCACGGACCCCGAGATCATGTAAGCTGCCAGCTTGATGAAGAAAATTAGCAGGCCTATACCGACCGCCAGTTTCGCGACTTGCTGCTTTCTCACGGCCTAGGGCAGAGCTGA
>JABNAD010000588.1_pt2 | contig 11414 bp, 10 predicted proteins | sample 7240381 | NCBI WGS metagenome assembly JABNAD01 (sample SAMN11332834, study PRJNA596920) | anaerobic digester metagenome | biome: digested sludge; isolation source: digested sewage sludge-derived enrichment culture grown on H2/CO2 | place: Germany: Goettingen | reverse complement strand
TCACAATTAGATACAGGTCACAATTAGATACAGGTCACAATTAGATACAGGTCACAATTAGATACAGGTCACGTCTAATTGTTGATTAAATGGATAATTACCCAAGTTAACACCTTATTTTTTTTTAAATTCTTTTTGTCCGTGGTAGGTGATCAGATGGAAGCAAAGGACTGTAGAAACAGGATAATAGAGATTGGTTCTACTGTTCGCTATATTGGAACTTGTTCTATGGGAAGGGCTGATGAAATACATGTCCGAAAGTGTGAAACATGGATTAAACTAAACTCCACTGGTCTTTTATACCGATCAGACTTCCTTGAACTTGTTGACCAGTTGCCTTTAAAGGAAAAAAGAGTGGAAAAAAATCTTAAAGAAAAGATTTTGCAGTCTAGAGGGTTAAAAAAAGCTGTAACCACCCAAATATCTGATCATACTGATGGTCCGGGTTACGGTGGAGGTTAATACCACGCTGGATTGGTTAATAAAAGATTGATTAATTCAATCCCTGATTTTCTACAGTAGACAAAATTGTTATTTCGAATCTTGATATTTATCCTCTGTTTACCAGAATTATTCTACAGTAGACCATGATTTAGGATATCTCCCACGACATAGTTTCTACAGTAGAAATATAGATTACCTATTTTGAATAGTTTAAAATTCTTTTTTAAGTTAAAAAAAAGTGATTTTGTAATATAAATCTATAATAATCAAATTTAGTTAAAAATAGGTTGTTAAAGAACTTTAATTCCAAGTATGTCCTGAGCACCTTCGAAAACAGCCTGGGCAATCTGGGCACTCCCCACCGAACCCGAGGTAGGGGGTAGCATTACTACTTCTCCAATATCTTCCACTTTATCCTTTAAGATGCCGTAAAAATCAAAGGGTTCCTGCATGGCTCCCACCGAACCAGTGAGCACCACACCTTCCATTTCTTCACCGGCAATACCGGCTAGTCCATATATCTCCATGGCAATGGTCATGAGCATGGTTTCCAGGGCCAGTTCCGCCTTAGGGTCTCCCTCCTGGTACCTTTCTAGCAGAACATCCTTGGCATGGGCTACCCTTTCATCTATCCCTGCCACTTTAACTGCCCCTGCACGGGAAAAACACTGGTTTGCAGTGCGTAATCCCTCATCAACATCACGGATCATTTTCAAATCCAGGGGGCCGTGCACAATACCCATGGAACCAAGACAGGCATCCACTGCACCCTGGATCTCCCCATTTTCCAGGAGGAGACTAACGGTGTTGGAGCTAATATCGGATACAATGAAATTCTCATAACCAGTTTCCAGGTGGGCGTTGTAGCATATGCTTACCTTCTCGGCACTGGCATGATGAGAATAGGCTGCCCGGAAAAGAGGATCCATGGAAGGGGTATCCTGGTGCAGTCCGGGTATTAAGACGGTGGGAATTCCGGATTGTTCAATTTCCTCATAAACCGCGGTTCCGCCTCCGGTAACCTTCCCGGCTCCTTCTATTGATAAAATTCCCCTATTTTTAACCTTTTCCAGGGGGGTTATTTCACTGATACCATCGCCCATGGCATAGGTAATGGCCATTAGTTGGATGGAATCTAAGTCAACCACTTTTGAAAGCTCTTCCATAGCTAGAACTTCACCAGATGAGAGTTCATCCCGACCTATCTTCAGGTGTTGGGGTTGTTGGTGTAACACTGTAAAAGAAACACCGGTGGTGCCGTGATCCATTCCTACAAATACCATTTAGTTCACCTGGGGAGAATTGTGTAATTGTGAATCTGAGATTAGTATTTAAGATTTTTCCTTAATAAAAAAAATAGTGGGATGGATAGTTTATTTTTCCAGTCCGCAAAGTTTCCTTAGTTTTTTGCCCTGTTTTTCAATTTCCAGTTCGCTTTCAATGGCACGCATCCGGTTGAGTTGCGGACGGCCGGACTGGTTTTCAAGGGCCCATTCTTTGGCAAACTTACCGGTTTGGATCTCTTCCAGGATCTTTTTCATTTCCTTCCGAGATTCATCAGTTATAACCCGGTCACGACGGGTTAGTCCACCAAATTCAGCGGTGTTACTGACGTCGTTCCACATACCAGCAAATCCTTTCTGGTAGATGAGGTCAACGATGAGTTTGAGTTCGTGGCAGGTTTCAAAGTAGGCCACTTCGGGCTGGTAACCAGCTTCCACCAGGGTCTCGAATCCTGCTTTTATGAGTTCGGTGGCTCCTCCGCAGAGAACTGCCTGTTCACCAAAGAGGTCAGTTTCAGTTTCTTCCTTGAATGTGGTTTCCAGTACTCCGGCACGGGTAAGACCGCTTCCCTGCCCCATAGCCAGGGCAACCTGAAGTGCATCGCCAGTGTAATCCTGTTCAACTGCCACCAGGCCCGGAACTCCGAAGCCATCTAAATATTGCTGGCGCACTGTGGATCCGGGTCCTTTAGGGGCGATCATGGTAACGTTAACTTTTTTCGGCGGGTTTATGTACTGGAAGTGAATGTTGTATCCGTGGGAGAAACTCAGAGTATTCCCTTCTTTTAAACCATCTTTAATTGATTTTTCATAAACCTGAGCCTGTATTTCATCAGGGATCAACACATGGATAACATCAGCCTCTTTAGTGGCTTCTTCCACAGTCATAACTGGCATGTCATGGGATATTGCAGTTTCCCAGGAGTCTCCATCTTTTCTCAGTCCAACAATAACATCTAATCCACTGTCGGCCATATTTCGGGATTGGGCCATTCCCTGACTCCCGTAACCTATAACCGCAACGGTTTTATCCTTAAGCACATCCATATTCACGTCTTTCTCATAATAAATCTTCATGGGGTCACCTCTTTCAAAATGGAAAAGAAATACCACGAATGGTATGTAAGAAATTTTTTTTCTTAGTTCAAAGTTCAATTTTATATGTCTAATATTGATGGAGTTTGATTAATATAGTTTGCCCTGAGTTAAATTGGGGAATTATAATATCTTTTCAAGGTTAAAACCGCTTCATTTCAAATATAATTTATTTTAAGCAGTTTAATCAATGAAAATACTAAGAAAAAATATGAAGGGGTTTTAAGGAAATCCCTAGATGGTCTTTGAACCCCTGGATATGGCAGTTGGGCCTGTTCTGGAGATTTCTTTAATACCAAAACCTCTTAAAAGATCTATAAGGGCGTCAATTTTTTCGGGGGTTCCGGTAATTTCCAGGGTAAGATTTTCTGGTCCGGCATCAACGATTCTGCCCCGGAAAATGTTGGCGTACTGAATGATCTCTGAACGGGATCTTTCTGAGGTGGCATGGGTCTTTATTAGACACAGTTCCCGGATTACAGTTCCCTCAGGATCCAGATCCCGAACTTTAACTACCTCGATGATCTTGTTCAGCTGTTTGGTGATCTGCTCCAGAACTTTCTCATCACCCCTGGAGATGATGGTCATACGGGCCAATCCATCCTGTTCTGAGGGACCAACGGTGATACTGTCTATGTTAAAACCTCTGCGGGTGAAAAGGCCAGCCACGCGTTGCAGGACACCGGGGCGATGCATTACTATGGCACTGATTATATGGCTTCTCTGTTTATCCATTTTTAATCCCCTCCAGTTTCCTTGGCAGAATGCTGGTAGGTTATCTCTCCTGGATTTTCCCTTTCAACCTTGTACTCCCCCACGATCTCAGTGAGACCACATCCTGGGGGCACCATTGGTAAGATTTCATTGGGATCGATCATCACATCAATGAGAGTTGGTTCACCAGAATTCAAAGCATCTTTGAGTGTTTCTTTCATCTCACCCGGGCGTTCAACCCGGTAAGCGTTCACTCCGAAAGCTTCGGCCAGTTTAACAAAATCGGGCATGGCTTTAAGTTTGGTCTGGGATATGCGTTCATCGTAGAACAGTTTCTGCCATTGGAACACCATTCCTAGGTAACGGTTATCCAGTACACAGACCACCACCGGGATGTCGTACTCTTTAACCGTGGCCAGGTCCTGGCAAACCATTAAAAAGCCCCCGTCCCCACACACTGCAACCACATCATTGTCCGGCATGGCAACTTTGGCACCCATGGCTGAGGGAAAACCGAATCCCATGGTTCCCAGGCCTCCAGAGGATATGAATTTCCTAGGATTTCTGGAAGTGAAATAATGGGCCATCCACATCTGGTTCTGGCCAACATCAGTGGTAACTATGGTATCATCAGTAACCGCTTCCGAAATCTCTTTTATAACCTGCTGGGGCTTCAGAGGGATGTCGTCAAATGAAAGACGGGGCATGCAACTGGTCCGGAAGGATTTAACATAATCAACCCAGTCATGATTGTTAACTGACTTGGTCTGGGATATGATCCTGATCAGGTGTGATAGGATGATCTTGGCATCTCCAACAATGGGCACGTTCACTGTTATATTCTTACCAATCTCGGCGGGATCAACGTCGATATGTATTATTTTAGCGTTAGGTGCGAATTTATTCACGTCGCCAGTAGTACGGTCAGAAAACCGGCATCCTACTGCTATCAGGCAGTCACACTCGTCCACCATCATGTTGGAGGACATACGGCCGTGCATTCCCAGCATTCCCAGTGATAGGGGATGGTCTTCGGGGAAGCATCCTTTACCCATTAAACTGGTGGTTACGGGTGCGCCAATTATTTCTGACAGGTGTTGCAGTTCATCTGAAGAATTGGAGTGGATCACACCTCCTCCGGCAAGTATAACTGGCTTTTTAGACGTTAATATCAGTTCAGCTGCCTTTTTAACCTGCAGGGGGTGTCCTTTTTTGGTGGGTTTGTAACCTGGTAGGTCAATGGTTATGTTTTCTGGATAATCCAGCTCTCCTTCCTGGACATCTTTAGGTAGATCAACTACCACCGGCCCGGGTCTCCCAGTTCTGGCTATGTAAAATGATGATCGTATCATCTGAGGTATTTCTGAGGGTTCCATGGCCTGATAACTGTGTTTGCTAATGGGCATGGTCATACCTATGGTGTCTACTTCCTGAAAGGCATCGTTACCTATCAGGGAAGTACCTACCTGTCCTGCCAAAGCCACGATAGGAGCGGAGTCCATGTAAGCTGTGGCAATACCGGTCACCAGATTGGTGGCTCCAGGACCGGAAGTGCCTATGCAGACACCTACTTTGCCGGAAGCCCGAGCATAACCATCTGCTGCGTGGGCTGCGCACTGTTCGTGCCTTACCAGTATGTGTTTGAGGTCTGAATCGTAGATTACATCGTACAGGGGGAGTAAGACTCCTCCAGGATATCCGAAGACTACGTCCACTCCCTCATCGGTTAGTGACTTGATTATGGCTTGACTGCCCTTCATATTTGACACCTAATTGTGTTTTCTTGAAATAATTTCTATTCTTAAAAAAATCTCCCTATTATTATATGCCGATTTAGTTTTCATGTTATATGTATTTGTATGTATAATAACAATTGCAATCTGTAGATTGGAATCATTGTAATCTTAACTGGTAAATACCTGGACTCCTTTACAATCATATAATGGCTAGTTTAACTTTAAAAAAGAAACCAAGAATTATATTTGTGTGAAATTAAAGATGTTTACATTAAGAAAAGTGGAGGGTTAGTATGAAAATTCTGGTGGTAGGAACTGGAGCAAGAGAACACGCAATTTGTCAGGCATTACATGGAGAAGCTGACATTTATTCAATAATGAGCAACCAAAACCCGGGCATAGCCCGCATTTCCCAATTCAAGATTGGTAGTGAAATGGATATTGAAGGGGTGAAAAAACACGCCCTGGACCTGAAAGTGGATATGGCTATTATTGGACCGGAAGCACCTCTGGAACACGGTATTGTGGACACACTACAGGAAGCAGGAATTCCCTGCGTGGGACCCACTCAGCAGGCTGCCAGAATCGAAACAGACAAAGCATTCATGCGGGATCTGTTTACAAAACATAACATCTCAGGTTCCATTGCCTATGGAGCCTTTAACACAGTAGAGGATGCTGGCGAGTTCATTGACGATTTTGCTCAAGATGTGGTAGTAAAACCAGTGGGTTTAACCGGTGGAAAAGGGGTTAAAATAGTAGGTGAACACCTTAAAGACTCTGAAGATGCTAAAAGTTATGTCAAAGAGATTATTGATAATAAAATAGGCGGTCATGCCAGTGTAGTCCTAGAAGAACGCCTAATCGGTGAGGAATTCACAGTACAGGCTCTGGTTGATGGAGATCATCTGGTACCCATGCCGGCAGCTCAGGATCATCCCCATGCCTACGAAGGTGATCAGGGCCCTATAACTGGGGGAATGGGTTCATACTCTGATAAAAACGGACTTTTACCTTTCCTTGAATCCAAAGACTATGATGCTGCGGTTAAGGTAATGGAAGAAACTATCAGAGCTGTTAAAAAAGAGGTTGGTCCGTATAAAGGTGTTCTTTATGGTCAGTTCATGCTCTGCCGTGATGGTCCTAAATTAGTGGAATATAACGCCCGATTCGGAGACCCAGAAGCTATGAATGTCTTACCTCTACTGGAAACCAGTATGGTGGATTTATGCCAGGGAGTGGTGGATGGAAACCTTAAAAAAGCCCAGTTCAAACCCCAAGCAACGGTCTGTAAATATTTGGTCCCAAATGGTTATCCTGAAAGTGGAAAAGCAGGCCAACCCATCCAGGTGGATGAGGAAAAGATAAAAGCCGAAGGTGGAATGGTGTTCTATGCAGCGGTAAATCAGCAAAATGGTAAAGTGTTAACTACCGGTTCCCGGGCATTGGGTCTGGTCACCACTGCTGATAGTATTCAAGACGCCGAAGAACGATGTGAAAGAGCCACCCAGTACGTAAAGGGTGACTTGTATCATCGTAGTGATGTTGGAACCGAAGAACTTATCTCTAAGCGTATTCAGCATATGAAGGAAATCCGTGGCTGATATAAATAAATAGGTGATTTAAATGACCCGCTCCAGGAAATATCTTAATAATCTGCCAAATGCCCAGAAGATTAAGGATCTTGCCAGTGATATACTGGATCATGAACTGAAACTGGATCGGATCCTCCAGGATCATACAGAGTTAAAAAATGAGATTATGGCATTACAAACTCAGGTTTTATCCTTTGATAATGATGGATCTTCACAAGGGCTGGAATACACACAGATAAAGTTGAATGAGTTATCTAAAGTTCTTATTTTGCAGGATAGTGAAATCGCCGAGTTAAAAAAAAATATTCACAATTTACAGTCTCTTGTGGATGATGAAATACGGGATGGCTTATTTCAACTTTTTCATCAGGCAAAATCAGACCTTGATGAAGCGAAAAAGGACATTATCAAACATCAAAAAATGGTGGAAGACTCCCAACATAGGCTTATGAATAGTTCAGCAAAAGAATCCCAAGAGAACCATGATGAATGGATTAGAAATGTGGGTAAAGTCATTAAGGATGAAGAAAGGGTTAAAGAAAGTGAAAAACAGCTTGAAGCTATTAATAGAGTTTATAGGCTTGAATTCAGTGAAAATACCACTTAATATATTATAATTCTTTTCATAAACTTTAAGTAAAAGTATCGGTAGATATTACAACTTAAAAAGAATTAGAATTTCAATACTCTGAGGCAATAAACTTTATTTGCATTGATTTATTTCATTCAAAAAAGGAAATTAGGGATGAGGCTATGAAACACCTTTTATCTGCGTTAGACGCGCAAGACCATCTGGAGAATATACTGGAAGTAGCTGGAAAGTTTAAAAAAGGACAGGGTCCTGAAAAACCATTAAAAGGCAAATCTCTGGCAATGGTTTTTGAGAAAGCCTCTACAAGAACTAGAATATCCTTTGAAGTGGGTATGTACCAGTTGGGCGGACATCCACTTTACTTATCAGCTTCTGATCTCCAATTAGGGAGGGGAGAGATCATACCGGACACTGCCCGCGCCATGAGTCGCTATGTTAATGGTATAATGATCAGGGCACGTGAACATCAAGATGTCCTTGAATTTGCCAGATATGCAGATATACCGGTTATAAATGGTTTAACAAACATTGAACACCCTTGTCAGGCATTCACTGACATTTTTACCATTCAAGAGCGTAAAAACACCCTGGACCTTCAGATGACATTCATGGGTGATGGGAACAATGTCTGTAATTCCCTATTACTGGCCACTGCAATGGTAGGAATGGATTTCACGGTAGCCTGCCCTGAGGGTTATGAACCGGATCAACTTATATTAAAAGAAGCCCAAAAAATTGCCCAAAAATCAGGTTCAGTTATCCAAGTAACCAGTGATGTTGCTGAAGCAGTTAAATGTGCTGATGTGCTTTACACTGATGTTTGGGTTAGTATGGGTGATGAAGAAGAGGAAACCAGGAGAATATCTGACATGCAGGATTACCAGGTTAACCAGGACATCCTGAACCAGGCTAATAAGAACGCAATGGTCTTACACTGCCTCCCTGCAATCAGGGGACAGGAAATAACTGAGGAAGTTTTAAACGGACCTCAGTCTGCAGTGTGGGATCAGGCTGAAAACAGACTCCATGTTCAGAAGGCCATTCTCTACCTTTTACTTAAGAGCTAATTTTTAGGGTTAGAATCAGTCATTTGTTGACAAATTTTAGGATTTAAAAATTAGATTCAATTAAACTAAAAAGAAATAATTAAAGGGTTTATAGTTCCAAGCTGTTTGAATGGTAACTTATAAACTCTTCTATGGCCTGATCCAGATCTAAAAATTTCATTTCTGTTTTTTTATTCAGAATTATGAAGTACAGGAAGCTCAAGATCATAAAGGCCAGAACATTGTGGTCTATTTTCGTTTCAAGTAAAATTTTGTCCAGATAATTGGCTAAATGCGATACGAAAATTTTTGAAACAGAATCTGGGATTTTTTCTCTTTCATAAATAATTATGTTTACGTATTCAAAGTTTTTATCAACCAAATCTACCAGATTGAGTATTAAAGTTCTAAATTGGGTTTTAGGATCATTTTCCCCATCATCCAGGACCATTAGGGAATCAACATCTTCCATTATCTTATGCTTATTTTCGCTTAAAACTCTATTAAACAGATTTTCTTTAGTTTCGAATTTTCTGAATAATGTCATTTCAGTGAAACCTGATTTTTCAGCAATTATCCGAGTTCTAGCACCGTTATATCCTTTTTCTGAGAAAACTTTTAGGGCAGCGTCTAATATTTTTTGTTCAGTATCCGCAGACATTAAATAACATCCCTTAAAACATTTTTTTTGGTTATTGAATCAATTTTTTCAGTTATATTGAGTTAAGATTTAATAATCAAATTAATCTCTTAATATAAAGTTCCATATTTTTTAATCTAAAGTTCCAGAACCTACATTGATACTGGGGATTCTATTCCCAGTAGATCAAGGCAATTTCTAATGGTTATCCTGGACTTATCTACTAAGAGAAGTCTTAAAACTTCTTTTTCTGATCCAATAACTGGAACAGATTTGTAGAACTTGTTGAAGGCACCTGCCACTTCAAGTGCGTACTGGGCCACGGAATGAACCCTCATGTCCTGGGAGGAGGCCGTGACTATACTACTGAATCTGGCCAGAGTTTTCAAGAGGTCAACTTCAAGTGTATCCAGATCCTGGAAGTTCAAAGCATCCACATCTACTTCAACTGGGGTGAATCCGTTAGCTTTTCCAAGTAATTTACATGCCCGTGCATGAGCATACTGAATAGACGCACAACCTCTCTCAAAACTTAATGCTTCATCCCATTTAAATACAATGTGCTTTTCAGGGGATAGTCGCGCGATATAATAGCGGATAGCACCCACTCCAATGATTTTAGCAATATTTTCTTTTTCATCTTCACTTAATTCTGGTCTTCGCTTATCCAGTTCAGCCCGTGCCCTTTGGGTGGCTTCATCAATCAGTTCATCAACGCTAATGAACACTCCTCTCCGGGTGGACATGGATCCTTCCGGCAGGGTGATGAATTCATAGAAAACAACCTCCGGACTTTTACCTCCCAATAGTCCCAGGGCAACTTTCAACTGGTCAATGGCCAGTTTATGATCCGAACCCAGAACATCCACCACAATATCTGAATTTTCCGATTTTTCCAAGTGGTAAGCCAGATCTCTGGTGGTGTAAAGGGAGGTGCCATCGGAACGGGTTAAAATGAGTTCTTTTTCAATCCCGTAATTGTTTAAATCCAGGTAGAGCACCTCATTTTTTGAAGTGTAGTCTTCCAATTTATTCAATATCTTCATTAGGGAACCATCCCTGACAAATTTACTTTCCCAAATGAATGCATCGTGGGTGATGTTCATACGTCGGGAAGTATTTTCCACTCCCTCCAGACACTTACTCACCACTTCTTTAAACATGGATTCCAGTTCAGGGGGGTTTTCTTCTTCATATATTTTTAATATGGTGTCTATTTGTTGCTTGATTTCTGGATTGGCTTTTAATTCCTGGTTAACTTCAAAGTAAAGTTTTCCAATTTCAACGTCACCTTTCCCGTCAGGATCCATCTGGTAGTCCAGGTTTTGGAGTCCCCACACGATCATGGCAATCTGTCTTCCCATATCGTTAACATAGTACTGGGTTTCCACCTGGAAACCGGCTGCCCGTAAAACCCGGGCCAGCGAATCTCCTATAATGGCATTTCTGACATGTCCAATATGCAGAGGTCCGTTGGGATTGGCTGAGGTGTGTTCTAGGATTACTTTTTCATCCCTTTTTTCCAGTGAACCATAATCTTCCTGTACGGATTCAGTAACCATTCTGGAAAAGATTTCAGTGTCAAAGAAAAAGTTAACATAGGGGCCTTTGGATTCCACTCCTTTAAAAGGTGAAATGAGTTCAATTTTTTCTACCAGTGTCTGTGAAATCTCCACTGGAGATCTTTTCAGGATTGGTGCAAATTGAAAAGCCACTGATGTGGCCAGATCACCCATATTAGGGTTTGGAGGCACTTCAAATTTAATCTCAGCAGGTTCTTCCCATCCGAGATCTTGAATAGCTTTTTGCACAATGTTAATAGCGGTTTTTTCCAATTTTCTATACATGAATTCACCTTATAAGCATTAATAGTAATTTGATGAATGGATGATTTTATAATAAAAATGAAATGGAAATCCATGGATTAAAGTCCACGGATCCATAAAGTGATGTAGCCTATTTTGGGGATTATAAGGGGCTGGTTACCTAAACTCACCACTTTGGCCTGAACCTGACTGGTGGAGACCAGACTGGGGTCTGGTTTGGGATTATTATCTCCCTTGGTAACGTAATATGTTTGCCCGTCAGATCCTGTCTGGATACTGATTATACGATGGATAACAGGTTCCGGGAACCAGTTAGCATGGTATATGATAATATCTCCCACTTTCAAATCAGAGGGGTTTACTTCCTGAATCCCAAGGAAGTTGGTTTTTTCAATTACCACCACATCCCCACGATAGAAGACTGGTTCCATACTTCCCGAGAC
>JABNAD010001077.1_pt1 | contig 11415 bp, 10 predicted proteins | sample 7240381 | NCBI WGS metagenome assembly JABNAD01 (sample SAMN11332834, study PRJNA596920) | anaerobic digester metagenome | biome: digested sludge; isolation source: digested sewage sludge-derived enrichment culture grown on H2/CO2 | place: Germany: Goettingen | reverse complement strand
GTACTTCAATCTGGCCAATATAGTATTTCCAGTAGTTCGAAGACCGATTGTATTTTGAACGATACATGAGCTGAATGGATGGATCGCGGTCCATATCTTCTTTCATGATGCGCAGCTTCGAATCACGGATTTTGATGATGGACGGGTTGATGGTTTCAAGAGTCAGATTGAGTCCGCTTGAAGTCATTGAGCGGTCTGTGGTTCCAGGATAGCCAAGTACCATGGTGAAGTCCCCTTCGTTCACACCCTGTGTCGAAATGGGAATGTAGTATTTCGGAACGTAGGGAATGTTCTTTCTTTTATCATAGGGTGCCGGTTTTCCATCCGGACCCATGTAAATACGGAAGAATGAAAAGTCTGCTGTATGGCGCGGCCAGAGCCAGTTGTCGGCATCGGCGCCGAAATTTCCCAATGCCATGGGTGGAGCTCCAACCAGGCGGACATCGCGGAAAACCTCATAAATAAAAAGATAAAATTCATTGCCTTTGAAAAACGATTTCACTTCGCCTTCGTAATGTGTTCCGGTAATGGCTTCATTCACAAGTTTTGTTGAAATTTCCTTCACCTTTGCTGCACGTTCAGCCGGAGTCATTGTTTCCTTGAGCTGAGACAGCACTTTCTGGCTTACATCTTCGACGCGCACCAGAAAAGTGGCTTTCAGGTTGGGGTTGTATAATTCCTGTTTTTTATCCAAAGCCCAGAAACCATTCTGAACATAATCGGAATTGTACTTGATGGAATTCTCAGTGATATACTCAAGACCGCAATGGTGATTGGTCATCATGAGACCTTCTTTTGAAACCATGAATGCAGTGCACATGCCGTCGTTCATAGAAACGATGGCATCCTTGAGGCTTGCATGGTTAATGCTGTAAATTTCTTCAGCAGTCAGCTGAAGCCCCATTTTCTGCATGTCGGTATAGTTCAGCCTGTCCACCAGCAGCGGAAGCCACATTCCTTCATCGGCAGAGACCTTTGAGATGGATAAAATGGCGACCAGGAAAACAAAAAACAACTTTTTCATAACAGCTTTATATTTCTTTCGTTTGACAAAAATACATTTTTTCAGCAAATCAATTATTTGCTAAGAATCCGGAATTCAGTACGACGATTGGCCTGACGTCCCTCATCGGTAGTGTTTGTAGCCACAGGCTGTGATTCACCATAACCTTTGGCAACCAACCGGTCTTTTGAAATGCCGGACTTTATCAAAAACGATACCACTGATTCGGCGCGGCGATTGGACAGGTCAAGATTATATGCATCGGATCCTACGTTGTCGGTGTGGCTCATGATTTCAATTTTCAATGTCGGCAGGTCGGTCATGAGTTTTACAAGACGGTTGAGTTCTTCGACTGATTCAGGGCGGAGTGTGGCACGGTCGAAGTCGTAGAAAATGTTGTTCAGGGTGATTTTCTCTCCTACACGTACATCATCCAGCTTGGCTTTGGCTGTGTCGCCGGCCAGCAACAGTTTGCTCAGGAACATGTCGAGTACCAGTTCTTCGCGTTTTTCATCTTCGGCAACGGTGAGTTGATAAGTGCCCATTTTGTACCCGTCGGCTTTCACTTTTATCTCGTATTCATCTCCGAACATCAACGTTGTTTTGTAGTTCCCATCGTCCTTGCCCGAAGTAAGGTTGGCAACCACCTGTTCCTTGTTTTTTGAATAGAATTCAATATTGGCTTCAAGCGCTTTGTATGAATTGGCATCGGCTACTCGCCCACGCAGGGCAATTGTTTTTTTCTTGGCTTTGACGATGGTCATGTAATACAGATCCTGACCACCGATTCCGTAGTTTTTGGATGATGAGTAGTAGGCGTGTTTTTCATCCGGCGTTGGAATATAAAACACATCGTCTTCGGTTGTGTTTACCGGGTAGCCCATGTTTTCCGGCGTTGACCAGAAGCCATCCTCTGAAATGGTGCTGATGAATATATCAAACCCACCCATGTTTTCGTGGCCCTGTGACGAAAAATACAGCGTCATTCCATCAGGAAGCATATAGGGAGAATCTTCGTCGTAAGGGGTGTTGATTGTTGGTCCGAGGTTTTCAGCTTCTGCCCAGTGCCCACCGATTTTTTCGGAAACCCAGATGTCACGCCCGCCATATCCACCGGGACGATTGGAGACGAAATAAATGAAATTCATATCAGGTGAAAAACAGGCGTGCGTTTCCCATGATTTGGAATTGATGGGCTCAGGTAACTTTTCAGGTTTGCTCCACTCATTGTTTTCGAGCAATTCGGAGAAATAAATGTTGCCATCGCCTTTGTCGTCGCGATAAAGAAGGATGGTTTTCCCATCCGGCGAAATGCTGATGGTTGCTTCGTGTCCAACAGTATTGATTTTTCCGCCGATGTGTTTTGCTGTTGACCAGCGGTTATCAGAGCCCAGCGAAGAATAGTATACATCTTCAAAATAAAGTCCTTTTGCATCTTTTTTGTCTCCGGTGCTTCCTTCTCTTCGGCTGGTGAAATACAGCGTTTTCATATCCGATGTAATGACCGGGCTGTATTCCGGGTAATTTGTGTTTACAAGCTCACCCAGGTTTTCAATTTTGATGCTCAGCGGGTTGTTGATGATGCGGATGGCCGTATATGATTTTTCCTTGAGGACTTTTACGGAATCAACCAGCTCGGGATCGTCGAACTCAGCGTATTTGATGAATTTGTCAAAATTCTCAACGGCCTTGTTGAATTTATAGTCGATGTGATATACAATGCCGAGAAGCATGAACAAATCGACCGGAGCATTGCTCTCAATATAGTCGCCAACATATTCACGGACAACTGATGGTGCGGCTTTCTCAAGATAAGGAATGGCGCGGGGTTTATCACTGCTCAGGTTGGCATAGCAATATCCGATTTTGAAATTGAGGTTGGCATTGTTGGGGTAAACGGAATCCCATTTCAAATAAATCTCCAGTGCTTCTTCGTAATTAAAATCCAATAATGCAGCCTCGGCCTTATCGTATGCATCCCGGTATTTCTTGTCATTCTGCATTTTTGCAATATCGTCAATGGGTTGCGACATCAACGATACAGATGTAAAAACCAACAGAAAGGTCAGAAAGATATTCCTGCTCATGAGTTAATTATTTTTTATTTAATGTGCAAAAATAGCAATTAATCTCAAATCTTCAGGAACAAATAGATGAATTTGTTTCAAAAAGCTAAGAATCCTGACATTAAAGGCGTTTTTTCGCAAAGAAGTCTTTCATCAGCTGAGCTGATTCTTTCTGACAGACACCTTTTGTGATTTGGGTTTTTGGATGAAGAATATTGTCGGAAAGTGTTGTGTATCCGAATTTTACATCTTCGGCCCCATAGACGAGCCGGCCGATTCTGGCCCATTTCATGGCACCCGCACACATGGCGCATGGTTCAAGGGTAACGTATAAAGTGAAATCTTCCAGATATTTCATTCCGGAATCAGCTGTGTATGATGTGATCAGAAGTATTTCCGCATGTGCTGTAACGTCTTTAAGCAGCTCGGTCTGATTGTGGGCTCTGGCAACTATTCTGTTGTTGTGTACCAGCACGGCCCCGATGGGAATTTCGTCGCTGAGAAAGGCTTTCTGTGCTTCTTTCAGTGCTTCCGCCATGAATTTTTCGTCCTGATTTTCCATTATTTGCTCAGAATTTTAATTTCCACACGCCGGTTCAGTTTTCGCCCTTCCGGCAGATTGTTGTCGGCTATTGGAATCCGGCTGCCATTGCCGGCATATTTCATCCGGTTCAGCGCTATGCCTTTGCTGTAAAGATATTCAAGCACAGATTTCGCCCGGGCTTCGCTCAGTGCCTGGTTGTAACGCTCAGTGCCGATATTGTCGGTGTGACCTGATATTTCAATGGTCATTTTCGGATACATCACCAGAATGTTGTAAATCTTGTTCAGTTCTGCAAAAGAGTAGGGAAGCAGCTCGGTTTTATCAAACTCAAAATATACATTTCGCAGAATGATTGTTTCCCCGATTTCAATGTCCTCCATGAAAACGGAATCTTCTTTGGCAAATTGCACCGGGGGAAATGAATCGGTCTGATTCTGAATAACGTTGCATTGGCATTCCTTTTCATCATTTACCCGATATAACCTGAAATCATCAAAAAGATAATATGCAAAGGAATGAATTTCGGCTGTGGCCTGCTCCACAATGGGAATATATCTGGTTTCGAGATAATCGGTGAAGTTCCCGATTGTAATGTATTTTTCTTCCCCGCTGGCTCTGAAAACGCCGGAAAACAAATTCCATTGTCCGCGCTCGCTGAGCAGACTGTCGTGTTTGATCTCAAGCTGCGGAATAAAGGAAAATTTTTCAGTAGCTTCATCAAACATCGGCCGTGAGTTGCTCAGATATACCGAAAGCCCGTTGGAAGCAATGCCGCTATTGGTTGAAAGGACATAATAAAATTCGAAACAATACAGCTGATTCCGATCCAGAGGCATGGTGACAATTGTTTGAAGGTGCTCGTTGTAGCCGCGCGAATATGGATAACGGTTCGAATCTGCCCGAAGAATCATGCCTGCATAGGCATTGCCGGAGTGCGGCTCCATATTGCCTGCAAAATTGTTAGGGACTCCGACCTTGCTTTTTATACTGCAGCGGTTAAAATAGTCGGGCGTTGAGGTATTGCTTATGAACCAGCCCGAAGTCAGTTCGGTGACTCCTTCAAGATAATGGGTATAGTCTTCGGGACAATTGCTGTACGTCTCAAAACCCCCGTTATAAATCAGGTTTTCCTGACCGTTTACCAGGACAAATGACAACATCAAATATGAAATCAGTAGTATTCTGGCAGCCATAGTTTATTAAGGGTTGTAAAATTAAACTATTAAAACGATTGATTATTGTAATTTCGCAAAAAATTTTCTCTATGTACAGGACTCACACTTGCGGCGAATTGCGTCAGGAAAATATTGAACAGAATGTTGTACTCAGCGGATGGGTTCAGCGAATCCGTGACCTGGGCGGAATGACTTTTATCGATCTGCGCGACAGATACGGCATTACGCAGCTGATTTTTGACCTTGATGCTAACAAGGAATTGTGCGAATCGGCACGCAGTCTGGGCCGCGAATATGTTATCAGAGTCACGGGCATCGTTCGCGAACGCAGCAACAAAAACAAGAATATTCCCACCGGCGATATTGAAATCGAGGTGCAGAAGCTCGAAGTGCTCAACAAATCGCAGGTTCCGCCATTTACCATCGAAACCGAAACCGATGGGGGCGAGGAACTCCGGATGAAATATCGTTATCTCGATTTGCGCCGGGCCCCGCTGCAATTCAACATTCAGCTGCGTCACCGCATGGCGCTTGAAGTCCGGAATTATCTGAGCGAAAACAATTTCATGGAAATTGAAACTCCATATCTGATCCGCTCAACGCCTGAAGGAGCGCGCGATTTCATTGTGCCTTCACGAATGAATGCGAATCAGTTTTATGCGCTTCCGCAGTCACCGCAGACTTTCAAGCAATTGCTCATGGTGTCGGGATTCGATCGCTATTTTCAGATAGTGCGTTGTTTCCGCGACGAAGACCTGCGCGCCGACCGTCAGCCCGAATTCACGCAGATCGACTGCGAAATGTCGTTTGTTGAACGCGAAGATGTACTCAATGTTTTCGAAGGTCTGACAAAACAGCTGTTCAGAAAAATAAAAAATATTGAGCTTCCTGAATTTACCAGGATGCCGTACAGCGAAGCCATGCGGCTTTATGGAAGTGATAAGCCCGACCTTCGCTTTGGAATGCAAATTCAGGACATTACGGAACTCGGCAAGGGAAAAGGTTTTGGCGTTTTTGATTCGGCCGATTATGTACTGGCGCTGGTTGTTCCGGGCGCAGCCGAATATACGCGCAAACAACTGGATGAGCTGACCGATTGGGTGAAAAGACCACAGATAGGCGCTACAGGCCTGATCTGGGCTAAGTACTCCGCCGATGGAAGTGCAAAATCCTCAGTCGATAAATTCTTTACGGCCGATGACCTGAAAGCATGGAAAAGCAGTTGCGGCGCAGCCGACGGTGATTTGATGCTGATTGTTGCGGGCAATAAAAAGAAAATTTTCGGTATTGCCGGTGAACTTCGTCTTGAACTCGGCAACCGGCTTGGATTGCGCGATACATCAAAATACACTGCCCTCTGGGTGGTCGATTTTCCGCTGCTGGAGTGGGATGAGGATGCACAGCGGTATTTTGCCATGCACCACCCGTTCACTTCGCCGGTTGCTGAAGATGCTTCAAAGCTTGAATCTGATCCGGGTTCGGTGCGGGCCAATGCATACGACCTTGTCATTAATGGCGTTGAAATTGGTGGTGGCAGCATCCGTATTCATGACCGCAATTTACAGATGCGCATGTTCAGGGCACTTGGATTTACTGAAGAAGAGGCAGCCGCTCAGTTTGGTTTTCTGCTGGGCGCTTTCGAATATGGTGCTCCACCGCACGGCGGAATCGCATTTGGTTTCGATCGCTTTGCCGCCATTCTGGCCGGCCAGAACAATATCCGCGACTTCATTGCTTTCCCGAAAAACAATTCAGGCCGCGACCTGATGGCCGATTCACCATCGTTTGTTGATCAGAAACAACTGGAGGAGCTCAATATTCGTCTGGTGAAACCTGAATAAGTGAGTTGAGGAGTTTCCGGAATTTATTTCCGGAAATCCTTTAATCCGTATTGCTCATAGAATGCAGCACTCTGGTTGTTGAAGGATGCAACAGCGCCATTCAGAACAGAATCGGCTCGGTATGAAAGTCTGAGGAGTGTTGTGTATTCGGCATCTTTTACAGGCAGCGAAATCTTTTTCATTTTATTATTGATGTCCTTATAAACATCTTTGGAGATAGTGTTGTATGTGCTTAGAAGACTGTCTGCGGCATCCAGCAGTTCATAACCGGATTTACCGGCACGCAGGTCTTCCATTTTTTCCTGTGATTCTGAAACGGCAATCATCAGCGAGTCGCAGAATTCATCCAGCATTGAAATGCTGTCTGAGAGGACTTTGGATTTCTTTTTATTTTTTTTGATATCAGGCGATTGGATTTCGCGCATCAGATATTGCATGCAGTGAACGTATTCACTGTCATGCAGATTGACATTGCCGATGATCTCCAGGGTTGCCGAATACACATCGTTGGCTTCCTTCCGCTTTTGTTCGGATGGGCCGCAGGCAGAAATCAAAGCAATAATAATTATGGCAGCAACTAAAAGATTTCTCATTGAAAAGCTCCTATTGTTCAACAAAGGTAGATATAAATTTCCCGATTTGGGGTGTCGTTCCAAATTCAGGCAAAAAAAAGAAAAGGCCACCATGAAATGGCAGCCTTTTCAAATCTGAATATCTGATAAAATCAGTCTTTCAGGTCAAAGTTGTATTCTTTGGCAAATTCTTTCTGGGCATCCAGAAACTCATCATTTGCCTTGCTTTCTTTTTCATCAACTACGGTGGTGAGTTCTTCCCATTTTTCATAATCAGCATCAGTCAATGCATCCGGGTCTTTCGTGTAGATTTTCACCATTTCGTCGTATTCGTTTTCAGCCACTTTTTTAAACTCTTTCACGAGACTGATCATAGCTTTTCTGAAAGTGTCCTTTTCATCAAACTCATCCATTTCATCATACTTCTTTTCCATTTCTCCCAGAAAATCCGTGTACTTTTTGAAGGTTTTTTTAATGTCTGCTTCATCCTGACCATTAACGATTGCATCAACGAAATCGCTTTCGAGATCGAGCATTTCCTTCTGGTCGGCAACAATGTCGTCATTGTGTTTGATTGCATCTTCCGTTGTAGGGCCGCATGAAATCATTGTGGCTGCAAATGCGATTCCGAGAAGTAGAAAAATCTTTTTCATAGGTTGGGTTTTGGTTATTTCAAGATTTAGTTTTTCCAAAGGTATTAAAATATATTTACACGATAATTATTTCGTAAAAATTTAAAAGCATTCTTTGCCTATCTTTGTACAATGAAAGTCGAAATAACAGCACCGGTTGGGTCTTACGAGTCGTTGAGAGCTGCACTTGATGCCGGTGCCGACTCAGTTTATTTCGGAATAGGCAACCTGAATATGCGGTCTTCGGCCGCTGTTAATTTTCAGCAGGAGGACCTTGCGAATATTGTTCGTTTGTGTCGCGAAAGTGGCGCCAAAGCTTATCTTGCTTTGAATACTGTTATTTTTGATGATGAAACGGAACAGGTCGAAAATATTCTGAAAACCGCATCCGGAGCCGGAATTGATGCTATTATCGCTACCGACGTTTGTGTTCTGAATCGTGCACGAGAGCTGGGCTTGAATGTTCACATGTCAACCCAGTCCAATATTACCAATGCTGATACTGTTGAGTTTTTTTCCCGCTGGGCGGATGTAATGGTTTTATCGCGGGAGCTTCCGATCGAAAAAGTCAAAACACTCCATGAAAACATCGTTCAGCGAAACATCTGCGGGCCTTCGGGGAATCCGGTGCGTCTCGAAGCTTTTGCTCACGGAGCGCTGTGCATGGCTGTGAGCGGCAAATGTTATCTGAGTCTTGACAACATGAACCGGAGCGCCAATCGCGGACAGTGTGCACAGATCTGCCGAAGGTCTTATCTGGTGCAGGATATGGAGAGCGGAACGGAATTGCTGATTGACAATAAATATATCATGTCGCCCCGTGATTTGTGTACCATCGGATTTCTCGACAAGCTGATCGACGCTGGCATTTCAATCCTGAAAATTGAGGGCCGGGGCCGTCCGCCGGAATATGTTTCTGCAGTTGTAAAAGTTTATTCCGAAGCGCTCAAATCAATCGAAAACAAAACATATTCTCCTGCCCTGGTGGAAGGATGGATGGAGCGCCTTTCGAAAGTATATAACCGGGGTTTCTGGGAAGGTTATTACATGGGAAAAAGCGTAGGTGAATGGACCGACCGTCATGGTTCGTCGGCAACTGAGCGGCGCGAATTCATCGGAAAGGTGACCAATTACTTTTCGAAGCTGGGAGTGGCCGAGGTAAAGGCCGAAACCGGCCCCGTGTACCCGGGCGAGACAATAACCATAACAGGCCCGACGACGGGCCTGTATGAAGGAAGGATTGAAGAGATTCATCTTGACAAAGGCAAGGCTGCCATGGCCCCTCAGGGCGAGTTGTTTGCTTTTGCGGTGTCGCGCATGGTTCGCCGTGGCGACATGGTTTTCCGCATTGTTTCCGCCCGTGATTAATCAACCAGAATAAAGTTCACCGGCATTGTAAGCTTAACCCTGACCGGTCTGCCCAGCCCGTTTTTCCCCGGTATCCACGAAGGCATGTTCTTTACTACACGCAATGCTTCGCCATCACACTGTCCGCCAATCCCACGTTCAAGTTTCACCTGGCTGATTTCTCCGGTTTTTTCGACCACAAAAGAAACGTAAACTTTTCCCTGCAGTCCGATTTCACGATCCTGAGCAGGATAGTGAATATTCTTGCTCATATATTCCACCAATGCTTCATCACCACCCGGGAATTCGGGCATGACCGGCGGAACGGCAATGATTTCATCGCCATCGACCTGTGGCTGCTCATCATTTTTTTCAATCTCTTTGAACACAGGCACTGTCGGTTGCTCATCCCATTCAGGATTGAAGATTTCCGGATTTGTCTCAACTTCTTTGTTGGTAATAATAATCTCGGTTGACAATTTGGGAGGAGGAGGTGTTTCTTTTGTTTTAAACTTAATGACCGTGTCAGGGTCAATGTACATATAAGGTACTTCATTGAGAGTGGAATTTTCGGATGGATAGGATTTCCATTCAAAGGCTGCAAGCACCACAAACAGTGAAACAACCAGACCGGTTTCGAAAAACAGACTTTTATAGTACTCCATGTTTTTCGATTTTTTCTTTTTCGTGTCCATAACTTTGAGTTTTAAAAATTAATTGATTGAAGTTATGGATGCAATGCGCGTTTTGCAATGATTGCTCAGTGTAGATGCGGTTCCGGAAAGTATAAGGCAATAAAAAAACCGGCAAAGGCCGGTTCTTTTAATAAGGTATGTAAGTACTAACCTGCAAGGATGAATCGGATAGGCAGGTTAAACTGGACGCGAACGGGTTTTCCGCGCTGTTTTCCGGGTGTCCATGAAGGCATGTTTTTCACAACACGTGTGGCTTCTTCATCGCAACCACCACCAATACCACGGAGAACCTTGACGTTGGAAATGCTTCCATTGGGCTCGACAACGAATGTCACGAACACGGTTCCCTGAATGTTGCTTTCACGGGCCAGCTGCGGGTATTTGATGTTGTTTTTGAGATACTCCATCAGTGATGATTCGCCGCCGGGGAAGCCGGGTTGCTCTTCAACAATGGTGAAGATTTCAGCTTCAACAACGGTCACATCTTCGCCATCATCAACCGGGGCAACGAAATCTCCAACTTCAGTGTCCTGGTCATCTTCAGCGTTGATATCGAGGTCGTCCTGGACTTCTACGTCATCATCAACAATCTCGAGGAGTGTGGTCTGAGGTTCCGGTTTTGGAGGCTCTGGTTCTTCCTGGCGGGTGATTTCCACCATTTCTTCAGGAATATCAACAACCTGCATCTGATCAAAGCCAGTGTCAGTGCTGTCGTATTTCTTCCATTCGAATGCCATCAGCATTAAACCCAGTGCGATAACCAGACCTGCTTCGAGGAAAAGTCCCTTGTATCTTTCAAGGTCGTATTTCGGGTTTTTCTTGATATCCATGGTAAGTAATTTTAAAGATTCTATGCAAAGATGAAATAAGACAAAGATTCCACAAACAGCATTTCAGAAAAAGGCAAGAAAAGATAAGTTTATGGCCCTGAGAAAGGAATTTTGCCTTATTTTGGCAATATTAATGACCTGTGTGACCTTTGTAGTTTTCAGCATTCATGAGATCGCTGAGCTCGGCAGGGTTGGTGATTTTGATTTTCACAATCCATCCTTCGCCGTAAGGATCTTTATTGATAAGGTCCGGGGTTTCCTTCACTTTTTCATTGAATTCAAGCACTTCGCCACCAACCGGCATGTACACATCGGTTACGGTTTTAACTGCTTCGATGGTTCCAAGCGCTTCTTCGCGATCGAGGGTTTCGCCAACGGTTTCAACTTCTACAAAAACGACATCGCCGAGTTCTGATTGGGCGAAATCACTAACGCCGATAAATCCGGTTTCGCCTTCTACGCGAATCCATTCATGACTTTTGGTGTAGAGTAAGTTTTCAGGAATATTCATTGCCATTTTGATTTTAATGCCCAAAATTACACTATTTTTTAAATCCGGCAATGAGAGAGCGAAAAATTATTGTGCCAGCGAGAAGCGGAGGCTGATACCTGCGTTGGTGTTGCTGTTGAGGAACTGCGACGAAATGTAGGGATTGTTGATCACCTTGTCGAAGAACGCCCGGATGGTGAACTTCTGGCTCAGCATGTAC
>JABNAD010001076.1_pt1 | contig 11428 bp, 10 predicted proteins | sample 7240381 | NCBI WGS metagenome assembly JABNAD01 (sample SAMN11332834, study PRJNA596920) | anaerobic digester metagenome | biome: digested sludge; isolation source: digested sewage sludge-derived enrichment culture grown on H2/CO2 | place: Germany: Goettingen | reverse complement strand
CGACAGGCCGGCGGGGACGCATGGCCGGGCGATTCTGAACCGGCTGCTGATCGAGCTTTCCTGGGCCTCGAGCCGCCTGGAGGGCAACACGTATTCGCGTCTCGAAACGCGCAATCTGATCGAGTTCGGTCGACAGGCCGAAGGCAAGGATGCCCAGGATGCCCAGATGATCCTGAACCACAAGGCGGCCATCGAACTGCTGCTGGACGAGGCGGATTCCGTGGGCTTCGACGCGCAGACCTTTCTGAGCCTGCACGGGCTACTGTCCGAAAACCTGATGTCCGACCCGGAAGCTTCAGGTCGCCTGCGCACCCGGCCCGTGCATATCGGCGGGTCCGTCTTCGTGCCCCTGGCCTTGCCCCAGGTCGTCACGGAGTGCTTCCGCATCATTCTCGACAAGGCGGCGGCCATCGTGGACCCTTTCGAGCAGGCATTCTTCGTGCTGGTTCACATCCCGTATCTCCAGCCGTTCGAAGACGTGAACAAGCGGGTCTCGCGTCTCGGCGCCAACATCCCGCTGATCAAGAGCAACCTGTCGCCCCTGACGTTCATCGACGTGCCGGACAGGACGTATGTGGACGCGATTCTGGGCGTGTACGAAATGAACCGCATCGAATTGCTCCGCGACCTTTTCGTTTGGGCCTATGAGCGCTCCGCACGGGAATATGTGGCCGTGCGCAAGAGCCTGGCTGATCCTGATCCGATCCGGCTCCGGTATCGGCAGGAATTGCGGGAGTTGGTCGCAGGTCTCGTGCGGACCGGACGGCAGGACGTGTTGCCGGCTGTGGAGCGGTTCGCGGCTGACAGGGTCGGGAAACGGGACCGCGAAGCCTTCATCGAAATGGTGCAAGATGAATTGAAGCGGCTCCATCCGGGAATTCTGGCGCGGTATCGACTCCGGCTTTCCGAATTCGAGGCCTGGCAGGCTGCGAGAAGGCTGTCATGACCGGCGTTTGGTCAACCCGCATTTCACAGTTTCCGGGAACACTGCACGGGTGAATGCCCTCCGCATGTCCGGGCCCCCAGGGATGGACGTGCAAAGCGGCCCGATGTAGGGGGGAATGTCATGTAATCATCGCATCTTCCAGGAGGGATCATGGCCTTGAAGCGAGTGGGTATTCTGACTGGCGGGGGCGACTGCTCCGGCCTCAACGCCGTGATCCGGGCCGTGACCCGCACGGCCATCATCCAGTACGGCGCCGAGGTGGTGGGGCTGGAGGACGGTTTCGACGGACTGGTCTTCAACCGGACCATGAAGCTGACCACCCGCAGCACCAAGGACATCCTGACCCTGGGCGGGACTATCCTCGGCACGACCAACAAGGGCAACCCCTTCGCCTACCGCGAGTTCGACGAGAAGGGGGAGATCGTGATCCGCGATCTTTCCGGGCAGGCCATGGATACCTTCCGCGCCCTGGGGCTGGACTGCCTCTTCGTGGTCGGCGGCGAGGGCACCCTGGAACTGGCCCACAAGTTTCAGCAGATGGGCATGCCCGTGGTCGGCATCCCCAAAACCATCGACAACGACCTCGAAGGAACGGACTACACCTTCGGCTTCCAGACGGCCGTGCAGGTGGCCTGCGACGCCATGGACCGGCTGCACACCACGGGGCGCAGTCACGACCGGGTCATGATCCTGGAGGTCATGGGCCGCAACGCCGGCTGGATCGCCCTGGAGTCGGGGTTGGCCGGGGGCGCGCACATCATCCTCATTCCCGAGATCCCCTACAACCTCGACAACGTCGTGACCAAGATCCAGCACCGCATCCGCGGCAAGAGCCCGTTCAGCATCATCATGGTGGCCGAAGGGGCCCGCGAGGAGGGCGGACAGCGCATCACCCAGGGGTCGGCCGCCAACCGCCTGCAGGGCGTGGAGCAGCTGGGCGGCATCGGCTTCCATCTGGCCAACCAGATCCGGGAGCGCATCCCGCTCGAAGTGCGGACCACGGTCCTGGGCCACATCCAGCGCGGCGGGTCGCCCACGGCCTTCGACCGAGTGCTCGGCACACGCCTGGGCGCGGCGGCCGTGGACGCGGCGGCGCGAGGGGAGTTCGGAACCATGGTCGCCCTGAAGACGCCGGACATCGTGCTCGTCCCTCTCTCGGAACTGGCCGGGCTGTGCCGCACCGTGCCCCTGGACCACCAGCTGATCCGCACGGCCGAGGCCACGGGCGTGAACCTGGGCCGCGGGGCCATGTAGGCCTTTCGCCAAGGAGGACATCATGACCGGACAGAAAGACCCCCGCGTGCTCTTCGCCGCGGAGCGCACGCTCTTCTCCTGGAACAGGACGGGCATCTCCCTCATGGCCTTCGGTTTCGTCGTCGAGCGCTTCGGCCTCTACATGCAGATCCTGGGCGTGCACGGCGTGCTGGGGGCCCAGCGGTACCTGTCCTTCATCGGCGGCATGGGATTCATCCTGCTCGGCGCCTTCGTCGAGATATTCTCCGTGCTCCAGCACAGGCATTTCCTGGCCACCCTGCACGAGATGGACATCCCGGCCGGCTACAACACCCGGGCGGCCATGGCCATCAACGCTGCGGTCGGCTTCATGGGCGTGATGCTGTGCGGATATCTCTTTCTCGGCGTACTCTGAGGCGCACCCGCGATCGATGCGTCCGCTCGGGTACGAAATGCAATGTTACACAGGGAAGAAACGTGGGCCACGAGGTGCCGCCTGAATCGTGCATGTCCGGCACGTCGGGATGGAGATTGAAATTCAATGAGGTTCATGCGCCGGAGCATGAACCGTGAGGAAGCTGGCATGAGTGCATCTCTTGGGGAATCGGTCGATGGACAGCTGCTGTCCACGTGGCGGGCCGTGATTCGTCTCGCCGCGTGGGCGCTGTTTCTGTGCCTGGTCCTGCTTTTAGCGGCGGCCGGCCGGGCCGACGCCCAGAACGCCACGGCCGTGGCCGAGCAGGAGCGGCAGGACGCCGCCCTGTTCAAGTACCTGAACACCCCCTGGCGCGGCGACTTCGACGGGATGCGCACGCGTCGCTACATCCGCATCCTGGTCACCTACAGCCGCACGAACTACTATCTCGACGGCGCGGTCACCAAGGGCTTCACGGCCGAGGTGGCCCAGGCTTTCGAGAAATGGCTCAACAGGCACCTCAAGACCCGCAAGTACCCCGTCCATGTCGTCTGCATCCCCGTGCGGCGGGACGAGCTGATCTCGGCCCTGAATGCCGGGCGGGGGGACATCGCCGTGGCCAGCCTGTCCATCACCCCCGGCCGCGAGGAACTGGTGGCCTTTTCGGAGCCGTGGGTCTCGGATGTCCGCGAGGTCGTGGTCGCGGGGCCGGAATCGCCCGAGCTTGGGAGCATCGAGGACCTTTCGGGGAAGGAGGTCTACGTTCGCCGCTCCAGCAGCTATTTCGAGACGCTGCAGGAGCTGAACGCGCGTCTGGCGTCCCGGGGCCTGCCGCCGGTCGACATCCGGCCGGCCGACGAGAGCCTGGAGAGCGAGGACATCATGGAGATGGTCGGCGCCGGGCTTCTGCCCCTGACCGTGGTCGACGGGTACCGGGCCCGGCTGTGGGGCGAGGTGCTGCCGGGCATCCGCGTCCGCGACGATCTCGTGGCGGCCCAGGGCCAGCGCCTGGCCTGGGCGGTGCGCAAGGACAACCCGCAATTGCTGGGGCTGATCAACGATTTCGTGAAGCATTACCGTTCTTCCAAGGATCTGGCCTTCCTGAACCGAAAGTACTTCATCAAGTCCGGCTACCTGCGCAACGCCAAGGACAGCGAGGATTTGCGCCGCTTCGAGGCGGCCGTGAAATATTTCCGCAGGTACGGCCGGCAGTACGACCTGGACTTCCTGCTCCTCGCGGCCCAGGGCTACCAGGAGTCGCGGCTCGACCAGAATGCGCTGAGCCCCGCGGGTGCCGTGGGCGTCATGCAGCTCCTGCCGAGCACCGCGGCCGGACCGCCCATCAATCTCCCCGACATCCGGCGGCTGGAGACCAACATCCATGCCGGGGCCAAATACTACCGCCACTTCATCGACACGTACTACGACGACCCGGCCATCAGCCCCCTGAACCGGATGCTCTTCGCCTTCGCCGGGTACAACGCCGGTCCGGGCAACATGGCGCGCATGCGCCGCCTGACGGCGGACATGGGCCTGGACCCGAACCAGTGGTTCGCCAACGTTGAGGTCGCAGCCGGCAAGGTCACGGGCCAGGAGACGGTCCGCTACGTGGGCAACATCTACAAGTATTACCTGGCCTACCGGACGGTCATCGAGAGGGCCGAGGAGCGGGAGCGGGCCAGGCACCGGCTGCGTTCGCTGTAAGGCCGGGCGTGTCCGGCGGGGTGTATTCAACCGGAGCGCCCCGGGGTCTTCGCGACCCCGTGGCGCTCCCGCGTTTTCGGGCCGCGAAAGCCCTCAGACCGGGAACCTGCGCACCAGGTACTCCATGAACCTCGACTTGACCTGGCTCGTGGCCATGGCCTGCTTGATGGGCGGGAGCTTCAGGATCACGCCCAGCACGGCGGCCAGGGCGCGGTGGTTCCAGAGCACGCGGTTGTCGAAGAAGAGGTGCTGGAGCTTGCCACGTTCGATGGCCATGACCACGGTGCGGTGCACGGAATTGAGCGGCGTGATGACCCGCTTCTCCCGCGGCTTGAGGGAAAGGGCCTTGTCCGGACAGGCGCGCACGCACACGCCGCAGCCCAGGCAGATGCTTTCGTCCACGCGGGCCTTTTTGCGTTTGGGTTGTCTGGGATCGTTGGCCGACACGGTGCTCATGGCCTCGACGGGGCAGGCCGCCGCGCATTTGCCGCAACCGTTGCAGGCGCTTTCGTCCACCGCGGGCAGGAAGTTGGTGGTGTGCACGGGGTGGAGGCTGCCGAACTTGCGGGCCGCGATCATGGCCTCGCAGCAGCAGCCGCAGCAGTTGCAGATGAAGTTGACCCGCTCGCGCACGTTCTCCCCGAATTGCACCAGGCCGTGTTCCTGGGCCTGGTCCAGCAGGTCCAGGCACTCGGCCGTGTCCACCGGGCGGGCGTGGCCGTGGCGTGCCAGGGACGCGGCCGAGGTGTTGAAGGTCATGCAGATGTCCTTGGGCGCGTCGCAGTCGCGGCCCACGTGCTGCATCTTGTGGCGGCAGTAGCAGGTGCTGATGGCCCGGTGGGAGGCCGTGCGAATGACTTCGCTGGCCCGTTCGTAGTCGAGCACGTGCACGGCGTTCTCGGCCGAGAGCATGGGCTCCTGCACGAAGACGCGGCCGAGCTGGGTCTCGCCATCGGTGAAGAGGGCCCGGACGAAGTCCTCCTCGACGTTCAGGTACTGGTAGAAGAGTTCCGCCAGGGCCTTCTGGTCGATGTCGCCGCGCGTGCGCATCATGGAGAACTCGAAGAACCCGGCCATGGGCGGGGGCAGGATGTAGGTCGTGCGGCCGTCCTCGCCTTCGACGTCGACGAGCATGGCCCGTCCGGCCAGGTCATCGAGAATGTTCCTGGCCTGCGTCAGGTCCATCTTCCAAACCTCGGCCGCCTTCTCGGCCGTGAAGGGCCTGATGGGCAGCAGGGCGATGAGCTCGGCCTCGCGCTCGGAAAAGAGGATTTTCAGGATCTTGTGCAGGGACTCGGAGGGCGGGGCGCCCTGGGGGCAGCGGTTCAGGCGGTCGGTCAGCTCCGCGTATCCAAAACGGTGCGAGTGGTGCGACATGGCGGCTTCTCCGTGGGATTTCCCGGATCATAAGCCTGTCGGGCCGTCGAATAAAGCGAAAATTCGGCAATTCCGGCCCGGGGTCGCCGCTTGCGCATCCGGGGCGTCCGAAACGCGAATGTCATACGCGGCGCAAGAGTGTTGAAGTTCGCGCCAATTTGTCTTACATTTTTTCTATGTTGTCGAATTTATGCAAAGTGGCGCTCGTCATCCTCTGCCTCGGCCTGCCGGGCGCGTCTTTGGCCGACGAGGGCGCAGCCGGCGCCGTGACCTGGATGCACGCGGATTTCCCCCCTCTGCGTATCGTCGAAGGGCCGTACGCCGGTCAGGGGCCTTCGGACATGATCCACGACCTCATGCGGCGCGAGATGCCGGATCTGGACCACCATGTCCTGACCGCCAACCTGAGCCGGACCATGAACTGGATGCAGAAGGGGGAGAAGGTGCTTGCCGTGGGCATCATCCCCAACCCGGAGCGGGACGCCGTCATGCAGTATTCGATGCCGTGCGTGCTGGTTCCGCCGGTCTGCCTCGTGGTCAGGGCTGGCGAGGCGGACGGTGGGCAGGGAGGCCGGATCGCTCTCAGGGAGTTCGTGGCCAGGAAGGTTCTGGGCGTGGCCGTGGACAGGTCCTACGGCCGCGAGGTGGACACCGTGCTGCGGACCGCGCCCGACCCCTCGCGCATCGTCGCTCATACGGGCTCCAACCTTCTCGGCAGCCTGCTGGACATGCTCCTGCTCGGCCGGGTGGACGGGGTGCTGGCCTATCCTCTCGAAGCCACGTACGTGGCGCGCATGAAAGGCCGGGAGAGCGGCATCGCCCTCGTCCCCCTGAAGGATGCCCTGGTCCCGGTCGTCGGACGCATCGCCGCACCGCGCACCGCCTGGGGAACGAACATGATCGGGCGTGTCGACGCCGTGCTGCAGCGGCATCGGGACACGGAGGAGTACCGCCAGGCCTTCGAGCGCTGGCTGCCCGCCGGGGCAGTTGACGACTACCGGGTCATGTACGACGAATTTCTGCTCACCAGATGAGGCCGCAGCCGTCCGGGCGTCACGCCACGGGCCCGAGCCGTTCCTCCCCGCCAATCCAGACATAGACCCAGGCCCGCGCCACGCCCGCGTCCGTCTCCACGGACACCTCGATCCGCGCATACTCATCGCCTTCGTAACCGTCCAGAATTGACAGTTCCTCCCGTGCGAGGTCCGCGTAGACGCTCCCCAGGACCAGCCCGCCCGGTTTGGCGACGATGGCCGGGTAGGTCTCGCCGCGCACTTCGTGGCGGACGAACCCGTGCAGCCTTGCGGGGGCGGGACGCGGAGCCCGGCCCAGCAGTCCGGCGCAGACGGCCGGGTCGGCCAGGGTGCCGTACACGAAGAGGCGATGCAATGCAGGCCGTGATTTCATGCCGTTTCGGGCCCGGCGTCTCAGCCGACGATCCTGCCGTCTTCCAGGCGCAGGGTCCGGTCGGCCAGGGCCGTCACTTCCGGGTCGTGGGTCGCGGTCAGGGTGGTCCGCCCCTCCTCCCGTCCGACCCGGAACATGAGGTCCATGAGATTGCGGGCCGTGGCGGAGTCCAGGCTGGCCGTGGGCTCGTCGGCCAGAAGGATTTGCGGCCGGTGGGCGATGGACCGGGCGAAGGCCACGCGCTGCGTCTCCCCGCCCGAGAGTTCCCTGGGCAGGGCCTTGGCCGCCCCGGCCAGGCCGATGCGCTCCAGCAGTTCCCCGACGCGCCGCGCACACTCGGCCGGGCGGACGTTGTTGAGGCGCAGCGGGAAGGCCACGTTCTCGGCCACGGTCAGGCAGGACAAGAGGTTGCCGAACTGGAACAGGAAGCCGACATGCTCCCGCAGGAAACGGGACAGGGCACGTCCCGTCAGGGTGTGCACCGGCCGGTCGAGACAGATGATCGAACCCGTGTCGGGACGCTCCAGCCCGCCGACGAGATAGAGCAGGGTGGTCTTGCCGGAACCGGACCGGCCCATCAGGGCCAGGCTTTTCCCGGTTTCCAGGTCGAAGGACACCCCGGCGATGACCGGGGTCACGCCGCGGGGGGAAATGAAGGATTTGCCGACGTTCTCGACGCGGATCATGTCAGATGCTCCTCAGCACTTCGGCCGGGCGCTGGCGCGCGATCATGCAGACCGGCCAGACGCCGGCGAGGAGCGCGAAAAGCAGGGCCATCAGAGGGGGGAGCGCAAGCCCGGAAGCGGTCAGCCGGGGGTGGATGACGCCGGAGACCGCGAAATACTGATTGTGGGAAGTCATGGCGCCCAGATCCACTCCCGGACCGGCCACGGCCAGGGTCAGGCCGCAGCCGAGGAGAACGCCCAGCATCGACGCGGCCAGGGTCAGGCCGCCGATCTCCAGAAGCAGCAGCAGCGCCGTCTCCGGCGAGGATACGCCCATGGACTTCATGATTCCGTGTTCGCGGATGTTCTTCAGGATGAAGATGACGAAGGCGCAGGCGATGCCGAGGGACACGATGAAGAAGACCAGGACCATGACCAGGAGCATGCACAGCGCGTTGAGGTCGATGAGCTGCCGGAGGTCGGGCATGAGCTCGGCCCAGGTCCGGGTCGTCGCCTCCGGGGGCAGGCGCAGGGCGTCCCGCACGGTTTCCGGGGAGGCGCCGTCGGCCAGGAAGAGGGCCGCCTGCCAGGGGGAATCGCCGCCCTCCCCCTGGTCGGGACGGAAGGACAACCCCTTGTCCAGGCCCGCTATGCCCGTGCGGAAGGTGCCGCAGAGGACGTACTCCGTGCCCGCTTGCGAGGGGTCGCCGGCGACGGTCACCGCGTCGCCGATGTCGATGCCGAGCTCGGCGGCCACGGGCTCGCCCAGGAAGAGCTGGCGTGTTCCCTCTTCCGGGTAGCTGCCTGCCGTCGTTTTCCGCCACAGGGCCGTGGCGTTGCGCTCCGCATCGGGGTCCACGGACCACAGCGTCGTGCCGGTCAGTTTTTCGCCGCTGCGCAGCCAGACCTGCGCGGTTCTGCGTCTGAGGACATGCTCGACGCCGGGGGGGCGCAGGGAGTCCGGGGACAGGCCGGAAGGCAGGTTTTCGATCGAAAGATGCCCGGAGACGAGGCTGACGGAGTTGCGGATCATGGCGTCGCTCACGCCCACGGCCAGGGCGTCGAGAAAGACGAGGGTCGCCACGGCGGAGACGATCATGGCGGCCAGGACGGCTGTCGACCTGCGCGACCGCCACAGGAAGCGCCAGGCGATGCCCCACCACAGGTGCAGGCTCATGCCCGCGCCTCCGGATCGAGGAGGTCGCCGGCGCCGATGCGGCGGACAAGAAAATCGACGGCCGCGGGGATGAGGGGCGCCCCTTGCGGCCCGAGCAGCGCGCGCAGGCCGTCGCCCAGGAAGGTCATGGCCTGTGCCGACGCCTCCCGCCGTGCTTCGGGGTGTCGCTCCATCAGGGCCCGCACGTCGTCGGCTCCATCCAGTCCGGCCCGCGCCGCCTCCCTGTCCGCCGATCTGTGCACGATGAGCGAGGCCAGGTAGTTGTGCCGGTGCATGGCGCGGTCCGCCGCGAGGTCGACCATGTCGTCGAGGACCTGGCAGCCCATGCCGATGCGGTACAAGGCGTCGGCCAGGGGTTCGGCCACGGGCGCCAGGGCCGGGTCCAGCGCCATGGGCACGGCCCAGACGCAGCGGAAGAGCAGCCCGGTCTTGAGGTGGTGGATTTCGCCCAGAATGCGTTCCGGTGCAAGGGTCTCGAAGACCCCGCCTTCCTCCGACGCCTCCTCGGCGCCGCTGAAGGTCAGGGCCCGCAGGGACGCGGCGTGGGCCCGCCGGACCGCTTCTAGGGGCACGCCATGCGCTTCGTGCAGGTCCAGCAGGATGTCGAACAGCACCCGGTCCGAAACCATGATGTCGATGACGGATCGGAAGCGCGTGCCCGGAAGGTCGGTGTCCAGGGTCTTCTTGTACTCGTCGTCCAGGATATTGTCGCATCCCGTGACCATGCCCCGCAGGCACTGGTTGACGGCCGCGAAGGCCGTGCGCCGGGCCGGGTCGATGCCCGCGCGGTGGAAGGAGAGCAGGAAGAGGGCCGAGAAGAAGTTGTGGCGCAGCTGGAAGAATTCCGCTCCCGGGGCGGCCAGGTTCACCCCGCTGTTGTCCAGGATGCGGCGGGCGCGGTCCCAGTAGAGCTGCAGCCCGGCCCGCAGCTCCCCTTCCAGGTCCGGCTGCCCGGCGATGCGCGGCGCGGCCTGCAGCAGGTCGATGATGTCCATCATGGCCTCGTGGTTGAAAAGACGGCAATGTAACCGAAATAGCTGGCTTCGATCCGCGGCTGGGCGAAGCCGGCCCGAAGCATGAGTTCCGGGAGGATGCCCCGCGTGTTCTCGCCGATCTCCGGCTGCATGAGGACCCATCTGGAGACATGGGAGATGAGGGCGCCCAGCAGGGTGGTCGGGACGTGCATATCCGCGACGATGAGCTTTCCGCCTGGCTTGAGGACGCGGAAGGCTTCCTGGAAGGCCCTGAGCTTGAGGTCCGCGTCGACATGGTGGAAGAACAGGCTCGAAACCACGGCGTCGAAGCTGCCGTCCTCGAAGTCCAGGCTTTCGGCGGCCATGGGCGTGTACCAGGTGGCAGGGCTGGAACGCTTTTCCCGTGCCACTCTGATCATTTTGGCCGCGGCGTCGATGCCGACGGCCTGGCCCCCGCGGGAGGGGTCGAGCCGTTCGGCGATGGACAGGGTCAGCGTGCCCGTTCCGCAGCCCAGGTCCAGGACCCGGTCCGACGGACGAAGCGCGAGGAGGTTGACGATGTCGCGCTCGTACTCGGCCTGCTTGCCGAGCATGATGAGCGGTTCGACGAAATCGTAGACGGCGGCGGCGTGGTCGAGGGTGCGCCCTCTGGTGGGCACCGAGGAGGAATCCGGCACGGTGTACCTCGCAGGATGGCCCGGGTCTCGGACCCGGGGCGGTGTTTTCGCGTTGCGGGCCGGATTTTGAACCTCTCGGGTCCGAAAGGCAACAGGATTTCAGCGGCGGCGTCAGTACCAGTATCCCCACCAGCCCCCGCGCGGTCTCTGCCGCAGGCGGACGTGGGGGAAGGAGGGCGGTTCGAAGGAATAGCCGCCCCACGCATCCGGCGTTCGTTCCGTCCGCAGGTCGCGCAGGCGGCGGACGCGCTCCTCCGTGGTCGGGTGGGTGCGCAGCCAGGACGGTTCGGGCAGGCCCCGGCCGGGGAAGAAGATGCGGCGCAGGAAGCCGTTCTGGACCCGTTCCAGCTTGAGCAGGGCCGAAGCCAGCCCGTCGGGGTCGTCGGTCAGACGGGCGGCCGTCAGGTCCGCGTCGAACTCGCGGGTGCGGGACAGGCCGAGCTGGGCCAGGAGGCTGACCTGCGGGGCTGCGGCCAGGAGGATGAGGGGCCACCAGTCCACGTCGCCGCCGGCCAGGGCCTGGGGCAGGGACATGAAGATGAGCACGAGGCCCACGAAGCTCATGGCCGAGGTGATGCGCGAGATGACGTCGGCCAGGCCCATCACGAACAGGTCGCCGTGGGCGATGTGGGCCGTCTCGTGGGCCAGCACCGCGACGAGTTCGCGTGGCGAGAGGGTGCGCAGCAGACCGTCGGTCACGGCGATGGCCGAGGCGTCGCTGCTGCCGACGGCGAAGGCGTTGACCATGGGGCTCGGCACCCACCACAGGGACGGCGGTCCGGGGAGGCCGACGCGCCCCGCCAGCACGGACAGGGCCTGGTGGTATTCGGGCGCCTGGTCCGGGGGAACGTGG
>JABNAD010001075.1_pt1 | contig 11434 bp, 7 predicted proteins | sample 7240381 | NCBI WGS metagenome assembly JABNAD01 (sample SAMN11332834, study PRJNA596920) | anaerobic digester metagenome | biome: digested sludge; isolation source: digested sewage sludge-derived enrichment culture grown on H2/CO2 | place: Germany: Goettingen | reverse complement strand
GAACGGGCCTGACCCACGACGATTGCACGATCGAGGCGATCACCCCGCTCTACGAGAAGTCGATCGATGGGTTCGGCGAGGTCTTCCGGTCCAGGAGCCTTTCGGAGATTGGAACGGCGGCGATGCTCTCGCGTGCCTCTGCCGGCATCATCGCGGGCACCGCGGTCTTCTGCATCCCAGGATCGACGGGGGCGGCGCGCCTCGCAATCGAGGACCTGATCCTCCCCGAGATCGGGCACATCCTGACCCACGCGAATCGCTGATCCGGGTCACGGGGTTGCAGGTACCGCTGCTCCCACGGGTAGACCGTCCGAACCACCGGGCGCTACGCTGACTCGGTCCCCGAATCGACCATCGGTCTGGCAGTCTCTCCGGTCACCGGGTCGCGTCGAGGAGCGCGACTCGCTCGAGCACCAGCTCGTAGAGCCGGTCCTCTCCGGCCACCCCGAGCTCCTCCGGGGTTATCCCGAAGAGATCGCAGAGCCGTTCGCGGTGCCCGGGGGACGGTGCGTCCGGCTCGGGAACGAAATGGACGAGTCGCCCGATCTCCTCCCAGGCGCCGCCCGCCGGCTCCGAGAGCGCGACGTAGCACCGGTTCTCACCCGGATGCAGACCGAAGGTCCGGCCGACCCGTGTCTGGCGCGACCCTGCCGCGTAGAGCAGGGCCTCCATCTCGAGACTCCGGGCGATCATCTCTCCCCGTTCGGAGGAGCGGACCGCGTGCCGAAGCGCGGAGCGGGCATGCTCCGCACCGGCCATCCTGTCTGCGTCAAATAGGACGATCCGGGTCCCGGTCGCGGCGCCAATCTCCCGGGCAACCGTGAGGAACTGGCCGGGTTCATCGACCGTCACGGTCGCATAACGGATCTGGAACTGCATAGCGATCACTCGAACTGGTGAAGCAAGGCCTGGCGAGGACCCGTATCCGGCCGCTCCGGGCTTGTCCCACCGGTGTTTTTTATGCCCTCGGCGCGTCCGTCACCTGGATTTGATCCTACACCGGCGCGCCCCTTCCCCTCGAGCTGGGCGAAGACCTGGTCCGCGATCCCGCCGCCGAGGATCCGGGCAACCTCGTCGCGACCGGCCCGCCGTACCGCGTCGGGGTCGACGAGCCCGTTCGTGAAGAGCCGGCGGGCGCGTACCCGCCCGATCCCGCGCAGGCGGATCAGGGGAAGGAGCTCGCGCCGGACCCCGTGCGCGACGCAGAGTTCAAGGTCCGCTGCCTGCCGTTCGAACTCGGGCCGGAACATCCCCGCGAGCCTCGTCGCCGCGTGGACCAGCCACGCGATGTTCGTCACCACCGAGTGGATGTCGCCTGGTGCCACCTCGTACCGCTCACAGATCGTCTCCTCGGACGCCTCGCCGATGTAATCGTTCAAAAGGAGCGCGGTCTTCAACGCCCGGTAGAAGGATTCCTGGCTCTCCCAGGGGAACTCCATCCAGAGCTCGTCCTCGCGCTCGTATGCGAACCGCGAGAGCCCCTCCATGTCGCGTGACTTCACGAAGAGCGCCGGCATGTCCGGTGTCGCCGCGAGCACCTGGAGGAGGCCGACGTCCGTGTACTCCTCTGCTTCGAGGAGGGCGTGGGTGATCGCCTCCGCCGTCAGCGGGTCGACGTAGAGGCGCGAGACCAGGCCTCCATACTCGGTCGGCTCGTACCTGCCCGAAAGGTCCGAGATCATCTCGGCGTCAAGCAGAAAGAGGAGGGCCTCGTCGATCGCCGGCCCGAGCGCCGCCGTGTCATGGTGGGTGTGGCCGTAGAAGGTCGTCGCCATGAACGCGGCCAGCTCCTCCTGGGTCCGGGCGAACCGGGTTGCGACCAGGGAGAGGACGTGACCCGAGAGCACCCCCGGGTCCCCGCAGTGCGAGACGATCGGCTCCGGCGGGGCGTCGATGTAGCGCTCGAAGAGCTCGTCGATCGCCTCCTCCGACTTCGCGATCAGCACCGCCTCGCCGTAGGGGTCCAGGTGGGGGCGCCCGGCCCGCCCGGCCATCTGGTGATACTCCTGGACCGGGATCGGGACCATGCCCTGGCCCCCGGCGAACCGGAAGCAGTCGCGGACCACCACCCGGCGCGCCGGGAGGTTCAGCCCGGCCGCGAGCGTCGGGGTCGAGGCGATGCACCGGATCGCCCCGCTACGGAAACCGTCCTCGACCAGGTCGCGGTACTCCCGGCGCAGGCCGGCATGGTGAAACGCGGCCCCCCTCCCCACGCAGGCGGCGAGCGTCCGGTCGAGCTCGGTGACCGCCAGGTCGGTGATCCGGCGTGCCAGGTCGGCGAGCGCCGGCTCCTTGGAACGGATCGCGGACGCGGCCCTTTTTGCGAATCCTTCGGCGTTTCGCCGGGAGTTGACAAAGACCAGGCACTGGCCGCCCTCGGCGATCGTGTCCAGGCAGAGGTTCAGGTCGTCCGATTTCGAGGCGGTCGCGTCGACCTCCCGGCATCCGTCGTGGAACCGGATCTGCCCGCGGCAGTAGACCCCCTGCCGGAGGCGGACCGGCCGCCAGTCCGAGGCAACGAGCGCGGCGTCCAGCCATCCGGCGAGGGCGGAGGGGTTCCCGATCGTGGCCGAAAGCCCGATCACCTGGAGCGACGGGTTGAGCCGGCGGAGCTTTGCGATCACCAGCTCCAGGGTGGCCCCACGGTCGGGCGAGCCGACCAGGTGGACCTCGTCCACGACGAGGAGGGCCACGTCCGCAAGCCAGGGGGTCCGGTTCCGGAGGAGCGAGTCGACCTTCTCCGAGGTCGCGACCACGATCTCGAACCGGCCCAGGTGGTCGTCGCGCCGGTCGTAATCCCCGGTCGCGATCCCGACTCGTGCCCCTGCCGAGAACTCGGCGTACTTCTCGGCGGCGAGGGCCCGGAGCGGGACGATGTAGAGGCAGGTTCCCCCCCGTGCGATCGCAGCGTGCATCGCCAGCTCGGCCACGAGCGTCTTGCCCGACGCAGTCGGGATCGAGACCAGCAGGTTCCTGCCCTCGAGAAGACCCTGCTCCACGCAGGCTGCCTGCGGGGGATAGAGATCCGTGATCCCCCGCGCGGCGTACCGTTCCACGAGAACGGCCGGGACAGGGAGGTCAGCAAGCCTCATTGAGACCCCTTCTTCGCCAGTGGAGCGACGAAGAGACGCCGCCGGTTCGAGCTATCGGTGGTCAAAAACACGGTGTTGGTCTCCAGTGGAACCGCTCCCGGAGATCGTCTCGCGCCCGCCTCAATAATAGTAGCTGATCATGTCGGCTTTCGCCTCCTTCCGCTTCCGGTCGAGGTAGGCGAAGACAGACTCGTGCGGGACGCCGCGGATCAGCATGTCGATCGCCCCCCGCGCGTCCTTCACTTGCTCGGGCAGGCCGATCATTGCCACCGTCTTGCCCTGGACCGAGAGGTGGGTCGATGTCATGTGCTCGATCTGCTCGCGAGCCTTGCCGTCCCGGCCGATGATCCGGCCCCGAAGCCGGTCGAGCTGGCGCGGGGTGTCCGCGATCCCCGAGAGGTCGATCTGCTCGAAGACCAGGTCCTCGTCCTCGATCAGCCGGAAAGCGTTCTCGGGCGAGAACCCCCGCCCGATCGCCTGGACGACCGAAGCGGCGATCAGCACACGGACAGGGTCCTCTCCCTCGATCGTGACGAGTCCATCCTCCGAGTCGATCGAGATGACGCTCTCTGTTCGCTCCTCGATGCTCCGCTTGGTCTCTCCGCCCTTTCCGATCAGAACCCCGATCCGGTTCCCAGCAATCTTCAGTTCCTGCTGCATCTCGTTACCTCTATCGCTCTCTCTCGCCCGCGAGGACCGCCTCGAGCGGGATCCCGGTCGTCTCAGCGAAGACCTCGAATTCGGACCGCACCGCACAGTACTCCCCGAAGAAGCGGTTGACGTTCCGGATGTCGCGCATCAGGAACCGGAGCGCCTGCGGGTGGTCCGGGGTCACGGACTGGCCCATGTCGATGACGTATACCTGATCGCCGACGAGTATATTAAATTCGCTCAGGTCCGCATGGACCAGTTTTGCCTCCCTGTAGAGCCGGTGGATGAATGTCAGCACCATGGCGTAGGTCGACTCTGGGTCGTCCACCCCTGCCTCTTTGAGCCGGGGATAGGGCCGTTCGTCCTCGCCGAGGAACTCCATCAGGAGGATATTCCGGTCGAACGCGATCGGCTCGGGCACCGGGAGGCCCGCATCCCGGGCCCGTTTCAGGTTTGCGAACTCCTTTCTCGTCCAGGTGAAGATCACCTCTTTGCGGGTCTTGCGGACCGAGGAGAACCGCCGGTCCCCCTGGAGGTAGACCGTCATCGTGTTGAAGTTCGCGGTCTGGATCCGGTAGATCTTGACCGCCACGTCCCGGTCACCCGCCTCGGCCAGGTAGACGTTCGCCTCCTTTCCGGTCGAGATCGCCCCCCCGATCGCTGAGAGGCGTTTTTTATGGACCAGTTTATACAGGGCGAGGAGAGTGACCTCGTCGAAGACGTCGTCCCGGACCTTGAACTCGTCGGCGTCCTTGACCCGGACGCCAAGCGCCTCGAGCTGGCGGTCGAACCGGTCCTCGTTCCCTCGCCCCATTCCGGTCACCCGAGGTACTCGCGGACCGGGCGGAGGAGCTCGACCATCGCTTCGCCCGCCGCTTTCTTCAAATCGGCAGGGTGGACCTCGCCGGCGGCATAGGCGGTCTCGAGCCCCTCGTAGGTCTCGAAGACCCGGTCGCCGCCGAACTTTTCAGGCCGCCGGATCTCAAGCCGTCCCTGTCGCGGAAAGATGTGGTGCTGCAGGAGTCCGAGGACCGGGTTCTCTTCGATCCCTGGCGGGCAGAAGGCCTTCTGGAGCTTCTTTCGGATCGACTCCTCGCTCTCGGCGACCGAGATGTAGTTGCCCTGGGAGGACGACATCTTCGTGCCGTCGAGCCCGTTCAGGATCGGGGTGTGAAGGCAGACGGGGGCTCGGTATCCCAGCTCCGGCAGGAACTCGCGGGCGAGCATGTGGATCTTCCGCTGGTCGATCCCACCGACCGCTGCATCGACCCCGAGGGCCATGATGTCGACCATCTGCATGAGCGGGTAGACCATCTGCGAGACGGTTGGGTTCTCCATCGCCCGCCCCACCTCGTCCATCGACCGGCGGGCCCGGGCGAGGGTGACCGACTGCGACGACTGGAGCACCGGCAGCATGTAGTCACGTTCGAGCTGGAGATCGGTCCCGAGCACATATTCCACGTCCGTCAGGCCCAGCCCCTCGAAGCAACGGCGGTTGTACTCGGCGAGCTCGCGCACCTCTGCCATCGTCCCCTTTCGGTTCAGGAACGCGTGGAGGTCGGCGAGGAGGACCACAACCTCGAAGCCTGCCTGCTGAAGGTCGATCAGCTTGTTGACGGTCACCATGTGACCGAGGTGGACCTCCCCCGAGGGCTCGTACCCGGCGTAGACCCGCTTCTTCGGCTGGTCGAGAAGTGCGCGGAGCTCGTTGTCGGTCACGACCTCGACCGTGTTCCGCGTTGCCAGGGTATACGCATCCATGCCAGTACCTTGGACGAGAGAGGCATTAGGGTTACTCGTCCGGTCTCCACGACCCAGCATTCCGGCAAGGTACAAAGCTTGATAAATTCTGTTGAAGACTCACTCTGGTCCACGTATCGCCGTGACGGCGGGTAACCGGATGACCTACCTCCTCTATGTCGACGACGAGCCCGATCTTCTGGAGCTGACGCGGCTCTTCCTCGAACGGTCGGGAGAGTTCGTCGTTGTCACCCGCGCCTCCGCACGCGAAGCACTGGAGTCCCCCTGTTTTCCACGCTGCGACGCGATCGTCTCCGACTACCAGATGCCGGAGATGGACGGGATCGAGTTTCTCAAGGCCGTTCGGGAGCGGCGGATGGAAGTCCCGTTCATCCTCTTCACCGGACGTGGGCGCGAGGAGGTCGTCATCGAGGCGATCAACAACGGGGCGGACTTCTACCTGCAGAAGGGGGGCGACCCCCGTGCCCAGTTCGCCGAGCTGGTCCACAAGGTCCGCCAGGCGCTCAGCAAGCGGCGCACCGAGGCGGCTCTCACCGAGACGGAGAAGCGGCTCGGCGACATTATAGACTTCCTCCCGGACGCGACCTTTGCGATCGACCGGGAGGGGCGGGTGATCGCCTGGAACCGGTCGGTCGAGGAGTTGACCGGGGTCAGGGCCGATGAGATCATCGGGAAGGGGAGGTATGCGTACGCCGAGCCGTTCTACGGCGAGCGGCGCCCGATCCTGATCGACCTGGTCCTCGACCCAGCTGCCGTCCTCGATGAGGGGTACGAGCAGGTCGTCCGCCGGGACGGCGTCCTGGTGGCGGACACGGCCCTCCCCCGCCCGAGAGGGAGGCCGATGATCCTGCGGGGAATGGCAAGTCCGCTCTACGATCGAGAGGGGGCGGTCGTCGGGGCGATCGAGTCGGTCCGCGACATCTCCGACCTGAAGAGAGTCGAGGCCGATCTTCGGACGTCCGAGGAGAAGTACCGGCTGGCTGCCGAGCTCTCCGGCCTGGTGGTCTACGATAGCGATCTCTCGACCGGTAAGGGCGCCATCGCGGGCGCCATCCGGGAGGTGATCGGACTCGAGCCGGGCGAGGAGTCAGTCCTGGAAACCTTCGGCGCCTGGATGGATCGGGTCCACCCCGATGACCTGCCGGCGGTGCTCGCCGCCCTGGGCGACGCCAACGCCCCGGCGAGGAGCTACTCGGTGGAATACCGGTTCCAGGGGCGGGATGGGACCTGGATCCCGATCGAGGACACGGGGGGCGTCCTCCTCGACACGACAGGCCGGCCGGCCCGGAGGATCGGGACCCTTCGGGACCTGTCGAAAAGGAAGGAGCAGGAGGAGGCCCTCCGACGGAGCGAGGAGAAGTACCGGGGGCTGGTCGAGCGGATCTCCGACTTCGTGCTTCTGCTCGACCACGACCTCTCCCTGACCTACGCCTCCCCCTCGTTCGTCGCCCTCTCAGGACTTGACCTCGACCATCGCCGGGGATCACTGCTCCCGCTCGACGCGCTCGAGGAGTCCGGGCGCATGGCCGTGCTCGATGCGTACGAACGGCTCCAGGCACTTGAGCCCGTCGGACCGGTCGAGGTCTCCCTCCGGATCCGGGACCGGGATCCGATCGTCATCGAGTTCAACGGCACCCCGATCCACCACGACGGCGTCTTTCTGGGGGCGCAGATCGTCGGGCACGATATCACGGCCCTCCGCACCGCCCAGGAACGGCTCCAGGCCGCACACGACGCCCTCCTTGCCGCCGAGGCCGACCTCAGAAGACAGGTGGACGCCCTGACGTGGAGCGAACAGCAGGCTTCGGAGAACGAGGCGAGGTTCCGGGCGATCTTCGAGCACAGCCCCTACGCGATCTCGATCACGGGCCCAACCGGCGCCTACCTGGCGGTCAACCCGGCTTTTGAGCGGGACAGCGGCTATTCGTCCGCCGAGGCGATCGGTCGGACACCGGTCGAGATCGGCCTGATGCCGGCGGAGGTATACTTCCGGATCGGGACGGAGCTCTTCCAGAAGGGGAGGGTGGAGCAGGTCCCGTTTACCACACGGCGGTCGGACGGGGAGGAGGGCTATGCCCTCATCTCCGCCATCAGGATCGTCTACGACAACCGACCGTCGGTGATGGCGATCGTGATCGACATCACCGAGAAGACCCGGGCCGAGCGGACGATCAGGGAGAAGAACGAGGAGATCGACCAGTTCTTCTCGACGAGCCTCGACCTCTTCTGCATCGCCGACCTGGACGGCCATTTTCGCCGCCTGAACCGGGAGTGGGAAACGACGCTGGGGTACACGACGGAGGAGCTCCAGGGGCGGCGATTCCTGGATTTCGTTCATCCTGACGACCTCGAAGGTACTCTCGAGGCGATGGCCACCCTTCAAGAGCAGCGGCCGGTGCTGAACTTCACGAACCGATACCGCCACCGGGACGGATCGTACCGCTGGATCGAGTGGCGGTCCATGCCGGTGGGCGGCCTGATCTATGCCTCCGCCCGGGACATCACCGACCGGCACGAGGCGGCTGCGCGGGCATCCCGGATCAGCACGCTCAAACAGGAGCTGATACACAGCGCTCCGCTCGAGGAGCGGTTAAAGGCGATCACCGACGCCGTCGTCGAGCTCATCGGGGCGGAATTCGCCCGGATCTGGCTCGTTGGGCACGGGGACCTCTGCGATGCCGGGTGCGTCCACGCGACCGCACCGCAAGGAGCCCATGACTGCCCGGATCGGACCGCCTGCCTCCACCTTGTCGCCAGCTCAGGGCGGTACTGGCAGACCGACGGCAGTCACCGTCGGGTCCCGTTCGGCCGGTACAAGATCGGGCAGATCGCGAGCGGCGACATTCCCGGGTTCCTGACGAACGACGTCCAGCACGACCCGCGGGTGCACGACCACGAATGGGCGGCATCGCTCGGTCTGGTCTCCTTTGCCGGTTTTCGGCTGGTCGACACCGAGGGGGCTCCGATCGGGGTCCTCGCTGTCTTCTCCCGCCACCCTATCTCCGATATGGATTCCGCATCGCTCCAGGACCTGGCGACCACGGCCTCGCAGGTGGTCCGAACCGGGACGATCGAGAGAGCCCTGCGCCAGAGTGAGCAGCAGTACCGCAGCATCATCGAGAACGTGGAGGACGGGTACCTCCGGTCTGACCGAAAGGACCTGGTCGTGCTGGCGAACCCGTCTGCTGCCGAGATGTTCGGGTATGCATCGTCGGACGACCTCCGGGGCCTCCCGGCCGAATCACTCTACCGCTCGACCGAGGAACGGGCGGCCCTGCTCCAGCGCGTGCAGGAGATCGACCATGTTCGGGACTTCGAGATCGAGATGGCGAGGCGGGATGGGTCATCGTTCTGGGCGTCGGTGAACGCCCACCTGCTCTTCGACGACGAGGGCTCGTGTGTTGGTATGGAGGGGTTCGTCCGTGACATCACGGAGCGGCGACGGATGGAGACCGCCGTCCGCGAGGCGAACCGGAAACTGAACCTGCTCAACAGTATCACCCGGCATGACGTGGTCAACCAGCTGACGGTCCTGGAGGGGTACGTGAACCTGGCCGCAGACAACCCCTCGTCCCCGAAGGCGGTCGCGTACCTGGAGAATGTCAGGTCGACGGCCCGGACTATCGCCCGCCAGCTCGAGTTCACGAAGACCTACCAGGAGCTCGGCGTCGACGCCCCGGCGTGGGTGAGGATCGCCGGTCTCGTCGAAGGCACGGCACCGCTCCCGCTTGAGATCCGGGGTGCCTGCGGGGGGTGGGAGATCTTCGCCGACCCGATGGTCAGGCTCGTCTCGGCGAACCTCCTCGACAACGCTGTGCGCCACGGGGAAGGGGTGACGCGGGTCGTCGTCGGGTGCGAAGAGGGAACCGCCGGGCTCGTCATCACGGTCCAGGACGACGGCGTCGGGATTCCGCACGAGGACAAGGAGCGGATCTTTCAGAAGGGGGTCGGAAAGAACACCGGCCTGGGCCTCTTTCTCGTCCGGGAGATCCTGGGGATCACGGGGATCGCGATCCGGGAGACAGGCGAGCCCGGCGCCGGCGCCCGGTTCGAGATCGTGGTGCCGGCAGGCTCCTACCGGAAGACGCCCTCTCCCACACCTCCCTGATCGCGCCCCGCTTCCTGGTGGAGGACGGGAAGGGGGAACCAGCACCGCCATCCCCCCGATCACGGAAGGTCATGCGCTCGCTTCTCGTCCGTTCCTCACTTCATCGCGACGAACCCGAGCGCCTTCTCGGTCATGCGAACCGACTCCGCTGCCGGCACGTCAGAGCCCATCGCCCGGATCGCATCGACGTTCTCGACGACGACGTCGGCCTCCTGGTGGATCGCCTGGAAGAGCCAGAGCTCCGTGTTGTCGACGACCGAGATCGACTCCTCGAAGACCCCATTCTCCCACATGTCCGACCGGGGCCGGCCGATGTCCTGCATGTGCTCTTTCAACTCGGCGGACGACTTGATCCCCGCGGCCTTCTTGACAAGGCCGATCCTCGAGTGCCCCCCGAAGAGCTCGATCACCTGCTCTCGGGTCGCCGGTTTCTTGAGCGACATCTGGACCGTGTGCATGTGCATGAACGTTGTCGGCACGATCATCGCCGCAGTCGTGATGTCGATGTGCGGCAGGACCGACTGGACGTCCGGCCCGTGGTGGCTCGGGAGCGTCACGGGGTCGAGCACGATCGCGTCGATCGGTCCCCGCTTGATGTCCCCGGGATCGCCGCCGCGCCGTACCATGACGGCCCGGACCTTCTCGACACCGAAGGCGCAGTCGACCTCGTTGATCACCCGGACGAGACCGGTGGTGTTGCAGGAGACGACGCGGACGAACTGCCGGCCCTTCGCCCCATCGTAGTTGACCGATGAGTTGAACGAGAACCCGGTGGTCGCGTGCTTCTCGCCGCCCTGGTAGATCGCACGCACCCCGTGCTCCTCGTACATCGGTTTGTTCTTCAGTCCGACTCCGCCGGGGGTCGCGTCGACCACGATATCGGCCTTTGCGATCATCTCGACGACCGAGCCGGCGATCGGCACCCCCGCGTCCTCGAAGTCAGAACGCTTCGCAAGGTCCGCGATGTAGAGGGGGTAGCCCCGCGCCTTTGCGACATAGGCGTCTGCGTTCATCGAGGTCTTCGAGACCCCCACGATCTCCATGTCGGGCTGGCAGGCGACCGCATCCGCGACACGCTTCCCAATCGTTCCGTACCCATTGATAGCGACTTTGATGGTCATGCCTTCCCCAATACGACCGCCCTGCTCTTCCTCCCGGTACGACGGGGGTTCCGGGGCGCGCGCCGAGTGATCATATCACGTCAGTTAACGGGACGATTTGATATATGTCTTCTCAAATTCTCCGGGGAGAAAGGGGTCGTTGTGGTGCCTTGTTCAACTTTTTCAGAGGTAGTCGGCCTGGATCGCGACGACCTCGGTGGAGTCGACGGCGGCGGCGTACCGCTCGAGCGGCTCCGCGTTCAGGACGAGGAAGTGGGGGCCCCAGCGGAAGGCGTCCATCAGGTCCCGGGCCTGGTCGCGCTCACCCAGGATCCAGCAGGCGGCCGCCAGGGCCGCTGCCGACGAGGGGCGCAGCGGTCGGCCGTAGTTGGTCGGGTTCGCTGCGACCAGGTACGGCAGCGCCCGGTGGTGGCGCCAGGCGGCGAAGACCCCGGCGTCCAGCACCTCCCAGGAGCAGTCGAGGGCGGTCACCGATCGCACCGGTCCCCCCGCCCCCGGGGCGTCGGCCGGCGAGAGGGCCCGCTCGGCGGTAGGGTCCAGGACAAGCGTCGACCGCGGCACCCGTTCGGGCCGGTCCAGTACGCGGACGAGGCCGGCCCGCCCGAGCCGGACCACCGTGCACTTTTTGGGAGCGCAGGTGTTGTCGCGGTAGGCGAGGGGGGGATCATCTATACCCGTCTCGCCCCCACCCTCCATAATGT
>JABNAD010001072.1_pt1 | contig 11464 bp, 9 predicted proteins | sample 7240381 | NCBI WGS metagenome assembly JABNAD01 (sample SAMN11332834, study PRJNA596920) | anaerobic digester metagenome | biome: digested sludge; isolation source: digested sewage sludge-derived enrichment culture grown on H2/CO2 | place: Germany: Goettingen | reverse complement strand
GTCGGGCTTCCGCTGGAAGCGTCGGTGAACTGCACGGCAAGCGGGGCACCGCCGCTCGTCACGTTCGCGGTGAAGTTCGCGACCGGTGAAAGCGTCGTCCGGACGGTCAGGTCGAGTTGCATGGCCGTTCCGGGCGTGAAGGTCACTGTCTGGTCCGCCGCCGTGCCATCGACCAGGAAGGCGAGAGTCTGGCCTTCCTGCCCGTCGGCACCGCTCACGAGGAGATGGTCTCCTTCCCGGGCGGCCGAACCGCCGTATGCTCCCGCGACGGTCGTCGTCACGCTGCCGCTCGCCGTTCCATTGATCGCCGCGACGACGACGGTCCCGGCGGGTGCCGGGGAGCCGTCGATCGTCAGGGCGCCCCAGAACTCCTGGGGAAGGGAGGGGACGCTCTCCGCCGCCGAGACCCCGATGGCGAGGCCCAGGAGGAGGAGGAGCGTGAGAAGCCGGTGCTGTGTCTTTCCCGGTCTCATCTTCACGCTCCGATTGCGGCGAGCGTGCCTGCCTCGTTCATGTACAGCCAGTATCCCTGCGTCGGGTTCATCGTCCGGTCGTCGCCGTGCCGGCCGGTGGCGCCGTTGATGATCGAGACGTCGTAGGACTGCATCCCCGCGTCGAACCCGAAGAGGGTGGTCCAGGCGCCGTCCACCGAGAGGAGGGCCTCGGCCGCGGAGGCGGCGACGGTGTCGGAGAACCCGACGGCGTTCCAGCCTTCGTCGAGGTCTTTGGTGGGGGGCGTGGCTACCGACCCGCCGGCGAAGGTCAGCGGGATCTCGTAGGTGCCGTTCGCGTAGATCCAGATACCGTCGAGCGGCTCGAACGCCTCCTGCGAGCTCATCGCTTCCCAGCCTCCGGTTCCGTTGTACAGCAGTATCGAGTGGTCGGCGGTGTCGACCGCATCGAAGATCGCGATGGTGTTCGCACCGTCGGCGAGGCGTTTCGGCGTCGAGACGAAGTTCCAGCCGGGCAGGAGCGCGATCGTGGCGTTTCCACCGGGCCCGACCGATCCGCCGGAGGTGACGGCGATGAGGTCGGTCTTTAGGGTGGTGTTGCTGCCTGCGGCGTTCGCGACCGTCAGGTTGACCGTGTAGGTGCCGGCCGCGGTGTAGGTGAACGACGGGCTCTGCTCGGTGCTGTCGACGACACCGTCATTCTCGAAGTCCCACGCCCAGGAGGTCGGGGTGCCGCTGGAAGCGTCGGTGAACTGGACCGCAAGCGGTACCTCGCCGCTCGTCACGTCTGCCGAAAAATCCGCGACCGGTGCGGTCCCGGCCTCTTCGAGCGTCACGAGCCAGCTGTTGGTGCTGGACCGGGAAGCCCACCCGACGGTCCGGTCGAAGGCGCTGCCGCCGCCGGTCTGGTAGGATACATACGCGTAGGGTGCAAACGACACGTTCCCGCCGGAATACCCGTGGATGGTGTAGGTCACCTTCGGGTTGCCGTAGTTGGTCAATGTCGTCTGGTAGGCGGCGTTCCGGCCGACGATGCTGGTGTTGAGATCGACCAGGATGAGATTGTACTTCGGCCCGGCGAGGTCCTGGCCGTCGAAGAACTTCATGTTGACGTCGCCGGCGGAGCCGGTCGAGGGTTTCCAGGCCTGGGATACCAGTGCCCCGTCATAGGTCAGGAAGTCGGACGCGTTGAGGGTTGCAGCGTATGCCTCGCTGTTGAAGTCCCCCACCTCGTCCGCCGTAGGTGCCACGTTGGCTGCATGGTCGAGGAACCTGTATCCCTCCACGGCGAGATCGATACTGAAGTCTTCGGAGAGCTCGTTCTCCTGGACGGCGATGAGAAGGATCGCTTCGTCCTCGTATCCCTTGCCGCCGGTATCGGTGACGTAGAAGGTGCCCGTGGGGGAATCAGAGACCGTGATGGTGCCGTCGGCGGTCAGGTAGCTATCCGAGATGTGGATGGCGTTCTGCCCGCCGTTGTACATGTTATTCCCGATGTTGAAGAAGTATGTACCGGGATGAACGCTGTCGTACAGGCCGGGCCGCTGCTTGTTGATTACCGAGAGGTTCAGCCCGTTCTGCTGGGGAAGTTCGATCGTTGCCCCCGCGGCCTGGATCTGCGCCGGCGGGTTGCTTTCCGCCGGGTTCGCGGCCGGCGTTTCGGGATCGGGCGTCTCGGCCTCCCCTGTCACGGGGAAGGTGTTTTCACTCCCGGTCACGACGGTGTCGTTGCCGTACGGATCGGCGTCTGCAACGGTCTCGTTCGCGGCCGTGATGAAGTCGGGGTTCGCGTTACTTACGTTGTCAGGGATGACGGTGCCCGCCAGGGCAGGCACCGCCAGAACCATTACCAGCAGTATTGCCGGTATAATCATTTTATTCCAGATCGGAATACGTTCCATAGGATCACCGGTCAGCATCGACATGAGTTTTTAATGAAATTAAGTTAACAATATTGTAATGTCAACTTATTATAAATCGTGAAGTCAGACTATTTATGTCGTTTCATTTCGAAAAAGGTTAATTAAGAGCGGTTTATTTCACTGGAGGGGTCATTAAAACAGTTGTTTGATAAACAAGAGGTATAGATAGTAATCGTTCGGGGTAATGAGATCAAGCTACCTTTCACAGCCCCGGTCGGTGTCTGTTCGACAGAAGGAAGGCTCACCGGATGCCTGCGAACATGGGTGCGAGGCCTGTTGTTCCATGCATGGGCAGTCGGCTACCCCGGCCTATAGACCGGGGACTCTCCGCGGAGCGGGTTAGAATATTCGGTTGCGACCGGGTACCCGGAGCCGTGTCGCACGTCTGTCGTCGGGCGCGGCGGTCTGGTCCCTGGCCGGATCGTCGCCGAACGTCTCATGCCGATGACCCTGGCAGGCCTCATCGATCGAGCGCCGGGAGGTCCCGGCCGGTGCCGTATACCGGGTGGCGACCGACTGCCCGCAACCCGGGCCGTCAACTGCGATACCTAGTTATCCTCCGGACAACCATACCGATCACGGAAACCCGACTGCACAGGAGGATCTACATTGCCCACCCCATATGCCAACCCGATAGCCCCGTACCCGCACTGGCAGCGGATGATCTACCATCTCCCGCGTCCGGTGACCGAGGAGGACGTCGCCGCTTTTGTCCAAAACCAGGACCTGTATCGCAGGGAGACCGACGCGGGAGAGGTCCAGATCATTCATAAATTCGGCATCGTCGAGATCAACTGCATCATCGGCGAACGGACGATAGAGGTCTGGTTCGCCCCCGATAAGAGCGCCGTCGCATCGGCGTACGTCGACGCCCTCCTGGCCACACGGTTCCCGTGAGACCAATAAAAGAGAGAAGGGTGCCCAGTCTACGGTAAGAATCGCTCAGTCCTTGCCGATCATGACCTCGGAGGCCTTCATCAGGGCATAGACCTCCACTCCTTCCTTCAGGTTCATCCTTTCGGCCGAGTAGGTCGTGATGACCGAGACGACCTCAAGTCCTCCGGGGAGGGCGATCGTCACCTCGCTGTTCACGGGGCCTTTCTTGATCATCTTGACGGTACCTTTCAGCTGGTTTCTCGAACTCACGTCCATACAATCACCAATTAACCAGTCTCGATAAGGATATAATATACCTTTGATAGCTTTACTTGCTAAACAGGCCTTTCAGACGCACCGTTTCGAACACACCGGTGCGCATCCGTTCATGTCGCGACGGCACCCGGGACGATGATACTGCGGCTGAGCAGGAACGGCCCTGCACGCCCTCACCGGCCGGGAGGATCCCCGGTGTACCGGCATCCACGGCCTCCGCCCCCGTGAACCGGCGATCGAGCAGGCCGGAGGTTTCAATCACCTCCTGCCCGTCCCGCCGGTGCAGCCTGCGGCGCCCCGGTATCCCCGGATCGCCACAGGCTCCACTCCCCTGCCGATCACGAGAGAGCGTTCATTTCACCCGCGAAAAAGGAATAATTATCTTCCGGAGATCGGTCCTCAAGACCTCTCTTCCAGTCGAACATCGACGGCCGTATCGCCATGCACATTCCAGGGAAGCACGGTGACTTCCCTATCCCCGAAGTGGGTCCTGTTAAACGCGACGCCGACGTCGTACGTACCTATCGGGACATCTTCGAACGTGCAGGGCGTCGTCTGGCCCGTATAGACGCCCCGTAAGTAAACCATGCACCCGGGAGGATTGCTGGTGACCGCCAGCCGTCCTGTGGCGATCTCCTCAAGCACGAAGTTCTGGACCATATCGATCTCGTCTCCGGTATCGATGAGGCGGACCTCTCGCTTCACGGGAAGATAGCCGGGCTTCGTGATCATGAGTTTGTGGTAGCCGTAACCGACATTGTCGAATGTGCAGGGTGTTTTGCATCCGGTCCCGACGCCGTCGATGTAGATATCCGCACCGCCCGGTACGCTCGTGACGTTGATCGTTCCGAACGCATCGGTCTTTTCAAGAACGACAGACTGCCCGCTACCGGGTGCGGTAAGCGTCCTGGAATAGTAATGGTCCCCGTCGGTGTAGGTGAGATATCCCCCGGACAACTCGACCGTCACCTGCGAGGGCAGGCTGATAGAGGGGGGCTCGCCGTTCAGGCTGAAGTTGCCGCCCCTGAACTCTTTTGAAGTCACGTGCACGGGCACCGTTGGGCTGTCGGCCTCCATCAGGTTGAGGTCGACGACGGTACTGCCTCCTGCGGGCACCAGGACGGTCTGCGATGCCGAACCCGTTTTCGGTAGCTTTACCGTGATCGAGTGAGTGCCCGCACTCAGACCGTAGATCAGGCGCGGCGTGGTATAGCCCGTATCCCTGCCGTCGACGAGGATACTTGAGCCCGACGGGTAAGAGGCCACATGAACGCTCCCGATCCGGGCTGCCCGGACCGCGTCCGGCCCCGGTGCGTCCCCGCCGCTCTCGGCGATCGGTTCAGGAACATCGGTGGGAACGGGGACGATAGCACCCGTGGAGCCGTTTTCATCTCCCGACGCCTCTGCTGCAGCCGGCGAAACGACATCTGCCCCGCCCAGAAGACCGGCAATCATGGAGAAGAGGAGATCCAGGAATCCCGCACTCTCGGTCCGTGTCTCTTTATTCGGCTCCGTTCCGCCGGACGGGTGGCTGTTGCCGGCGGCAGGTTCACCGCCGACATCAACCTCCCCGCTGCCCGACCCGGACATCGCGAGGAAAACGACCGCTGCATTCGTATCATCGATAACCACCTCCCGCGAAACGGGATCGTATCCGTCCTTTTCGAGCGAGATCGTGTGGTTCCCCACCTCGATATCGTCGAACGTCCAGTTTGCGTAACACAACGTCTCGTTGCCGTCGATAACGATCCTGGCGCCCCGGACATCGGAGAGGACCGTACACGAGCCCTTTGCAAGAGTCATGTTGAAATGCCGGGTGGTCACGTGCCCGCTCTGCACGCGGATACCGGTACGTTCCAGGGGTTCGTAGCCCGGCAGTTCCAGCCGGATAACGTACTCTCCTTCCGGAATATCCACGAAGGAAGCGTTCGTCACCCTGCCGGTATCGACGCTGTCCAGGTAGACCCTTGCGCCGGCAGGGCTGCTCGTAATATTCAGGTTGCCGACCGCCGGCGCCCACGTGTTGGGGCCTGCAGCGGCCCCGCTGTCACCGTAATCGATGGCGGTCGATCCCCCGAATTCCCCGCTGCCGCCGGAAGAACCGAGCAGCACCGAGTAGCCGCTCGCACCGGTCCGTGCATTCTTATCCGTCACGGTCCCGTCGATCTTGTTCGTCCATGCGATGCCGTCCTTCACGGCGTCCGCCCAGAGAGCATACCCGTACACGTTGAAGACCACGGTCTCGCCGTTGTAATCCTCGATCGTATAGTCGATTCTCGCCATGCCGTTGTCGGTAAGGCCGGTGATCCCGCTGTTCTTGCCTAAAATCCCGACCCCCGTATCGACGAAGAAGATGTAGAACTCATCCGAGGCGCTCTGCCCGCTCATAATGGAATGCCCCTCCTCACCGGCCGGCTTCCAGCTCTGGGGGCCGTACTTCACGGAAGAAAGCCCGTATTTACCGTTTATCGAGTCGGCAACGTAGGTGATGTTTTCCTCGTTCGGGGGCTTGTCTTTTATCCCTTCGGAGACCCACTGGTAGCCGCTTGCCCGGAGATGCACCGTGAGATTCTCACTGATCTCCTCTCCCCCGTCGGGGACCTTGATAGCCACCATGAGAACTGCACGGTCGAAATATCCTCTCCCGCCGGTGTCGGCGAGATAGAATGTCCCGGAGTCGCTTGAGACGGACGTCACCTGCCCGTAGGGATCGGAGGTGCTCGTCGTGATGTGCAGCGCGTTGAGCCCGCCCCCCGCGTTCCTGAACCCCACATAGTATCCTCCGCCGTTCGAAGTGGAGATGTCCATGTAATTGTTGGTGCTGATGGGATTGACGTTGAAATCCCATGCAGAGACCGGACAGGACATGCACAGCACTGCAGCCGCGAGTACGATACAAAAACGGATGAAATTCGGATTCTTCTGGTTTCCCTTCATAGATCAGATCCCCATTATCTCATACGCCGGAGTCGCACCCGGTTTCATCCGCCGGCACCGGCATTCGGGCAGGATACGTTCACGTGTGCCGAATGCACAACAACGGCGGTCCATGACCCGGAATGCAAAATTAATCGATTTTACCGGCGTTAAGGATGATAGAACACCGGATAACTCTCTCCCCATGTTTCTCACCACGCTCATGAATTTACAGGTAGTTAACAGATAAATTTTAACCATATGGAATTGTAAAGTACAGTTACTGATTCTCACTCCATATAATAAACTGTTTGGTTTTGTTAAACCCCTGTACGGCGATCACGCCCGAAAGGATAGATCATGATCGTGCCGAACCGGCCATGAAGCCCGGCCGGCTACAGGCTCAGCCGATGAGAAACCTGTTCCACCTGCATGCAGATCTCCCGGCGCGACCGGCCGTCACGCGGGAGAGACCTCCCCCTCAAAAACCCGGGCCGGCAGAGCAATACGCATACAGAAGGCCGGCAGCCACGACGGCGACGATGATCGATAGCGCCACGTAATCCCGCCGTGCCATCTCCGGAGCCCTGTACATCGTCGGACTCCGGGAAAGGCCGTAGCCCCGGCACTGCATCGCATCGGAGACCTGGTCCGCCCTGTTCATAACCGAGACGACCATCGGCACAAAGACCGCCAGGAGTTTCAACGGACGTTTCAGGACGAGGTCCCTGTCGAAGGCAAGCCCCCGCGACCGCTGCGCATCGACGATGTTTGCCGCGTCCTGCGAGAGGGAAATGACGGATCTCAATGCATATCCCAGGGAAAACGTGAACGTCCGTGGAATGCCGAGAAGCGCGGCACTCTTCACGAACGAGTCGTACGGGGTGGTCATCACGAAGAGGAAGGAGCCTCCCCCTATGGCGATTATCCGGAGGGCCATGGATGCGGCAAAAAGAACGGTCCCCCACGTGGCCTCGATATGCAGGAACCAGAGGTCTCCCGAGTACAGAGTCCCGCCGGAGGGATACCTTCCGGCGGTAAAGAAGACGTCCACCACGATGGTGATCAGGAGTATCGGAACCAGGATCCGCATGGCACGCATCCACTCCCGCAGTACCCCGGCCGTTGCAACGGATCCGAGAACGAGAGCGACCATGATCCCGATGGCGGAGAGATCGCTTGCTACCAGCGAGCCGACACTTACGGCTACCAGGGCAAAGAGTTTCGTTCGCGGATCGAGCCCGTGAACGATGGAATCCTTCGGGATGTAGACGATCCCCCGCTTCTTCTTTGTATGTGTCGTCATATCAGGGAGTCGTACCCGATCTTACCGCTCTCCATCACCACGATCCTGTCGGCGCAGGACGATGCAAATTCGAGATCGTGCGTCATAACGACGACGCTGTGCCGTTCCCGGCAGAGTTTCTTCAGTGTATCCGCAAGGTTCCGTTTCAACCCCTCATCCAGGCCGAGGGTGGGCTCGTCGAGGACGACGACCGGCGTCTTCATCATCAGGACGCTGCCGACGGCGACCCTCTGTCTCTCACCTGCCGAAAGCCTGAGCGGGGGAGTCTTCGGATCGATGTGGCCGAGGTCGAGCGAGGCTATCATTCCCGGTATGCAGTTTTTGATATCCTTATCGGGCATGCCCATATTCTCGGGCCCGAAGGAGAACTCTTTGATGATGTTCTCCTCGAACAACTGGTAGTCTGCGTGCTGGGACACCAGACCCACGAGATGCGCCATCTGTTTCACCTGCCTTCCGGAGGAGCCCTCACCGAACAGGAGGATCTTCCCGGAGTCCGGTTTTAAGGTCCCGTTCAGGTGCCGGGCAAGCGTACTCTTCCCCGAACCGTTCGACCCGAGGACCGCGGTAATCTGCGAGGGATAGATCCTCAACGAGATACCGTCCAGTGCCGGAGACGGCGAGCAGGGATACGTAAAATCGACGTCGATGAGCTCGATTACCGGGATTCGGTGGTCGAGACCCTTCCCCGGCAGATTGCCGAAAACCGACGTATCGTCCGGCACTCTGCACCCGGACTCCGGAAGGACAACGCCGCGGGATTTCATGGCGGCGGGCAGGCCGTCGCCCGGAGGACCGTCATACAGTATCTGCCCTCCTTTCAGGACAACAATCCTGTCCATCAGGTCCGTAAGGTGTCCGACCCGGTGTTCGGCTATAATGAGCGTTCGATTCAGTTCGTCCAGAACGCTCACAAGATTCGAAGACGCCTGCGGATCGAGGCCGGAGAACGGTTCGTCCATCACGACGACCTCCGGCTGCACGACGAGGACCGACGCTATCGCAACCTTCTGCTTCTCTCCCCACGAGAGGTCGGAAGTCTCCCTCGAGAGAAGGTGCCCGATGCCGAGAAGTTCTGCAGCCTCACTGATTCTTACCTCGATCTCGTCCGGCGGAACGCCTCTGTTCTCAAGACCAAAGGCGATCTCGGAGTCGACGCAGTTTGTGACGATCTGCTGGTCGGGGTTCTGGAACACGGTCCCGACCACCCAGGATAACTCTGCTACGGAATGCATCGCGGTATTCATCCCGGCAACCGTCACCTCCCCAAAGAACGCTCCGCCTCTCCGGTCGGAGTGGGGAATAAGTCCGTTTATGCACCGCAGGAGGGTCGTCTTTCCCGAACCCGAGGGCCCGGTGAGTACGACCTTCTCGCCGCGTTCGATATCGAGATCGACAGCGCGAAGGGCAGTTACCGGGGCCGTATTGTACCCGGGATGAGTGTAGGTCAGATCACGTATCGTTACAATCGGATCCGGTTGCATCCCTCGAAATCACTCCCGTTTTGATCAGCCTTGCCACAAGGTATGCAGATATGAGCCCTCCCAGAGCGCCGAAGAGGACGTGGCTTATCGAGGAGATCCCCGCACCTACCGCAACCACGACGAAAGGAACCCCGATTGCCAGATTGACTGCAAAGTTTACCACCATCTTTGCAAGGTTCCCGGCAACTCCTGCAAGGACACCGAACGGGACACTCTCCATCCGGTAGCGGAAGACGTATCCGACGGCATCAACCGAGGCACCGAGCGCCGTGAACTGGAACACATCGAATACATGCATCCCGGAAAGCCCGAAGAACGAGAGCAGGACTCCCGATACAAGCCCGATGTAGGTCCCGCTGCCCGGCTTTCGGATTATGGCAACACCGATGATCACCGGGATCACCAAAAAAATTCCCGTATGGCCCGGGATACCGAGGGGCATCCTGAGTGCCGTCTTCATCACGAAGACCAGCCCCCCCATGAGGGACATCAAGGCGATCTCGTTTAAGGTGAAGTATTTCTCTGCAGAGGGCATTGCGATCACCCATCGCTCCTGATAAATTGCATACTAAGGGAGAGCGAGAAGGTGTCGGGCTGCATCTCATCGACCGCAACCAGCAGCAGGAGCGCATCGATAGCAGGCCCTCCCGAACAGGTCAGGTAGAACGAACCGGACCGATCGGTGGTATCGATGATCTCTCCTTTCACTCTGGACAGGTCCCGGGTCACGTGGAGCGAATTGAGCCCGCCGCTCGCCGGATCGAAATGGATGTAGTACGAGTACGGTGCAGTATCTTCCAGAATCTCCCGGGCGCCTGCCGGCAGGACCGGGATGTTGTTGTAATCGGTCATCTCCGTCGTCGGTCCCATCGAGGTCCCCGGTTCCGCATCTCCGCGCACGAAGAGCCCGGAGGACCCGAACCCCTCGATCCGGTTTGTCCTCCAGGAACTCCCCGTCAGGGCGAGGGTGTGGAACGCCGCCGTTCCGGCAAGGTCATGGAGATCGTAGTCGACCTGCACGTAGCCGGTCCGTCCGAGCTTCGGGTTGCCGCCGTAGGGTGGGGTGACGTTGGCATGCACGAACATCAGGTACCAGAGGGAATCCCGGTCGTCACCCGTTGCGATCAGGAGGGGTTCCTTGTACGGGCGATACTTCCACGACACATAATTAAAATCGTTCTTCCCGAAATGCACGGTCTCTCCACTGTCAAAAACGGGCGTCATGCGATCGGGGGGGTTCAGCGTCAGCCATTCTTCCGCTGTGATCTGAACGGCAAAGAGACCTCCCACGATGAGAACAACCAGTGCGAATCCTGCAGCAGCCCGTCTTGAGAGGTCCATCTTACCGTCTCATGTATGCGAGGTACTCTCCCGGCCCTCTCTCCTTGACGAATAAGACCGCACGGCCCGCAACCGCACTGGGTTTGGGGTACTGGTTCTCCCGGATCTTGATCCGGCCCGACGTGACCTCTCTCCCGTCGGGGAGGTATACCGCGTCCACGCCGTTCGCGAGGAGTGTCCCGACATCCGTCTCGTCCCTGATGGTGCGGAGGTTACCCCTGAGGAGATACCGCCCGTCGTCGTTCGTGGCGGCAAGCCCGAGACCTGCCATTGCCCCGATAATACCCTCTTCCGTGCCGCCGAGCCCCTCCAGGAGTATTCCGAGATTCTTTGCAAGTGTGCGGACAGGATCCTGTTCCAGCAGTTTGATCTTGGCATCCTGGCCCATGACGATGAGCGGGGGGAGGATCTGCCTCGCGTCCGCAACGGCGAGACCCGGATCGCTGCCTTCGAGGAACTGTTCCTGCATGACCTCTTTTGCAATGCTAAAGAGCTCCCTGCACGCCTCAACCCCTGAGGCGTCCACGTGAACCACGGCATTGCTGTTGTGCGACGTGTACGGGATCGAGGGGTGGACAAAGAGCTGGTGCCTCGTGATCGCATACGCATGGCAGGTATCGATTGCCTTTGCTATATCGTGAGCAAGCTTCCCGGTCCCACGGGAGCCGGGAACGTCGGTGTCGTCTATGCCGATATATATGGTAATTCTCATCACCCTCTGACCGGGCCGGGAAGATTTGTTAACATAAATAAGTTAACAAATGCTTTGAGCAGAGCCGGTACATCCCTTCTGCTTTTCACAATAAATGTCTTCTTCTTTTTATTTTATTAAAATAAAAGCATTGACACAGATTATAAAGAAATTCATTTATTGCAGATGAGATAGAGACT
>JABNAD010001071.1_pt1 | contig 11464 bp, 9 predicted proteins | sample 7240381 | NCBI WGS metagenome assembly JABNAD01 (sample SAMN11332834, study PRJNA596920) | anaerobic digester metagenome | biome: digested sludge; isolation source: digested sewage sludge-derived enrichment culture grown on H2/CO2 | place: Germany: Goettingen | reverse complement strand
GAGATGGGCGTCAAGGTCGGCGATGAGGTCCAACGCCTTGGAGTCGCTGCGCAGCAGCTCCTTGAAGTGCCCGTACTTCTCCCGGATATGGCGGTCGGGCGCGAGCAGGCGGGTGAACCAGTGGCGCAGCAGACGTGACGCGATCATGCAGCCTCTCCCGCCTCAGTCCTGGGACCCGCTTTTCAGGACTTCCGCGACCTTGGATTCCAGTTCTTCCTTGTCGATGGGCTTGACGCAGTATTCGCTGGCCCCGAGCTTGAGGGATTCGCGCGCCGTCTCCAGCGTGGGGTACCCGGTCAGCATGATGACCCGGATGCCGGGGTCGTGCCTCTTCAGCTCGGCCAGGACCTCAACGCCCGTCATCTTCTTCAGCTTGATGTCGAGGATGGCCAGGGCGGTCCCGCCCTTGGCCACGTGCCGGATGGCCTCTTCCTCTTCGGTGAAGGCCGTGACCTGATGACCCTGGCGTTCCAGGATCCTCTTCACCAGCACTCCCGCATCGGAAACGTCATCCAGGACAATGATCGAAGCCATGCGTTTCTCCTTGCTCACGCCCGGTCCGCTGGAAGGCGGGGCCGCGCGTGTTCGATCGGTTCAGACGTGAAGACCGGCCCTTCAGGGAAAGGTGCAGTGGTCCAGGGGGATGTCCACCGTGAAAATCGTCCCCGGTCCGCTGGTCGCCCCCGCGGGCAGCGGCGGCAGGTCGAAGTCCTCCGGCAGGGGGCTGTCCACCCGGATGTCCCCCATGTGGTCCTTGACGATGCCGAAGGACACGGAAAGCCCGAGTCCCGTCCCCTTGCCCACGGACTTGGTGGTGAAGAAGGGGTCGAATATCTTCTTGGCCGTCGTCTCGTCGATGCCCGAACCGCTGTCGGCCACCTCCAGCGTGACGATGCCCTTGGGCGTCTTGAGCTTGGTTCTGACCACGATGACGCCGCCCGACTCGGGCATGGCGTCCTTGGCGTTGGTCAGCAGGTTGATCCAGATCTGCTTGAGCTTCTCCGGGTCGCCGTAAATGATCGGAAAGCTGTCGTCGAGACGGGTCACGATGTCCACATGATCCAGGGCGAAGGAATGCCGGACCAGGGAAATGGCCTCCATGACGGAGTTGTTGAAGCACATCTCGCGCTTCTCGGATTCGCCCTGCCGGGAAAAGCCCAGGAGGTCGGCCACGATCTTGCGGCAGACCTTGGTCTGCTTCTCGATGATGGCCAGGTCCTGGCTGAGCTGGCTGTCGGCTGGCGCGTCCTCCTTGAGGAGCTGGGCGTAGCCGAGGATGATCCCCAGCGGCGTGTTGATCTCGTGGGCCACGCCCCCGGCCAGCTTGCCGATGGATTCCATCTTCTGGGCCTGGATCAGCTGCTGCTCGTACTCCTTGATGTCCGTGACGTCCCTGTCCATGCGCAACAGGCCCACGATGCGGCCGGACTCGTCCTGGACCGGGATCTGGACCACATGGAACCACTTGACCCCGCCCGGCGCCTCCACCTTCTCCTGCCGGTCCACGCGGCCGGCCGTGAGCAGAACCTCGCGGCCTTCGAGGTTGCGGCGCTCGGCCTCGTCCTCGGGGAAGAGGTGGAAGTCGTTCAGGCCCTGGATTTCCTCCACGCTCCTGCCCACGCTCTGAGCGAAGGCCCGGTTGCAGGTCTGGTAGATCATGCGCGTGTCCACCAGGGAGATGAGGTCCGGGTTCATGTCCAGCACCGTGGACAAAAGCCGCTGCTGGTTGGTCAGGGTCTGCTCGGCCTGGCGCAGCCCGCGGATATGGTCGCGCAGGGTGAAGGCCATGAAGTCGAGGGATTCGGCCAGGTCCTGGATCTCGTCGCCGACGCTCTGCAGGAAGACCGGGCAGTCCCGGCAGCTGGCCGGCTTGGGCCCGAGCTTGCAGGCGTGACCGGCGCACTTGGTGTCGGGCACCAGCCAGCACCTGCGCACGCGGTCGTGGTGGGCCGGGCAGCTCTTTTCGTTGCAGTGCATGATCTCCCAGCAAAAATGCTCGCCAGGGAGGACGGAAAGATTGTCGAGGCTCCCGCCGACCAGCTCCTCGGCGTGGGCGCGCAACCGCGCCAGCCGCCGCGTCACCGTGCGCGCGAAAACGCTGCCCAGGGCCATGGCGGCCAGGAGCACGCCGCCGAACATGGTGGCCAGCGCGGAGATGAACTGCTTGGTGGTTGCGCTCAGCCGCGACTTGGACAGTCCGAGGCGGACGGTGCCGATGCGCTCGCCCGAAACGAGGATGGGCGCGGCAAAATCGTAGATGAAGATGTCGCCGGTATCGATGAGCTGCACCCTCACCTTTTCGTCCGTCGCCACGACATTCGCCGCAATGAGCTCCACGGGGAAACCCTTGATGAAAGAATGCGTTACGACCCGGTCGTCCGAGTTCATGACAAAGGCGTAGACCACGTCCCCGGTCTCCCCGACCATGTTGCGCAGGGCCAGGTAGTCCTGCGACAGGAGCGGGTTCACGGCCCTGGCCGCCAGGCTTTCGGCCAGGGCGGCGCCGCGCAGCTTGTTCTCCGCCACCAGGGCCGAGGACGTCATGCGCGCCACGACCGGCAGCAGGAAAACGGCCATGCCGAGGACGATGGCGATGATGCCCAGGTTCAGCTTGGTTTCGAATTTCAATCGGGAAATGCGGCCCGTCATTGGGCATCCTCGGTCAGATGCAGGCGCGTGATCAGATCGCGGATGGGGCGGAAGTCCTCGTCGCGGGCGGGGATGATGTCGATCATGCCGGCAGCCGAGAGAATCTTCGCGTGGTCGTGGTTGCTGAGCTGAAGTCCCAGAAGGGCCTTGCCAATCTTGTCCCTGGCGGCCGGATCGAACCCCTTGCGCGCGGAATAGACCCACCCCGGATAGGGCCGGCTTTCGGCCAGGACGCGTATCTGGTCCAGGTCGATCTTGTCGCGCACCACGTCCAGGGTGCCCTTGCGGATGGTGCCGACATCATAGGCCCCGGCATACACGGCCAGCACGACCGCCTCCTGTCGCCCGCCGGAACCCGTGGCGAAGGCGACCTCCTGGAAATCCTCGCGGGTGATGCCGTGGTCGTAGAAAAGTCCCATGGGGTAGAGATAGCCGCCGGCGGAATTTGGGTCCACGGCGATGAGCCTCTTGCCCCTGCAGTCCTCCAGGCGGTTGATGGCCGGGTTGTCCGCACGCACGATGACCTGGCCCTGGAAGTCCGCGCCGGTGTCGGCTTCGACGATGCGGGCGAAGGCCTCCGAGCCCAGGCGGGCCAGGGATATGTAGACGAAGGGGTTGGTGAAGGAGATGTCGATCTCGCCCCGCTCGACCATCTTGATATGCTCGGCAAAGGTGTTGGGGAATATCTGGCGCAGGGAAAGCCCGGTCTTGTGGCGCAGATATTCCAGCAGCCTGCGGTGGCGCTCGAAGGAGACGGAATGGGAGTACTGGGGCAGGTAGGCGTACGTGATGGCTTCCGTCGTCCCGGGGGGGGCGACGCTCTCCACTCTCGACATGTCCACCCTGACCACGGGCTCGTCCTCCGAACACGCGGACAGGCAGGACAGGAGAAAAAAAAGGAGGAAACGCACGATCATGGACACTCCTGCACAGGTAAACCGGGCTGCATCGACAGCCTTACTTCAAAGGCGTGCGGCGAACAACCACAAGGTTTGCGCCCCTGCCCTTTCGCAACGCAGGACAACGCTTCGCCGCACATGCGCCGAAGAGAACGCACCGAAGCCGAACCTCGTTCCGTGCGGACGTCATTGCAACACGACGTCATTTTTCGAAAAAGGCAATCCACGCCCTTTCAACAACCCGAAAAGAATGGATCGCGCCTTCGCGGGGATGACGCGCAGACTCGATCGGGACTATCGGAAGTCATGTCCGTCCAGACAACCTGGGAGCTTGATGCATGCACACTGAAATTGTATCGTTACGCGGCAAACTTGAACCTGAACCCCGGAAACAGCCATGCATGCCCATTCGGTCAGAAGACTCGCACAGATCGATTTCAACATCCCAGGCATCAAGAACGTCGGGTTGGAACTCATGAAGCTCCTGAACGCCGCGGACCCCGACATGGACGCCATCGCCCGCACCATCGAGCTCGACCCCGCCCTCTTCGGCTCCGTCCTGGCCTGCGCGAACTCCCCCCTCTTCTGCGGCATCTCGGAGATCATCGACCTGCGCGTGGCCATCAACCGGCTGGGCCTGAAGGAAATCCGGCGCATCGTCTTCCACGTGGTCCTGGAGTCCGCCTTCCGCTCGGACAACGCCGACATCAACAAGCTCCTGCGAAACATCTGGGCCCAGAATCTGGCCGTTTCCCTGACCATGCAGCGGCTCATCCCGGAATGCCCGCAGGTCGCGGCCCTGCCCATCGATATGGTGACGCTCATCTACCCCCTGGGACTCATGCACGTCATCGGCATCCCCGTGCTCATCATCAACAGGTACACGGCCTTCGCCAGATTCATCCGCGAAGACATGACCCGCCCCCTCCCCGAGATATACGAACGGGAAAGGGAGCTTTTCGACGGCTTCGACCACTTCGAGCTCGGCGCGGAGCTCGTCAAACGGTGGGCGTTCCCGGACTTCGTCCCGGAGGTGATCGCCACCTACAACCTGCCCGAGCCGGCCCTGGACAAGGATGTGCGCATCCTGCACTCCCTGCTGCGGCACGCCCGCCATCTGGCCCAGGAATGGGGCTATGCGGCCCTGCCCAGCGCCCCGGAGGGGTACTGGCTCCAAGGCAACGTCTTCGACCTCGGCCACGTCGACCTGCAGAAGCTCGCCGAGGACGTCAAAGACCAGATGGGCAGGATCGTGCAGATGTTTTCCTGACAGCGGAACGCAGAAACGAAAGGCCGCCGCGTCCTCATCGGATGCGGCGGCCTTCGTGTTTTCCCGTCGTGGGGAGGAGGGCTAGAACCGGTAGGTCAGGCTCAGGCCGGCCATGTGGGCATGGGCGTCCTCGCGGGTCAGGTCCACGATGCCCTCCCGGGGCGTCCGCGGCTCGTAATCGCGGTCCTTCATCCACAGGTAGCCGTAGGACACGTCCACGGTCCAGTCGTCCAGGAAGGTCCAGCCAGCGCCCAGGGTCACGATCTGGCGGTCCGTGCAGGGCACGGCGAAGTCCTCGTAGTCATCATTGACCGGGGACTGGTCGTAGACGTAGCCAGCGCGCAGGTCCACGGTGTCCGTCAGAGCGTACTCGGCGCCGAACTCGAAGCGCCAGGTGTTGCGCCAGTTCTTGGGGGCGGAGACATCGCCCAGGATCTCGTCGTACTCGATGACCAGTTCCTTATAGGCGCTCCAGTTCGTCCACACGGCGTCGAACTCAAGGCTCAGACGATCCATGGGCTTGACCATGACGCCCATGGTCACGGACTCGGGCACGGGCTCCGTGCCGGAGACGCCGATTCTGTCCTTGAGATTGGCCAGGGACAGGGGAACAACCCCCTTCTGGCTGAACTCCGCTTCGCCATCCACCGTCAGCTGGATCTCGCTGCGCCACAACACGCCGAAGGCCAGCCAGTCCATAGGCCGGTAACGTGCCGCCAGGCTCATGCCGTATCCCCATCCGTCGGCCGAGATTTCCTGCTTGATATCCCCCGTGTTCGTTGCCGGGTTATACGAGCGGGGCGGGAAGACGTCCGAGGTCATGTGGTACCCGAAATCCAGGTAGGTCATGTCCACGCCCACGGCCAGGGAGAAGGCGTCGGAGAACTTCATGGCCAGGTTGGGCGTGAAGCTCACGGACTTGATGGCCGCATAGGAGCAGCTGTAGCGTCCGGCCCAGGTGTCAGGGTCTTCGTAATCCGTGCCCAGGCCCACGCGCGAGAACATGCCCATGCCGAACCAGTAGTTGTCCGAGAGCTGCCTGGTGTAGTACATGGTCGGCAGGGGCCATACGTGGTCCTCGAAGTCCATGCTTTCAAGGCCTTCCTGATGGACGTCCATGGTCCCCGAGGGGGCCACGGCCGTGAAGCCGAGCTGGAACTGGTCCCCCGGCAGGTCCGTGATGGCCGCCGGGTTGTAGGCCACGGCCGACGGATCGGCGTCCCTGGCCACCATCGCCCCGCCCAGGGCGTTGCCCCTGGCGCTCCATTCGTAGATTCCGTATCCCGCGGCCCATGCCTGCAAAGGCACGAGGGCCAACACCAAGCCCACGATCCATCTGCGCATCTCTTCTCTCCCTCTTGTGATTTTCCCGGCCGAAGTTGACAGGGCCCGGGGACTGTAGCAGGCGAAGATAAAACGTCAATGAACCGTGTCGCAAAAATTATTCATATTTCATGAATACCCCCCAATCCCGTTCATTCCCGGTGAATCCATGAACCACTCCGACCTCGTCGCGTTCTATGCGCCCCGTCTCGAAAGCATGCCGGAACCGGCCCTGGTCATGGATCAGAGCGGCGACGTGCTCTACGCCAACCGCACCCTGCGGGAAATGGGCAACACCCCGGCCGGCGCACTCGCGCCCGGGGACCTCGCGGAAGAGCTCAGAGCCCTGGTCCGCGACTGGGGGCTTCAAACGCCAGGCGACGGCCGGCCGCCGGTGCGGGAATTCAGGCTGCGCGTGGTCCTCCCCGACGGGGCGGGCACGCGCCACGTGAACTGGAAGTGCGCGGCCGTGCCCGCCGCCGACGGCATCGCCGCGCTGGCCTGGGGAACCTTCAAATCCACGGGTCCGGGCCGGGAGATGGGTTTCACGGTCCTGCCCAGCGGCATCATCCAGGCCGCCAGCCCCGCCCTGTGCGCCGTCTGCGGCTATTCGCGGGACGAGCTGGTCGGCCGCCCGGCGCGGCAGTTCTACTACACCGCCGCCTCTCGCCGACGCATCGTCAATCAGCTGAACGAGCGCAGCGAAGTGGAGAACGGCGCCGTGACCCTGCGCCGCAAGGACGGCTCCCCCCTGACCCTGTGGTACAGCGCCGAAGCCATCCGGGACACGGAAGGCAGCATCCGGGCTTACAGCGGCTACTTCCAGGAGCGGCCCTTCCCGTTCTCGTCCAAGCTGGCCAGCGAGTTCACGCGCATCGTCGACGCCCTGCCCGACCTGGCCTGGGTCTGCGGCCGGGACCTGCGCATCGTGGCCGCCAACCAGGCCTATCTGCAGGCCTACGGCCGCGACCGCCACGACGTCATCGACCGCACGGAATACGACTTCCTGGAGCCGCGCCAGGCCCGCTTCCCCATCGAGGCGGCCATCAAGGTCTTCGAGGAGAAGCAGGAGCTCCTCCACCCGGCCGTGCCCCATCTGACGGACCCGAAGGTCTGGTACAGGGTCATCCGCCGGCCCATCTTCGACGACGACCGGCAGGAGGTCATCGGGCTTCTGGGCATCGCCCAGGACATCTCGGCCAAGGTGTTGCAGGAGAACGCCTTCATGGAGCAGCTGCGCGGCGGCGAGGGGGACGTGGTCGTGGTCACCGACGACCAGGGGCGCATCCTTCGCCGCTCGTCCCAGACCCTGAACCCCTCGATCTTCGGGCGGCCTGAAACCTTCGACGCCTACACCCTGGACATGCGGCCCGTGCTGGACCTCCTGCACGCCGAGGATCTGCCCAAGGTCCGCCGGGCCATGCACACCGCCCTGCGCGAACACCGCGAACAGCATCTGGAATGCCGCATCCGCAACCAGGCCGGCGAGTACTCGACGGTTCTGGCCCGACTCGTCTACAACGACGCATTTTACGGCGAGCCGCGCATGTACGCCGTGGTCCGGGACATCTCCGGCCAGGTGGGCCTGCGCACGGCCCCGATGGTCATCGAGCGCCTGCGGCAGGCCTCGGGCGCGCGCACGGACCGGGAACTGGCGTCTTTCCTGAACGTCTCGGCCGCGGCCATCTCCAACGCCCGCAAGAGCGGACGCATCCCCCCGGACTGGCTCATCGACACGGGGCTGCGCACGGGCCGGTCCATCGACTGGCTTGTCTGCGGGACGCCGGCCCGTCCCTGCTGAAGCCGAATATCCCGCGGCCCTGACCTCACCGGAGCTGTTGTGCTCGGAGAGGGAGATGGATAGTATTGCGCCCTCAACTCTGAACCAGGGAGCGCAACCCCATGAAGCGACTGACGATATTCTGTTTCCTGCTGATTGCCGCCGCCGGCTGCGCGACGCGGCAGGCCCCTTCCACCGCCGCCCAGGACGAATGGCTGGCCCTGAACAGGACCTATATCGAACTCCACGCCCGTGGCGATTTCGATCAGGCTTTGGCCGTAGCCCAGCGCGAGATCGATCTGGCCCAGGGCTTCACGCCCCGCGACAACGCCGACATGGCCACGTCCCTCAACAACCTGGGCGTGGCCTACGCCGCCCTGGGCCGATACGAGGAAGCCGAGTCCCCGCTGCGTAGGTCCCTGGCCATGCGCGAGAAGGTCCTCGGCCCCGAGCATCCCGAGGTGGCCACCACCCTGGGCAACCTCGGCGAGCTCCTGGTGGCCAGGGACCGGGCCGCCGAGGCCGAAGAGGTCTTCATCCGGGCCCTGAACATCCGCGAGAAGCGGTTCGGCTCCGAGGACAAGGATCTGGCCGAACTGCTGAACAACCTAGGGGAGCTCTATTTCCGCAAGAACCTCCTGGGCGAAGCCGAGACCATGCTCCGCCGGGCCCTGACCATCAGGGAGCGCCTCCTCGGGCCAGACGACCCGCAGGTGGCGCGGACCCTCGACAACCTGGCCGGCGTCGAGCAGGCCCGCAGGCGGACCGACCAGGCCAGGCTTCTTCTGGAGCGCTCCCTGGCCATCAAGGAGAGGGCGCTGGGACCCGGACACCCCTGGCTGGTCAACACCCTGACCAGCCTCGCGGAGGTGCTCGTGGCCCAGAGCGACGCGGCGGGGGCCGAATCCCCGGCACGGCGCGCCGTCGACATCGCCGCCAAGGCATACGGCCCGGACAACGTGCGCACGGCCGTGCCCCTGACCACCCTCGGCAACGTCCTGCGCGCCCAGGACCGACTGAACGAGGCGCAGGAGGCCTACGAACGCGCCCTGCGCCTGCGAGAAGCCGCCCTGCCGCAAGACCACATCGACATTGCCATATCCCTTGGCAACCTGGCCTCCCTGGAGTATGCGCGGGGACGCTTCGCCGAGGCCGACGCCCTGTACGACCGGGCCCTGGGTATCAGCGAAGCGAGCCTCGGCCCGCAGCACCCCGACGTGGCCCAGCTCCTGTTCAATCTCGGCGTGGTCAACCGCCGCCTCGGCAACCTGCAGCGCGCCGAGGGCGCCCTCCTGCGCGCCCTGGAAGTGCGGCAGGCCCTCTACGGCCCCGAGGACCTTTCCGTGGCCCTGACCCTGGAAAGCCTGGCCATGACCATGACCGACGCGGGCCGGGAGGACGAGGCGGCCAGGTACTCCCAGCGGGCCCAGGCCATACGGTCCGGGACGCCCTGAGCTTCGGGATGAGGGAACCGGATCGCGCGTCAGCGGCCGGCATCCGGTGTTAGACGTCTCGCTTTTTTTTCGTTAGGTTTTTCAAGTCGGTCCGGCGACAGCGGGCAGCCCCGCTGATCGCGATAACGCTACACTTCAAAGAGAGGGGCAGGTCAAACCTCAATGTTCGCGATCATAGGCCTTGTGGTTGTCATGGGATGCGTGGCTGGCGGCTACATCATGGCCCACGGAAACTTCAGCGTTCTGTGGCAGCCCGCCGAATTCGTCATCATTCTCGGCGCGGCCATCGGCACCTTCCTCGTCGCTTCGCCCATAAAGGTCATCAAGCTCACGATGAAGGGCTTCGCCAGCGCCTTCAAGGCCAAGTCCCCGGGCAAGGACGAATACCTCCAGCTGCTGCGCGCCCTCTACGACCTGCTGACCCTGGCCAAGCACGAGGGCATCATCGCCCTTGAAAGCCACGCCAACAAGCCCAAGGAAAGCAGCATCTTCACGCCCTACCCCTTTGTCGTCAAAAACCATCACGTCCTCGACTTCATCTGCGACAACGTGAAGACCTACGCCATGGCCGGCATGGAACCCCATGAATTCGAATCCATCATGGACATCGACATGGAAACGCACCACGAAGAGGAGCTGATCGCCGCCGGCTCCATCAGCAAGCTTGCCGACTCCATGCCCGCCCTGGGCATCGTGGCCTGCGTCCTGGGCGTCGTCATCACCATGGGCGCCCTGAACGAACCCCCGGAGGTCCTGGGCGCGCACATCGGTGCGGCCCTCGTCGGCACGTTCTTCGGCATCCTCATGGCCTACGGCTTCGTCGCGCCCTTCGCCACCAACGTCGAGCACCAGGTCCGGGACCAGCACACCCTCCTGAACGTAGCCAAGACAGCCATCATGTCCTTCGCCCTCGGGTGGGCGCCGGCCCTGGCCCTGGAAGCCGCCCGCCGGGCCGTGCCCAGTTCGGCCCGCCCCACCTTTGAAGAGCTCGAAAGCGCCGTGCGCAAGAAGTAGCCATGGCCGAAAAAAAAGCGGTCATCATCAAGAAGGTCAAGAAAGGCGGCCACGGCGGACATCACGGGGGCGCCTGGAAAATCGCCTACGCCGACCTGGTCACGGCCATGATGGCCTTCTTCCTGCTCATGTGGCTCCTGAACAACGTCAGCGAGGAGAAGAAGGAACAGCTGTCCATCTACTTCAAGGAGTTCTCCGTCTTCGACGGCCCGCCGCCGTCCATGACCATGGGCGCCGGCGGCAAGACCTCGAGCGACACCGAACGCCTGGTCCCCATCATGATGGAGGGGACCGTGGGCATGTACAGCGAAGGCAAGTCCCAGGAGGAGATCCTCAAGGAGGCCATGGCCAAGGCCATCGAGGAGAAACTGAAGGACTACAAGGACGAGCTCATCGTCGACACCTTCGACAACGGCGTGCGCATCCAGATGCTCTACGGCGAGGGCAACCCCTTCTTCGAATCCGCGAGTTCCCAGCTGACCGACGACGCGCGCAACGTGCTCAAGGTCATCGCCGAAACCGTGCGCGACATGCCCAACCAGGTCGCGGTCGAGGGCCACACCGACGCCAAACCCCTGGGCGGGCCGAATTCACGCTACACCAACTGGGAACTCTCCACGGACCGGGCCTCTTCGGCCAGACTCATCCTCCAGGAGTTCGGCATAGAGCCCAAGCGCATGGTCCGCGTGGCCGGGTACGCGGCCACCCAGCCGCTGATCCTGGACAATCCCGAGGACCCTCGCAACCGGCGCGTCAGCATCCTGCTCTTCAACGACCCGACGCAGACGCCCGCCGCAACGCAGAACTCCAGCGGAGCGGCGCCCGACCCCCTGAAGCTGAACCCCTTGCCCCTGGCCCCCGCCAACGGAAGCAGGCAGCTTTTCAAGGTGTCGCCGCTGCAGGACAACACCACCGAGGGTCTGGTCCAGCCCAGGAGATGACCGCAGAACCAGAACTCAAAAATGCGAGAAACCCCCGACAGCGTGTCGCTGCCGGGGGTTTCTCTTTTCATTGGAGCGGGATCCGTTCAGGACGCGCCAAGTCCGAAAACTCCGCGCCGCGGAGAGGCGGGACG
>JABNAD010001069.1_pt1 | contig 11481 bp, 10 predicted proteins | sample 7240381 | NCBI WGS metagenome assembly JABNAD01 (sample SAMN11332834, study PRJNA596920) | anaerobic digester metagenome | biome: digested sludge; isolation source: digested sewage sludge-derived enrichment culture grown on H2/CO2 | place: Germany: Goettingen | reverse complement strand
GGGCTCGGGACCAGACGTGTCACCGTTGATCTTCACCACGTTGTTCTGGGCATTGTAGTACCGCACCAGGGTGTCGGGGTTCGCCCCGGTGAGGAGGATGTCGAACGTGCAGCCCTTGACGGGCCAGGGGTCGTTCGGGTGGTCCTCGCGGAGCCCGAGCGAGACAGCGCCGCTCGACTTCTTGGGATTCACGATCCGGAAGTTGGAGAAGACCACATCGCTCGAACCCCATGCATAGAGCGCGTGGGTCCGGGCATTCTTCGAGACGCAGTTGTTGAACCGGAGGTTCGTCCCGGTGCGCACCTGGAAGGACTTGTCCGCCCCGTCATCGGTGCAGCTGTTCAGGATGACGTCTTTCGCGCCCTGCCAGACCCAGAAGCCGTTGTTCCGGCTGTTGAGAGAGACGCAGTTATTGAGGGTCACACCGGACGATAGGTAGTACCCGGTCATGTAGAAGCGGGTCGGCTCGGTGTTCCGCCACCCGTTGTTGACCGCAACGCAGTTATTGACCCGGCTGTTCACCTGGACCGGGATCGCGGTGTTGGGGTCGGCCCCGTTGTAGAAGTTCGGTTCGAAGTAGAACCCGGACTCCCAGCAGTCCTCGGCCCGGCAGTTGTTGACATACAGGTCGTAGAGGTCGGCCCCCTCGTGGAAGTCGAACCCGACGGCCCAGATCTTGCCTGAACCCGCGTTGCCGCAGCGGAGGGCGAGGCAGTCCTCGAACCGGATGTTCCGGTTGACCCGGGGGGAGCGGCAGCCGTTCAGGTTGAAACCGGTCGAACCGACATCGATCGCCTTGCACCGCACGAACTCGATATTCTCACACACCCGGCCGTCCGCCCAGACAAAGAACATGCCATTCACCGTTGGCGCGGTCTTCTTGGAGTCCTGGATCGTGACGTCGTGCACCTTTACGTTTGACGTCGTGATCATCAGCCAGCCCCGGTTCGTGATCTTGAGGTCGCTCACCGTCACACCAGGCAGGGCGATATCCACCCGCGCTGCATAATCCCCGGCCATCGAGAGGACAGTCTTATCGGGCCCCTGGCCCCGGAAGACCGAGTTCCCCTTGACATAGACCGTTCCCGAGGTCCGGAAGGTCCCCTCAGTGAGGATGATCTCCCCACCGCGCGCAAGGGCGTTATTAATCTGTTCCTGGTCACCGTTCCCGTCGCAGACAAAGTCCGCGCTGGCCTTCGAGGCCGCACCGGCGTCACTTGCGGCGACAATCGTCGCAGCGAACGCGGATTGAACGAGAAGTGAACATCCGAGAAACAGCAGAACAAAGAGTAGTTTGGTCCGAACGTTCATCTAACACCCTCTATGCACAATACAAGAACTTCGACATATAAATACGTTCCTTTTTTGACCAAACTAAATATTGACCTTTATTTCACCAAATAAGCCCAAATATCATTCATATTGGTTATTCGAGTGATCTCCTCCGCCCGCTTCCAGCCACACCATTTAAATATAACATCGAGCAGGACCTGGGATCGACGGAGAATCCTTGAGCCTTTTTCCAAGTCATCGGCGGGAAGATGGTTTTTCCAGGATTGAAGAAAGACCCGTGCCCCCTGGTCGATGGTGAGCAAAAATGAATTGTTGAAATCAGCCCAAAAGAGTGCTATGAAAATGATGGAATCCATACGAATTCTGTCCCACTGTTTTTTATAGAGTGTGGATACCGGTTTGATTCCGGAACACCATGGCAACAACGAAAATTGTTGAAGCGGTGGAGTGAAAACACAACCCTTCTCAACGACAGGCACCAGGGGTACATTCCAGTTACGACACACCGTAGTAAAAGGAGTGTGTACAATGGACATCCCACGTATCTTCACCATTACCGAAAGTGCGCACCGCATCCATAACCCGTTCACACCAGAAAAACTCGCCACTCTCGGCAGAGCGTTGCGCCTAAAACCGGGAGCTCGCGTGCTCGATCTCGGCAGTGGTTCAGGCGAAATGCTGTGTACCTGGGCACGCGATTACGAAATCATCGGTGGTGGCGTCGATATGAGCCAGTTGTTCACCGAGCAAGCGGAACTCCGCGCAAAAGAACTCGAAGTCGCCGATCGAGTCAGGTTCATCCACGGCGATGCTATCGGCTACGTTGCCGACGAAAAGGTCGAAGTGGCAGCCTGTATCGGTGCCACGTGGATCGGCGGAGGCGTCGCCGGCACCATCGAGCTTCTGGCCAAGAGTCTCCGTTCGGGAGGGATCATCCTCATCGGCGAGCCCTACTGGCTGCGGGTACCACCGACGGAAGACGTTGCCAGGGGATGCAATGCCAATTCTATCTCCGACTTTCTCACGCTTCCAGGACTTCTCGCATCGTTCGGCGACCTCGACTACGATGTTGTGGAGATGGTCCTGGCTGACCGGGAATGCTGGGATCGGTACGAAGCGGCCAAGTGGCTCACCATGCGCCGATGGCTCGATGCGAATCCCGACGATGACCTCGCGATAGATGTGAGAGCCAGACTGACTGTGGATCCAGAACGCTACGCCGCGTGCACGCGTGAATATCTCGGATGGGGTGTGTTCGCGCTGATGGCGCGGTGAGGTGAGGCAGCCTGGATATTCGGTGGATTGTCGACGGCTCGGGCGACTGGGTGATACTCAATGGTTCGTCGAAGTGCGAGTTCATGGTCATTTGCGGAGCACCCATGCACCATCTCGAAACGTTGAGGCTTTGGGGGGGATATAAAAAAAACTCTAACCTGGTCCAGCCCGTTTTTTGGATCCGCTCCGCCCAGTGTCGACGGGAGACGGTTGGAAGGCCTTAAATACGATGTTGCCGACAAACCTGTTAACGAATATTTCGGCGGTAACATGATCACGCTCACCCCCACAGAAGTCAGGGCGCGTTTTGGTGCGCTCTTCTCCGAACGGTACCTCGTCATGGTCGATCAGGCTGCCGGCGTGGCAGAGATACGCGAGACATGCCGGGCCCGCGGACCCGTGGAATGGGACGCGATGAACCGACAGCGAGCCGGTGGGGCGATCACATCCTGCTCGGTCGACGGCTCGACCCTCAGGATCCTGACCCGGCTCGGACGGTTCCCGGTCCGGTTCGGCCCGGCCGAGGCGAGGAGCGGAGGCCAGGCCCTCGAGGCAGTGGAACTCGAGGGTGACGAGGTGGTCACGAGCTGGGCCGGGATTGCCGGTGCCGGGGTCGGAGTGGCAGCCTGCCTGCCGCAGGCGCCCGGGGTGACCCGGGCCGTGTACCCATCGGAGGAGGACCTGCAGGTCGGTGGCGCCCGCGAGAACCGTGTGCGCATTTATTCTCCCGCGTACGAGAAAGTGGTCTTCGGGATCGACGATACCGACACGTCGGCCGGCGGGGCGACGTGGGTGCTCGCACTCCAGTGCGCCGCGGCCAACCCGGTCGAGGAGACCCACCTCCTCGGCATGCGCCTGGTCCAGCTCAACCCGGCGGTTCCGAACAAGACCACCAACTGTGTCGGGTCCGCCCTCGTCTACGCCGTCCGGCCGGACCAGGCACGCGCTCTCGAGGAGTTCATCGTGGGCTTCGTCGACGAGCACTCGCTCTCCCCCGACGCCGGGGTCGCTGTCCGAAAGGGGATCGTCCATCCATCCGCCGAAGAGGAGATGTGCCGGGTGAAGACCGAGATCCTGACCAAAGACGACGCCGCCGGGATGGCAGACCGGCTCGGGGTCCGGTTCATCGACCCGAACGGCGGCAAGGGGCGGATCGGTGCACTTGGAGCACTCCTCTGGGCGAACGAGGGGACCAAGGCGGCAGGACTCCATGGTGAGCATCTCTGACCCGTACACGGTGCCCTATCGGCGGCTTGTCGCCGTCGCCGGCGGACCGGACGAGGTGGAGCTGGTGGAGTTCTACGACTGCCTCGGGGGTGCGATGTGGTCCCGGCACCACTACAAAAGGAGCCCGCTCGTCCGCTCGGTCCGGTGCGTCGGCCCGTCCATGCGCTACCTCCTGGCCGAGGGGCAGGTCGACCTCCCGCTCGAGGGGTCCCGGTTCCCGGCGGGGATCTCCAGCGTGGCTCGGAGCGAGGGGCAGCTGGCGATCACCTACATCGGGCTCGGCGGCGGCGGTGTCGGTGCAGCCGGTTCGCGCTCCGTCGCCGGCGGGATCGAACGGGCCGAGGCCGATCCCTGCGGCGGGGGCCGGCGAGCCCAGGCGACGGTCTGGCTTCCCGAGCGGCAAAGGGTGCTGATCGGGATCGACGACACCGACACCCCCGAGGAGGGGGCCACCTGGACGCTCGCCCACCGGATCGGCCGGGCGGTGGAGAACGATGATGACGTCTATCTCTCGCACACGATCGTCCAGCTCTTCCCGGTCCGGTTCCGTACCAAGAACTGTGTCGCAATCGTCCTCGAGTTCGCCTCGAGCGACCCCGTGGCCCTCGCCACGAGGGTCCGGTCCCTGCTCACGGAGTACTCCCTCTCGGACGAGACCGGGATGGCGGTCTTTACCGGCTTCAACCCGGGCGCCCTCCAGCCGTTCGCCGACGCGGTGAAGCGGGGCGAGGTGGACCCGGCAGCGCTCGATGGCGTGAGGGACACCCCCGGCCTATCGCTCCACCTGGCGGGGCGGGGCGTCATCGGCGCCATCGCGGCCATTCCATTTTACACCCGCTACGACGAGGCGCTCGAGTTATGCGATGGACCAGGCTGAAAGAGCAGGCCCTCGCCGCGGGCGGGTGCCGGGTCGTGGGACGGCTCCCCGAGTACGCCCTCGCCGACTCGACCGCCGGCCCGGGTGCCGGCGGCACGGGTGCCGTCTTCTTCTCCGACGGAAAAAGAAGAGTTCGGCTCCCGATCACCGACGAGGCGCTGGCCACCCTCGTCGCCCGGCCCGACGGCCAGGCCCTGCTCGAGTGCGCGGGGCAGGTGATCGAGGGGCGCATCGAGCCGGTCGGTCTGCACTGCCCCCGCCAGGCCTTTATCACGGTCTCGCCGGTGTGCCGGTACCGTTGCCGGTACTGCACCGTTCCGCTCCGGGAGGGGAGACGCCGGTCGATCGAGGAGTGCGTCGCGCTCGTCAAACGTGTCCGTGACCGGATCGACGCGATCGCCCTGACCAGCGGGATTGCGGAGTCGATCGAGGAGGAGGCGGACTACGTCTGCGAGGTCGTCCAGGCCCTCAGGGTCTTCGAACTCCCGATAGGCGTCTCTATCTTCCCCGCACCCGACACCCCCCGGCGCCTGCACGCACTCGGTGTGGTCGAGGTGAAGTTCAACCTCGAGACGGCGACGGCCGAACTCTTCGAGCGACTCTGCCCCGGGCTTCCGTACGACGGGGTGCTCGAGGCACTCGCCTCGTCGGTCCCACTCTTCGGGCGCGGACACGTCTTCTCGAACGTAATCCTCGGGCTCGGTGAGACGTGGGAGGAGCTTACCGGTTGCATCGACCTGCTCGTCGGCCTGGGTGTGGTCCCCGAGCTCAGGCCGCTCAACCCGGTCGCCGGGTGCAGCGAGTTCGAGCGGCCCGGCCCCGAACTCCTTGACCGGGCAGCCCACAACCTCCAGGTGCGGTTGCAGAAGGCCGGGTTCGACGGGAGCGGAGCAGTGACCATGTGTGCTGCCTGCACGGGATGCGACATCGTCCCCTGGAGGGACCTGTGACGGCGGAACATCGGCTCGGCGAGGCGTGCCGGCTCGCCGCCGACCACTGGTACGGCGTGCCGGGATACCCGGTCACGGGGCTCATCGACGCGGTCAAGACGCGACTGCCCGTGAACGAGAAAGTCGGGCTCGAGCACTGCCTGGGCCACTCCCTGATGGGGAGGAGGGCGGGGCTGATCGTCAAGCACGTCGGCCTCAACGCCTGCGCCGACCCCATGGTCCAGGCGACCACGCAGGGCATCTCGGCCGGCGTCGTCGTGCTGGTGGGCGACGACCTGGACAGCCGATGGTCCGAGAACGCCCAGGACTCCCGGTACTACGGGGAGGTAGCCGAGGTCCCGGTGATCGAGCCCGGACCCGAGAACGCGCTCGCGAGCATCGAAGAGGCGTTCCGCCTCTCCGAGGCCCAATCCCGGGTGGTGCTCGTCCGCCTGACGCCACCCCTCCTTGAGAGAGAACTGCTGGGAGAGCCGCTTCCACGGGTGATACAGGCCCGACCACGCCCTGGCGCCGACCTGACCCACCGGGGCCGGTTCCAGCGGGCACGACGCGGGACGCTAGCCCTCTTCTCCTGGTCGACCGGATCGCGCCTCAACCGGCCCGGTACCGGGGATATCGGGGTCGGGGCGGCCGAAGGGGCCGCCCGGATCAGCACGGTCTACCCCCCGCCGTCGGGGATCGGGCCAGCGCCGCTCAAAGAGCTCGGCCGGCCGTTCCTCCAGGAGCACCGCCACCTGCGCCCCCCGCCCGATGCCGGCGAGCCCGAGACCTACCGCCGGCGCGGACGACGGAGCACTCTCTGCCCCGAATGCCCCTTCGGACCGGCGATCTCGCTCATGAAGGAGCGCGGTCTCGTCCCGATCTGCGACACCGGATGCGCCCTCTTCGCCCTCGCACCGCCGTATGAGCATGGGATCGCCGGGTACGGCCTCGGTTCATCGATCGGCGTGGCCACGACCAGCACGGGGGTCGCCCTTTCCGGGGACTACGCCCTCCTCCACTCCGGAATCAACGCCCTGATCGAGGCCTATGCCGCCGGCACCCCGCTCCTCGCCGTCGTGCTCCAGAACCGATGCCTTGCCATGACCGGACGGCAGGAGGTTCCCGACCTCGCCGCCTACCTGGACTGGGCGTCGCCGACGAAGGTGGACGCCGACGACCACGAGGCCCTCGAGAGGCTGCTCGTCCCCCCCGAACGACCGATGACCGTGATCATCCGGGGCAGGTGCCCCGATGGAGCCCGTTATGGAACCGTGGAATATTGAGATCTGCGACGTGACGCTCAGGGACGGAGAGCAGACCCCGGGCGTTTCGTTCACCTGCGAGGAGAAGGCGTCGATCGCGACCCTCCTCGACCGGATCGGAGTCGAAGTGATAGAGGCCGGATTCCCCGCCGTCTCGACCTACGAGAAGGCCTGTGTCCGGGCCGTGACCGCCCTCGAGCTGGACGCCCGCATCTGCTGCCTCGCCCGGGCGCGACGCGAGGACGTGGACGCCGCACTCGAGACCGACGTCGACATGGTCAGCATCTTCTTCGCGACCTCGGACCTGCACATACTCCATAAGTACGGTCGCCCGCGAGAGGACGTCCTCGTCGAGGCACTCGGTGTCGTCGATTACGCCCACGACCACGGCCTCCAGGTTCGGTTCGCCGCGGAGGACGCCTCCAGGACAGACCCGGCATTCCTCATAGAGATGTACCGCGCCGGGGGCGAGCACGGCGCCGCCCTCGCCTCGTTCGCGGACACGGTCGGGTGCCTCACCCCCCTCGAGATGCACCGCGTGATGGCAGATCTCGTCGAGGCGAGCCCGGTGCCGCTCTGCGCGCACTGCCATAACGACCTGGGCATGGCGACCGCGAACACCATCGCTGCCGCCGAGGCCGGCGCCTTCCAGCTCCACACCACCGTGAACGGGATCGGGGAACGGGCCGGCAACGCCCGGCTCGAGGAGGTGCTCGTGACCCTCCGGCTCAAGGGAGGCGTTGACCGCTACGACCTCACCCTCCTCCCTGAGCTCTCGGCGCTCGTCGCGCAGTGCTCCGGGATCCCGGTCTCGAAGACGCACCCGATCGTGGGCGAGAACGCCTTCGCGCACGAGAGCGGCATCCACATCGCGGCGATGTTGAAGGACCCCGACTGCTACGAGTACGTCCACCCCGCCCTGCTCGGGACGAAGCGGCACTTCCACCTCGGCAAACACACGGGGAGAAGAGCACTCGAGTTCGTCGTCGGGTCGCTGGGGTTCGCGCTCGACGGCGAACAGATCGGGCGGGTCCTCACACTCGTCAAGGAACGGAGCGAACAGAAGTGCTGCGTCACCCCGGAGGTGCTCGTCGAGCTGATCCGCAGGGTCCAGGGAGCGGCCTGATGCCGACCCTCTCCGAACGGATCCTGGGCGCTCCGGCCGGTACCTGTGTCGACCGACGGGTCGACCGGGCCTTCGTCCACGACGGGACGGGGGTCCTCACCCTCGGGACGTTCCGGACGATCGGACGACCGCTCGCCGCGCCCGAACGGCTCTCGGTCCTCTTCGACCACCTGGCGCCGGCGAACACCTCCGTCACGGCCGACCTCCAGGCCGATCTGCGCCGGTTCGCGGTCGAGCAGGGGCTCTTCTTCACGGAGGTGGGCGAGGGGATCTGCCACCAGCTGATGGGAGAGGGGCACGTCCTCCCCGGCGAGGTGGTGATCGGCGCCGACTCCCACACCTGCACCCTCGGGGCGTTCGGCGCGTTCGCCACCGGTGTCGGGGCGACCGACATGGCCGCGATCTGGGCAACCGGCGAGACCTGGCTCCGGGTGCCCGAGACGGTCCGGGTCGACCTCCAGGGCCGGTTCGAGGGGATGGCCGAGCCGAAGGACCTCGCGCTCACCTACGTCGGCCGGCTCGGGATGGACGGGGCGACCTACCGCGCACTCGAGTTCGTGGGCGAGGGGACGAAGGCGCTCTCGATCGCCGGCCGGATGACCTGCGCCAACCTGGCGATCGAAGCCGGCGCCAAGGCGGGCCTCTTCTATGCCGACGAGGTGACACGCCGCTACCTCGCCGGCTACGGCCATGAGGTCGCCGAGCAGCGCCCCGAGGAGGGGGAGTATGTCCGGGAGGTGGTGATCGACCTCGGCGCGGTCGAGCCGGTCGTGGCGCTCCCCGGTCGGGTCGACACGGTCCGGCCGGTCGCCGAGCTCGAGGAGACGCCGGTCGACCAGGTCTTCGTCGGCACCTGCACCAACGGGCGGTTCGAGGACCTGGAGCGGCTCGCCACCCTCCTCCGGGGCCGCCGGGTCCGGGTCCGGACGATCGTGATCCCGGCGTCGCGCCGCACCCTCCTGGAGGCGACGCGGACCGGCGTTGTCGAACGCCTCCTCGAGTCCGGGTGCACGATCGGGCCACCGGGATGCGGACCGTGCCTCGGCACCCATCTCGGCGTGATCGGCGAGGGGGAGGTCTGCCTCTCGACCGCGAACCGGAACTTCAAGAACCGGATGGGGGTCGGCGGAGAGATCTACCTCGGGTCGGTCGCCACTGCGGCCGCCACCGCGCTCGCCGGCGCCATCGCCTCGCCGGAGGTGCCGTCATGAGGCTCCGGGGGCCGGCGGTTCTCCTCCCTGCCGACGTGGACACGGACCAGGTCATCGCCGGGCGATACCTCCGGACACGGGACCCCTCGACCTGGGTCACCCACGCCTTCGAAGACCTCGACCCCACCCTCGCCGGCCGACTCGCCGGCTCTGTCCTGGTCGCAGGGCCCAACTTCGGGTGCGGCTCGTCACGCGAGCAGGCGGCCCGCGCGCTGCGCGACGCCGGCGTGGTGGCGGTTGTCGCGCCCACCTTCGCCCGCATCTTCTTCCGAAACGCGGTCAACCTCGGTCTCCCGGTGGCAGAGGCGTCGCTCGACTGCGACGAGGGAGAGACGGTCGAGATCGACCTGGCTGCAGGTACCGTCCGGGCCGGGACCCGCCCCCCGGTCGCGTGCGGGCCGCTCTCGCCACGGATGCAGGAGATCCTGGAGGCGGGCGGGCTCGTCGAGTTCCTGCGGGGACAGGCGTGATCCCCGAGTGCCGGGAGGTCGGCGTCGCGGCCTCCCGCCCCTGCGGCGAGCAGGTCTACTTTCTGACCCGGTACCTGCTCCGTCCGTCGGGCGACTCCTACGACCTGATCCGGGTCGAGCCCGACCCCGATGCGAAGGGGCTGGTCCGCCCCGTCCGGAGCGAGGCCCTCGTCCTCCCGGCCGCCGAGGTCGCGGTCCATCCCGACCGGGTCGGGCTCGCCGATCGGGCCTGTCTCGTCCGGCTCGCCCGTGAGACCGGCCGGCGATGCACCGTCTTCTTCGGCCGCGACGAGCACGTCACGTTCGTCCTCGATCCTGAGCAGGAGGCGTTGCGGACCGTCCACGTCTACGACGTCGAGCCCCCGGTGCCGAGCCTGGCCGCCATCTGCGCCGACCTCGCCGCCGCCGGCCTCACCGGCGAGCTCGGCCTGGCCTTCGAGTACCACGTCCGCGACCTCCGGTCCCTCGAGGCCGGGGTCTATCCCTGCCGCGCCTCGGGCTTTCCCCGCTCGCTCGACCGGGACGGCCCGGTGGAGGGCGAGCGAGTCGCCTGCTGCCAGACCGGGCGAGAACTCCTGCGGGAGACCTACCGCGTCGCAGCGGAGACGGTTGAGACCTGTCCGTGTAGCATGGTCGGGGTCGGCCCGTTCATCGCCCGGTGCTGCCGCTCCGAGAGGACGGGGCTACAGACTATCGACGGCCACTTCGGTGTCGTGGTACACTGGGGTGCGACCCCGCTCGTGGTCCTGGACGCGCTCCGGGCCCTGGCGGCCGCCCTGGAGACGGTTGGATGACCCGGATCGCGGTGGTAGAGGGCGACGGGATCGGGCGCGAAGTGGTCCCGGTGGCCGCCCGAGCCCTATCCGCGCTCTGCCCCGACTGGGAGCAGGTGCCGGTGGAGCTCGGCCTCGAACGCTGGCGTCGGACCGGAACGGCGCTCGAAGAAGCCGATCTTGAGGTCCTCCGGTCGGTCGACGCGGTCCTCTTCGGAGCAGTCCAGTCGGCCCCGAACGGGGAGTACCCGAGCGTCGTCCTCGCCCTCCGCCGGGCACTCGGCCTCTATGCGAATATCCGCCCGGTGCGGGGCGGGAGCGCCGACCTGGTCGTCGTCCGGGAGAACTCCGAGGGGCTCTACGCCGGGCGGGAACGGGTCGAGGACGACCGCGCCTGCACCGAGCGGGTGATCACGCGGGCGGGGACCGAGCGGATCACCCGCCTCGCATGCCGGATCACCGCCGGGCGACGCCACCTCACCATCGGCCACAAGGCGAACGTCCTGGCGGCCGACCGGTTCTTCCTGGAGATCGCACAGACGGTTGCACAGGAGGAGGGGATCACCCCCGACGACGCCTTCATCGACGCACTCTGTCTCGACGTCCTGCGCCGGCCCGAACGGTACGACGTGATCCTGGTCGAGAACATGTTCGGGGACATCCTCTCGGACGTGGCCGCCTTCCACGTGGGGGGCCTCGGACTGTTGCCGAGCGCGAACCTCGGGGACCGGCACGCCCTCTTCGAGCCGGTCCACGGGTCCGCACCGGACATCGCGGGCACGGGGACCGCCAACCCGACGGCCACCCTTCTCTCCGCCGCCATGCTCCTCGACCACCTCGGGGAGACCGATGCCGCCCGTCGCCTCCGGTCCGCAGTCGAGACCGTGCTCGCCGGCGGTGTACGGACGCCGGACCTCGGAGGGACGGCCACGACCAGGGAGTTCGGGCACGCGGTCCTCGCGGTGCTTGAAAAAAGGGGGTAAGTTCAGGGCCGCCGGGAGAAGATCCCGAGGGCACAGAGGGCAAGGCCGAGAC
>JABNAD010001067.1_pt1 | contig 11496 bp, 12 predicted proteins | sample 7240381 | NCBI WGS metagenome assembly JABNAD01 (sample SAMN11332834, study PRJNA596920) | anaerobic digester metagenome | biome: digested sludge; isolation source: digested sewage sludge-derived enrichment culture grown on H2/CO2 | place: Germany: Goettingen | reverse complement strand
CCGGGCTGCATCCGCTATTTTCTTCATATCCACCAGATAGGAGCTCCGGTAGAGCACGGCGGGAAGCAGGATCAGACAGACATCCTCCGTCATGGCTTCAATCAGATCCTCCTCATGGAGTGTCTTGCCGTCCCGGCTGGGCACGACCTTGACCGCATCCGCCGGATCCAGGCCATGAAGCCTGACCTGGCTGTCCACCGCGTATTTGTCCGTCGGGAAGTTCAAGTCATCCAGCAGGATCCGAAACCGTTCCGGCGTGGGGTGATAGAACGTAGCCAGAGCCTTGTGGATGTTGATGGTAGTGTTGGTACAGATGGTCACCTCACTGCCCTTCGCGCCGATGAGCGGAGCCATGAGACTGGCCAGCCGGTCCTGATACAGGAAGTAATTGGCCTCAGAATGAGACCAGACATCGATGCCGTAGGTTTTCCAGTCATCCAGAGCCTTGAGCAGTGTTTCTTCCGCGTCTTTGGAACAAAGACCGCAGGAGTTCCCATCCATGTAGATCCCATCCTGAGGGATGTAGAAGCGTTCCTTGAACCGACGCAGCGGATCCTGTTCATCCATGGCCCGGGCAAACGCCAGACCGTCCTCAAACTGACGCACCATGATTCCTCCTTGTGCCCTCAAGGGCAGACATTCTCTGTGATTGCTTGGTTCTTGATACCTGATACTTGGTTCTTGGTTCTTGGTTCTTAGTTCTTGGTTCTTAGTTCTTGGTTATTAGTTCTTAGTACTTGGTACTTGGTACTTGGTACTTGGTACTTGGTACTTTGGTCCGGAAATCCGTTGATTCTTAGGTGGTTCAGGGCATCTGGATTTATTTACCAAAATCCTAACACCATTGCATAACCTTGTCAATGTAATTATAATGTTAGTAAACAAGGATTATCCAGGCTTCGATCAGATTTCACAGGAAAGCGGCCAGGCAGAATGGCCGGAAAGGACAGCCGATGGGAAAGCAATTGACTGACAAAAATAATCAGCTGGCAGCACCGTCTCCTGCTGACACAAAGCAGAGCGGCAGCGCTGCCCGCTCAGAAACAGGCGGTTATTTTACGATTCGGGAAGCAGCTGAACTGGTCGGGGTCTCACCAGCTACGTTGCGCAACTGGGAAAAAAATGGCCTCATTCAATCCAGACGGCGTGGCAATAACTATCGGATCTTTGACTGGAACGATGTACAGGCCCTGCAGAGGATTCGTGCCTACTCCGTGGAAGCCGGTCTGTCTCAGGATGCAATCCGCGGCCTGATGGGCCGAACCGGGCAGGCTGAAGCTGCCTCAGACCGGGAGGAACGAAAGGACCGGACTGAAATTGATTCTTCTGTACATACTGCTCTTTCATCCGAAACATCCCTGGTCTCTCCGGAGTCCCGTCTCCTGAGAGAATACCGGGAGCAGGCCGGTCTGACGTTGGATGATGCGGCCAGATCCGTCGACATTTCCCCTTCGTACCTGAGCCGCATTGAACAGGGCAAGACCAATGCCTCCTTCGACGTCCTCAGTCGCCTGGCCCGGTTTTACGGAGAGAGCCCGCTGCGCTTTTTCCGGCCGAATGAATCGAAGGGCAGCGCTCTGGTTCGGGCGGGCGAAGGAGCAATTTTGAACTCCGGACTTTCCGGGGTAGGAATCGAATCCCTGCTGGAATCCCCTTTGGCGCCTTTTCAGGCTGCCCGCTTTACCGTCAGCCCCGGCTGCGGCGACAACCGGTCCCATGCTCACCGCTCCGGTTTCGAATTTCTGCTGCTGCTTTGCGGTCAGCTCAGCGTAACCCTGGATGAAACCACTACCTGGCAGCTCGGTCCGCAGGACTCCCTGCATTTTGCTTCGAGCCGCCCCCATGCCTGGCATAATCCCGGCCCGGAGGAAGCTGTCCTGCTCTGGGTTCATTCCTACCTCTAGCACCCAATCTCTGGAAACCAGGTTGCGATCAGCAGTCAACGAGCTGCTGAGCTGCTGACCTGCCGGTTGATCGTTGTTTAATCGATGGATTTGCTGAAGGGTTGAGTTGCGATTTACTGAAATTCTATATTCTGAAATTCTGAAATTCTGAATTCTGAATTCTGAATTCTGAATTCTGAATTGCAAAGAACCAGACAGCCCTCCTGATGCTGGCATCAGGAGGGCTGTCTGGTTCTTTGGCTTACTCCGGCTTGATACTGGAGGATTTGTTATTCAAAGCGGATGGATTCCAGACGAACCGGCCGTTTTCGACGATTCGTCCGAATCAGCAGATTAAATCTCCAGGGCCCGATTGATACTCTCCATGTCAAACCCGACGATGATTTCACCACCGATGTCCAGCACCGGAACTCCGCGCTGACGGGATTTATGGATCATCTCCATGGCGGCTTCCCGATCGAGGGAGACATTCTTCTCGACAAACTCAACATTCTTGCTGTTCAGGTAATCCTTTACCCTGTAGCACCACGGTCAGGTGGGGGTGGAATAAACGATGACTTGCTTCATACTTGATTCCTCCGTTTCATTTGTTATGGTCCGGTCACTGGGGACATTCCTTTCTGCGGGATGGACTGATTTCCATCAGGCGGTCTGACACTGTATGATATCTCTTAATTTTTTTATACCACGGGAAGAAAATTACTGCAACCGGCTGTTTTCCGAGGATTTCTCACCACCGGTGAGAGTCGCCTTGGGCACATCGGCCGCTTTCAGAAACTGAGTCTCGTAGAGCTCGCGGTAAATGCCGTTCCGAGTCACCAGATCCGTATGAATGCCCCGTTCGACAATGCGGCCGTCCTTGAGGACCAGGATTTCATCCGCCGCCAGAATGGTGGACAAGCGATGAGCAATGATGATGCTGGTCCGCGACTGAATCAAAGGATCAATGGCTTCCTGAATCGTGGCTTCGGAGATGGAGTCCAGCGCGGAGGTGGCTTCGTCAAAGATCAGTACCGCCGGATCCTTCAGGAGCACCCGGGCAATGGAGAGCCGCTGCTTCTCGCCGCCGGACAGCTTCAGGCCGCGGTTGCCCACCAGCGTGTCATACCCCTGGGGCTGCCGCCGGATGAAATCCAGGATATTGGCCTGATCACAGGCCCGATCCAGCTCCGCCTGCGTCGCCTCCGGCCTGGCATAGAGCAGGTTGTCGCGGATGGTGCCGTTGAACAGATAAGTATCCTGGGTCACAACGCCGATCTGCCGGCGCAGAAAACCCAGCTCCAGCCGACGGACATCGATTCCGTCCAGCCGCACCCGGCCGCCGGTGACATCATACAGCCGGGGAATCAGATTGATGATGGTGCTCTTCCCCGATCCGGAGGGACCGACGATGGCAATGCTTCTGCCGGGATCCAGTGAGAAGCTGATGTCCTTGAGAATCGGGCGGTCCGGATCATAGGCAAAGGAGACCTGTTCGAAGTCGACGCGTCCTGCCGCCGCTTTGGGAACTACCGCGTCCGGCGGGGAAGTGATGTCCTGAGGCAGGTCAAAATACTCAAAAATTCTGGTAAACAGCGCCATGGAACGGATCCAGTCTACCTGGATGTTCATCAGGGCATTGACCGGCGCATACATTCGGCCCAGCAGAGCTACCAGCACGGTAATGTCGCCCACGGTCAGGTTGGAGTCATAGCGCATCATGAGCACGCCCCCCACCAGGTAGATCAGCATCGGCCCGATGCTGGAGAAGGTCGTGAGCGCCACCCGAAACCAGCGGCCTGCCATCCGTTCGCGGATGTTCAAATCAATCATGGCCCGATTGGCAGCTTCATAGCGCCCGTACTCCGCATCCTCCCGGCCGTACAGCTTGACCAGCATCTGGCCGCTGACCGACAGCGTTTCATTCAGGATGCTGTTGATCTCATCGTTATGCACCTGCGCTTCCCGCGTCAGAGACCAGCGGGTCTTGCCCACCCGCTTGGTCGGCAGAGTAAACAGCGGAACCAGAATCAGTCCCAGCGTCGCCAGAATCCAGTTCTTACGGTACATCGCAATCAGCGCCACCGTGAGGGTGATGGAATTCGAAAGAATGCTGGTCAGCGTGTTGGTGATGATCAGCTGGACACCGGAAATATCGCTGGTCATGCGGGTGATGATGTCACCCTGCTGGTTGGTAGTGAAAAACTGCTGGGACATGCCCTGGAGATGCCGGAACATGCTGTTGCGCATGTCGAAGGTGATGTGCTGTGAGATCCAGGCATTGAGATAGCTCTCCAGCACTCCGATCAGATTGGCCCCCAGCGTAACGCCCAGAGACATACCAATCAGAGAAACCAGTACCGGCAGATTTCTGCCGATGAGCCCCTCGTCAATAATTCGTCCGGTCAGGATGGCGGGGAACACCTGCAGAACGGATGCTGCCAGTATGGCGACGAACACCAGACTCAGCTGCTTCCAGTAGGGGCGCAGATATCCCCAGATCCGCAGAAGCAGTTCCCGGCTGACCTTGGGGCGATTCGCCTTCTCCTCGTCCGACAGAAATCCGCGGGACCCTCGACCCATTCCCTTTACGTCCATGGCGCTCCTTTCTCCGATGCGGAATCCGAATCCCTCTCCTGATGTTCCCGTTCTTCCAACCCAGCTGCCAGTTTTTGCGCCAGATGGGTCAGCTCCGCGGTTTCCTCCGGGGTCAGGATGCCGGCCAGCTGATCGGCCAGTTCCGTCCGCTCCTGGCGCAGGTGCTCCAGATGCTGTCTTCCCCGGGGCAGCAGCCGCACGACAAAAACCCGCTGATCCTTGTCATCCCGGTCTCGCTGAATCAGCCCCTTCGCTTCCAGCCCTGCCAGTTTCTCATTCAGCGATGACGGCCGAACGTCCAGCCGATCCGCCAGATCCCTTGTGGAAATTCCATCCAGCAGCTCGATCAGCCGCAGCATCCGAAATACCCCCCTTCCGCCATGGGGACGCTCCGTCGGCCGCCGCCGCAGCAGCCGCATCACCCGATCCAGCGCTCCCAGCATTTGCTCTTCATTATTTTGATCGATCAACATGATCCACTCCTCTTTTGTAACAGGTACCTGTTTATTTGCTTTCATTTTACAACAGGTACCGTTCGAAGTAAAGAACTTTTCAGAGACCCCCTCCCTCCCGGTCACCCGAGAGTCTCTGCCTGATCACCTGGTATGGAAATGTTGCCTGGTATGGAAATGGAGTGAGTGCAGGCACTCACTCCATTTCCATGTAGCCCGACATCATGCAGACACCGGCTGCACCGGCTGCAATGGCCAGATGAGCATTGTCCGGGCTGATGCCGCCGATGGCGAATACGGGCAGGCTGACACTGCGGCAGACTTCTTCCAGAAACTCGATCCCTCTGGGAGACAGACCCTGCTTGCAGGCGGTGGCAAATATGTGTCCCGCCACCAGCCGGGTGGCTCCCATTTGCTGGGCTGCCTTGGCCTCTTCTGTCGAGTGGACGGATACGCTGATTTGTTGGAAATCAGCCAGTTCGTCCCGAAAGTGCCGGAGATGGTCAAAGGGCAGATGAATCGAAGCGCAGCCCAGCTGACGGGCAAGTGCGGGCCGACTGCGCAGAATGCATTCGATGCCATGGCGCCGGGCAAGCGCCAGGACCGCTTTGGCCATGGTGATGTACTCTGCATAGCTCAGATCCATTTCCCGAAGCAGAATCGCGTCCGGCATGGTCTGGGCGATGACTTCCAGCTGTTCCAGGAACGGCCGGCGGGACATTCTGCGGTTGGTTACCGCAATTCGACGGCCGCTAAAGGTAGACATATTCATTCCGCACCGCCTCCAGTCCCCTGCTCTGTATGGCGATCGTTACTTCCGCCACGGTTCTTGAATCGAAGATTTCGAACTGTTCATCGCCGGTGTCCTCCCCGGAGACATGGGACCCGATCCCGGTACTGACTCCGGCCGAAATTTTTGTAGCCATCCGGCCAATGACCTGGTCCCTGAACTGCGCCCGTTCCCGGGTGGATATGGTCAGATTGGCGTACGGCAGAAACAGCCGGTAAGCCGCCATGATCTGGAGCAGCTCCTCCTCACCGATGAGCTGAGGATCGATTGGCTCTTCCGTTCCGGCCGGACAAAGCCGGGGACAGGATATTGAGATCTCGGCATGAGGGTATTTGCGCTGAATCAGGTGAGCGTGCAGCCCGGTAGCGAAGGCATCTCTGCGAAAATCCGCCAGACCCAGCAGCGCACCGAAAGCAACTCCGCGCATTCCTCCCCGCAAAGCCCGTTCCTGGGCATGGAACCGGTACGGAAAGCTCCGTTTCCGCCCGGCCAGGTGCAGTTCCCCATACCGGATCGGATCGTAGGTTTCCTGAAACACCGTCACAAAGTCAGCGCCGGATTCATGCAGTCGGGCATACTCCCGACTGTCCATGGGATAAACCTCAACTCCTACCATTTTGAAATGCCGGCGGGCCATGGCACAGGCCGCCGCGATGTACTCCACATCGGAAGCGGCCGGACTCTCTCCGGTCAGCAGCAGGATCTCTTCCAGGCCGGTATCGGCGATGGCCCGTAGTTCCTCTTCCATGCGCTGGGGATCCAGCTTCATCCGGCGAATCTGATGGCGGCAGTTGAACCCGCAGTAGACACAGTGATTCTCACAGTAATTGGAAAGGTAGAGCGGAGTAAACAGATACACTGAGTTTCCGAAATGCCGGCGGGTTTCTTCCGTGGCCCGACGGACCATTTCCTCGAGATACGGCCGGGCAGCCGGGGACAGCAGGGCGGCAAAGCCATCCGCTGAGAGCCGGTCGGACTGAAGCGCCCGCTCCACATCCGCCCCGCTGAAGGCGCCTTCATTGTATGCCGCCCGGGAAGCCAGCACCCGGTTCATGATGTCCTCGGGGATTGCTTCCATGTCCGGCAGATATGCCATGGGATCCATTTCTCTCATCATCTGCCCGTCTCCTGCAGCAAACCGGTCAGGGGTGACGAAGCCGCCGCTCCCTGCCGGATGATCCGCCCCAGGCCGGAGCGGTACGCCAGCCGACCGGCCTCGATGGCCTGACGGAAGGCACCCGCCATCATGGCAACATCTCCGGCAGTGGCGATGGCGGTATTCGCCATAATCGCCGCCACGCCCATCTCCATGGCTTCACAAGCCTGCGAGGGCCGGCCGATGCCGGCGTCGACAATGACCGGCAGGTCCATCTCATCCACCAGGAGCTGAATAAACTCCCGGGTGCACAGGCCCTTGTTTGAACCGATGGGCGCGGCCAGCGGCATGATGCAGGCTGCGCCGGCATTGGCCAGATCCCGGGCCACATTCAGATCCGGATACATATAGGGCATGACGATGAATCCTTCCTTTGCCAGAATTTCCGTAGCGCGGATGGTTTCCTGATTATCCGGCAGCAGATACTTGCTGTCCCGGATTACCTCGATTTTGACAAAATCGCCGCAGCCCATTTCCCGGGCCAGCCGGGCGATCCGCACCGCTTCCTCGGCGGTTCGTGCTCCCGACGTATTGGGCAAGAGCGTCACCCCTGCCGGAATATGATCCAGGATGCTCTCCCCCGAGGTGTTGGCCCGGCGCAGCGCCAGCGTTACCATTTCAGCTCCGGCATGTTCCACCGCCGCCCGGATCAGCTCCATGGAATACTTCCCTGATCCCAGAATGAATCGGGAAGAAAACGCCCGCCCCCCGATGATCAGCTGATCCTCCCGATTGCCTGCTTGTTCTGTCCTTATGTCTTTCAATTCTTATCCTCCCCATGGATCATCTGATGATCCCTCATTGCGCGATCTGTCGTTCTGTTTATCCGTTTGTTCTTTCCAGCTTTTAGTCTGACCGATGGATCCATCGGTCAGATCTGTGTCTCGCCCAGGAGCAGGCGGATTGCCGCGTTGGCCTGATGGCCCGCACAGATGCTGACCCGGGCAGCCATCAGGCCGATGCCGGAGTCGATGTCGGTGGTGCCGTCACCGCACAGGCAGAGCCGTCGCCCCATCCGGCGGGAGCTGATGGCATTGGCGCTGCCATATCCCGCCATGCCCGAGCCCGCGATGACCACAGTTTCTGTGGTTTCACCCAGCAGGGTATTAACGAGCATGGCTTTGGCCTGCGGCCGGTCAAAGGCTTCACAGACGATGGGATCGGCCCGGAAGATCTCACCGGCGTTTTGCTCGGTCACCCGCAGCTGATCCGTCCGGATGTCCAGATAAGGATTGATCCGTTTCAGTTCTTCACTCAGCGCCTGGGTCTTGGCCATCCCCAGGTGCTCCAGCCGGTAGGACTGACGGTTCAGGTTGCTCAGTTCAACCACATCAAAATCCACCAGGTGGAGGCAGCCCACTCCTGAGCGGGCCAGCATCACCGCGATATGGGAGCCGAGCCCGCCCAGTCCCGCGATTCCAACCCGGCCCCGGCGGAGTTTTTCATGGACCGTCGGCGAAAAGCGCTCGTCCATGACCTTCTCAAATTCCTGTGGTGAGGGGATCCCTCCCTCGCAATGGTTTCGTTCCACGATCCTGTTTAGCCTCCTCCGACAAACTGCACAATTTCCAATGTATCTCCCGCTGCCAGCACCAGATTGGCATACTCTGTCCGTCGCACCAGTTCTCCGTTGCGTTCCACCGCAATCCGGTCCTGTGCAAATCCTGCCTGTTCCAGAAATTCGGCCAGAATCAGGCCTGCTGCCTCTTCCCGGGATATGCCGTTTACCCTGATCATGCGCTCACCCCCTGTGTCATGAATGGTTTTTCTCGTTCCCCGCTGCCCGAGCAAGCAAAAAAGGCCGCACGAAGAAGCTACACCCGCGGTGGTGTACCCCTTCGTGTGACCTTTCACACTCTGGCAATATTATATCAATTGAACGAGAAATGTCAAATGGCTCCCCGGGCGGATTGGCATGACCTGCGGCTGATCGGGCGATCTCTTGCCCGGCGGAGCGGCGTGCCCTCGTAAAAAAAGCCTGGGATCAGAGAAAAATCCCCAGAGGACATTTTTGCCGGCTATGGCCGGATTTTTCCGGTCCGTTTCAACCACTCATCCTCCAGCAGGGCGTAGACGCAGTCGTCCAGCCACCGGCCGTCCTGCCGGAAGCTTTTGATGAAATGGGCTTCCTGGCGAAAGCCCAGGTTCTTCAGCAGGCGGATGGACCGCTCATTGTCCGGATCCACGGAGCCGGTGATCCGGTGTTTCCCCCGAACGGTGAACAGATAATCGATGACGGCTGACACTGCCTCCAGGGCATAGCCTTTGCCCCAGGCAGCGGGAGCGAGGGTATAGCCGATCTCCATCTGATGCTCATCCACAAAGTGAAGGCCGATGTCGCCAATCAGGCGGCCATCGGGCAGACAAACAGCCAGCTGAACCCAGCCGTACCCTTTTTCCGCCTGCTCCAGCGAATTGGTCCGGGCAAACTCCCGGACTTCCTCCACCGCCCCCGGCCGCCAGGACTGGTACCGGCTCACCTCAGGCAGGGAGCGGTAGTCAAAGAGCGCTTCGCTGTCGCCTTCGCCCAGAACGCGCAGCTCCAGCCGCTCGGTCCGGATGCGGATCGTTGCTGTCTCATCCATGGTGTGTGCCTCCTTAATTCATAGGCGGGTCGTTCCGATCCGCCAATCATCTGATCTGCCGGAAGGATCCGGCGCCAGGATCGGGCCTGGCACCGGGTTACTCGAAGGCCGGCGTGCTGGCCCAGCTGTACTGATCCTGCAGGAACTGGCGAACTTTCTGGCTCGTCAGATGCTTGATCAGCGCTTTCATGCCGGCGCTGTCCTTGTTGTCGCTGCGCGCCACCAGGGAGATGGCGTAGCCTTTCGTCACATCATCCTGCTTCTCCACATAGAGGCGCTGTTCATTGCCTTCCAGCTTCAGGCTCTTGGCGTAGGTCGGATACATGACGGCCAGTCCGGTCTCGCTGTATTTCTGAGCGAGACTGGTCAGCGGCACCTGGTCATCCAGCTTCAGATTCTTGGGATTCGTTGCGATGTCCTCCAGGGTCAGACCCGTGGTCTTGCCATCCTTGAAGGTCAGAAGGCCGGCCTGTCCCAGCAGATACAGCGAACGGCTCAGGTTCGTGGCATCATCGGCCAGGGTAATGCTGGCACCGTCCGGAAGATCTGCCAGGTTCTTCAGCTCTTTGGAATACAGGGCAAAGGTTGCGTGGTAGATGGGCTGAACCGTCACCAGATCGGAACCGTTGGCCTTGTTGAAGGACTGCAGGAAATAGTCATGCTGAATCATGTTGGCATCGAGCTCCTTGCTCTTGAGCAGGTTGTTCGGAGCCTGATAATCCGAGAACTCGTTGATATTGAGTTCAAAACCGTCTTTCTTCAGATCATCCTGAATCAGAAGCAGCAGGTCCTTCATCGGATAGAACGCGACGCCAACCTTGATCTGTTTGCTCTGGGCGGGAGCAGGGCTGCAGGCGGCCAGGGACAGGGTCATCGGGGCCAGCAGCAGTGCGGCCAGCCAGACGGTAGAACGGATTTTTTTGAATGATTTGTGAAACATGAAGAATTCTCCTTTATCGTTTGTCGTAATGTTTCGCGATCCAGTTTCCGGTGGTCTGGACCAGATGCACCATGAGGATCATGGCAATGATGATGATCCACATCAGTTCGTAGTTGAAGTTGTGATAGCCTTCGCTGATGGCCAGGTAGCCCAGACCGCCGCCGCCGATGATGCCCATCACTGTAGAATAGGACAGCAGGCTGATGGTGGTGGAGGTAAAGCTCAGGACCAGCGAGCTGCGCGCTTCCTTCAGCAGAAAATAGCGGAAGTACTGCAAGGTGTTGGCGCCCAGTGCGTAGGAGGTTTCATAGGTGCTTTTGCCCACATCCAGCAGATCCTGCTCGGTGAAGCGGGCAAAGGTGGCGATGCCGATGAGGCTCAGCGGAACCTTGGAGGCGTTGACGCCAAAGCCGGTGCCGATGAGCATTCGATTCAGCGGAATGATGACGATGATGAACAGGATAAACGGAACCGATCGGATAATATTGATGCCCCCGGACAGCAGAAAATAGACGAGCCGGTTCTGCCGGATTCCGTCCGGCCGGGTCAGGAACAGAAAAAAGCCCAGGATCAGCCCGCCGGTCAGGGCCAGGATCATGGCGGTCAGCATCATGTCGCCGGTCTCCAGAAAAGCCTTCAGCAGGTCCCCCTGGAATTTCTCAAAGGCCTGCAGGGTTCGATCAATCATAGCGGAAGGCCTCCTGATAGGACACCGGCTCGATTTTATGGGGCCGCAGCGTCAGGATGTCCGAAATCCGGCCGTTCTCGATGATGGCGACCCGGCCGCACATAGCCTTGATGACGGCAATGTCGTGGGACACCAGGACAATGGTTGTGCCAAAGCGCTCGTTGATTTCCTTGAGCAGCTTGAGCACCTCGTAGGTCATTTTCTCATCCAGCGCCGAAGTCGGCTCATCACAGAAAATCAGCTTCGGCCGGGTCATCAGGGTCCGTGCCATGGCAACCCGCTGCTTCTGACCTCCGGACAGCGTCCGGATATAGGCGTTCTCGTAATCCGCCAGCCCGACGAAGGACAGGAGCTCTCTGGCCCGGACCAGATGGTCCGCTTTACTGCTGCCTCTTATACACATC
>JABNAD010001066.1_pt1 | contig 11499 bp, 8 predicted proteins | sample 7240381 | NCBI WGS metagenome assembly JABNAD01 (sample SAMN11332834, study PRJNA596920) | anaerobic digester metagenome | biome: digested sludge; isolation source: digested sewage sludge-derived enrichment culture grown on H2/CO2 | place: Germany: Goettingen | reverse complement strand
CGGGACACCAGGCGGGCGAACAGGCGCGGCGCGTCGGGCGACAGGGGTTGGGGACCGTTGGGGATGAGGGTCCTGTCCAGGTCGGTGCACAGGAGCAGCCGCCTCATGCGCCCTTCCCCCGGTTCGGGAAGCCGTAATGCTCCATGGCTTCGAGGATGCCTTCGGCGTGGGAGGCCCGGGCGAAATAGATGGTGTCGGCCTGGGCCAGCCCCGAGAGTTCGGCGGCGAGGTGCCGGCTGTTCACGACCGTGCCCAGGGTGTGGCCGCGAAGCATGTCGGCGTCGGCGCCCGTGACGCCGGCCACCAGGGTGTTCTCCAGGGGGAAGTCCAGGTGCTCGGCGCACCAGCGCAGGGCCAGGCCCTTGGAGGCCCGCACGGGCAGCACGTCGAGGTACTGCTCGAAGGACACGATGACGTTCGCCGTCTGCTCGGCGCGCTGCAGGATCTGCCTGACCTCCTGCTCGCCGATGACGTTGGTGTCGATGTAGTAGCTGAGTTTGAAGGCGCTCTGAAATTTCTTGGGCTGCGGGGTCAGACCCGGGATGTCCCGCAGGGCCTTGCGGACCAGCCCCGGCGTCCAGAGGTGGTCGATGTGCCTCTCCCAGGTGGTGTCCTGGGTCAGGTCGGGTGCGTAGTGAATATCGGTGCCCTGCCCAGAGATGAGCACGTCGGGCTGCGGGATGCGATGCCTGCGCAGGGTTGCCAGGGCGTCGTCGAGTCGCCGCCCCGTGGCGATGCCGAAGATGACGGATTTGCGCAGGCCGCGCAGGGTCCTGACCAGTTCCTGCAGGGACGCCTCGTCCCCCAGCAGGCTCAGGTCCAGCTCCGCGAACAGGGCTCGCTTGCGCGCCACCCCCTGCAGGATGATGGGGCAGGCGCGCGGGAGCTGTTCGGTCTTGTCCACCAGCGGACGGACCAGGCCGAGGTATTTCTTGACGTGGGCGTCCCAGGAGTAGTGACGGCGGACGCCCGCGATCCCGTTCCTGGAGAAGCGCCGCCAGGCCTCCCTGTCCTTGATGGTCCGCAGCAGCGTCGCGGCCATGGCCTCCTTGTCCAGCGGGTCGATCAGGTATCCGTTCTCGCAGTTCCCGACGATGTCCCGCGGTCCGCCGTCCTCGGTGGCCACCAGCGGCAGGCCGCAGGCCGCGGCTTCGAGCAGCGTCAGGCCGAAGGGCTCCGTCAGGGCGGGGTTGACGAAGACCCCGCGCGACGCGGCGGCCAGACGGTAGAGGACGGCCACTTCCTCGGGCTTGTGGTGCTTGGGGTACGCGACCCTGCCGTACAGGTCGTGGCGGTCGACGGCCAGCAGGATGTCGCTCAGCACCCCCCGCGCGCCGTCGTCCATGTCCTGGATGTCGTCGCGGTTGCCGGCCACGACGACCAGGTTCGCGGCCTCCTGCAGCTCCGGGGATTCCCCGTAGGCGTCGATGAGCGTGACGATGTTCTTCTTCGGGTCGGGCCGCGACAGGGCCAGGATCATGGGCTTGGAGCTACGCTTCAGGAAGCGTCTGAGTTCCCGCCCGATGTCCGTGCCCCACTCGTTTGCCCGTGACGGGTGAAAGCGCGACATGTCCGTGCCGGGCGGGACGACGCGCATGCGCTCGGGCTGGTAGAAGTCGTACAGGCCGTACTGCTCTTCAACCTCCTGCCGGGTGCTGGTGATGACGCGCTCGGCCACGCTCAGGGTCATCTCCTCGGCTTCGATGCGGCGCGAGATGCTGTAGGTCGCTTCGAGCTGGAGGCGGGTGGCGCCGCCTGCCAGCAGCCGCAGCCGCTTGCTGCGTCCGAGGGAGTGGCCGGTGTGGACCAGCGGGATGCCGAGCTGGTTGGCCAGCCGGGCGCCGACGTACCCGGCGTCGGCATAGTGGCTGTGGATGACGTCGGGCATGCGCTCCTGGCTGCGCAGGAAGGTCACGACGTTGTCGGAGAAGCTGTCGAGGTGGTCCCAGAGGAGTTCCTTGCGGATGTAGCCCTCCTCGCCGCATTCGATGCGCACGATGGACGCCTTTGCGGACAGTGCCTCCTCCGCGGCGGCGTAATCCGGGCTGACGGCCTGGTCCGCGACGCGCCGGGTCAGCAGCACCGCCCTTTCGACCTCCCGGCTCTCGCCCAGAGCCCGGGCCAGCTCCACCACGTACTTGACCTGCCCCCCCGTGTCCGCGTCGCGGCCCAGCTCGGGGTCGTGCCCGCGGACCAGGCCGTGCACGCTCAGGAGCACGATGAACAGTGGCACCTTTTTCGTACGCCTGCGGGCGTTCATGGGTGCCACTCCCGGAGAAAGGGCCGGTAGAAGTCGGCGCTGTCCGGCACGGCGCCACGCAGGCCGCAGATGGTCCTGGCGAAGGCGTCGGCCCGGTTCAGGGTTTCCGGCAGGGGCCAGCCCGAGACCGCGCCGAGGATGCATACGGCCGCGAACCCGTCCCCGGCTCCCACGGTGTCGACCACATCCGGCTGCCCGAAGGCCAGGGGAGTCGCGCTCCACTGCCCGCCTTCCGTGACCTGCCAGGCGCCCTCCTCGGCGCAGGTCACGATGGCGCGGCCGATATCGAAATGCCGCATCAGGCCGCGGACTCGATCTTCCTGATCCTCGCCGTCGAGCCCGAACAGACGCCCAAGCGTCATGAGCTCCTCGGCGTTGATCTTGAGGATGTCGGCCTGAGTCAGCGAAAAGCGGATCGCGTCGTCCGTGTACCAGGGGTCGCGCAGGTTCAGGTCGACGAACCTCGGCGCGGGGACCGTCTCCAGGACAGCCTCCAGCGCGCGACGGGAGATGTCGCCGCGCTGGCTCAGTGTGCCGAAGTAGACCATGGCGGGATCGATGACGGAGACCGCCGAGCGGGCCGCTTCGGGATCGATGAAGTCGAAGGCCTGGTCGTTCAGGATTTCGAATCGGTGGCCGCCCGTCTCCATGTGGACCCGCACCCGTCCCGTGGGGCGGTCGCGGTCGATCTGCACCGCGCGCGCATCCATGCCGGCCGCGGCCATGGCGGCAAGGATTTCCCCGCCCAATTCATCTTCGCCCACGCGCGAGACGAGCAGCGCGTCCAGGCCGAAGGCGGCCAGATGCCTTGCGACGTTGAAGGGCGCGCCGCCGAGAACGCTGCGGTCCGGAAACATGTCGGCCAGGATCTCTCCGAAGAGCAGGACCTGGGGAGGGTGAGCCTTCGGGTGTTCACTTTGGGCCGGGTCGTGAAAATATTGGAGTGGCATACGCGTTAAGCAACCCTTGTTTTATTAATTATTCTGCAAATTCTTGTACGGATATGGACACGCACAAACAACATGCGTCTTCTGAAAAGAAAAGCAGTGATCCGCAGCCAAGGCTGTCATGCAATCTGCGCTGGAGCGAATGAGAGTTTCACATGCTGATTTCGATGGCGGAAATGCGCAGATCTTTCGAGCTGTCAAATCAATTGTATTTGTTAGCCGAATTTTTGAACATATGTCAACTTGACATGCTCATGGGTGATTCCGACAAGGCTGTGGAGCCGGTTTCGGTGTGCGCCGAGCGCCTGCTCGGGCATCGCGGCAGCGGAGGCACGGAGGGAAGAGGTCAGGGCCAGACGGCGGCCGCGCTCCGGGCTGCGGCCCGGCGCGCAGAGGGCCGTCAGATGGAGAACTTGCGGAGGAAGACGATGAGTTCGTGCAGCGGCATGGGTTTGCCGAAGAAATAGCCCTGGGCCTCGTCGCAGCCCATCTCGGTGAGGGTGTCGGCGTCGTCGCGCGTCTCGACGCCCTCGGCCAGGACGCGCAGGCGCAGGCTCTTGCCCATCTGGATGATGGCCTGCAGCAGGTCGACGTCGCTCTGTCCGCCGTTCAGGCGCTGCACAAAGGAGCGGTCGATCTTGATGCGATCGAGGGGCAGGCGGCTCAGGTAGCTCAGGGAGGAATAGCCGGTGCCGAAGTCGTCGATGGAAACGGCCACGCCGAGCGCTGACAGTTCGCGCAGCTTCGCCCCGACCAGGCCCATGTCGCCAAGCAGCAGCGACTCGGTGATCTCCAGTTCCAGACATTCGTAGGGAAGGTCCGAACGGTCGGCGGCGGCGCGGACGTCGTCCAGGAAGCCTTCGTGCCGAAACTGGCGGGCGGAAACGTTGACGGCGACCTTCATGGCGCTTCCCGTCTGTTCCCGCACCACGCCCATGGCCCGGCAGGACTGTTCGAGGATGGCCCGGCCCAGGGGGACGATGAGGCCCGTGTCCTCGGCCACGGGGATGAATTCGACAGGCGAGACGATGCTCCCGTCATCGGCAGCCCAGCGCGCCAGCGCCTCGACGCCGATGACGCGTCCGCTCGCCAGGTCGATCTTGGGCTGGAACAAGGGGTAGACGGCGCCGTGGTTCAGGGCCTGGCGCAACCGGCTTTCCAGCGTCAGGCGGGCCGAGGCCCTGATGGTCATGCCTTCCTCAAAGATGCGGAACTGGTTCTTGCCCGCGCTCTTGGCGTCGTACATGGCCAGGTCGGCGTGCTTGAGCAGGGCCTGGATCGTGCGGCCGTCGCGCGGGTACACGGCGATGCCGATGGATGGGGTGACGAAGATGTTCTGTCCCTTGACATGCACCGGCTTGGCCAGGGCCCTGATGATTCGCTCGGGATACTTCTCGGCGTCGCATGCCGCATCGTCGAAGAAGAGAAAGACGAACTCGTCACCGCCCAGTCGGGCCACCACGTCTTCGGACCGCACCATGCTCTGGAACCGGCTGGCCACCTCGACCAGCAGCTCGTCCCCGGCCTCGTGGCCCAGGGAGTCGTTGACGAGCTTGAAGTTGTCGAGGTCCACGTACAGCACGGCGTGGCAGGCCGGGGTCTTCTCGGCCTTGAGCAGGGCCACCCCGAATTTCTCCTGCAGCATGGCCTTGTTCGGCAGGCCCGTGAGGTGGTCGTAGTAGGCCATGCGCATGATTTCCTGCTCTTTTTCCTTCATGGCCGTGATGTCGTGAAAGACGGCGATGAACTTGTCCGGGGTTCCTCTCTCGTCGCGCAGGGCGGTGATGGACAGCCATTCGGGATAGGCCTCGCCGGACTTGCGGCGGTTCCATATCTCGCCCGTCCACAGCCCGTCGCGTATGAGGGCGTCCCACATGGCGGTGTAGAATTCAGGCGGGTGGTGTTCCGACTTGAGGATGCGCGGGTTCTGCCCGATGGCCTCCTCCGCCGTGTAGCCGGTGATGGAGGTGAAGGCGGGGTTGACCGCGATGATCTCCCCTTCGGCGCTGGTGACCGAGATGCCTTCCTGGGAGGTTTCGAAAATCTTTTCGTACAGGCGCAGCCGCCCCTCGTATTCGTGCTTTTCGCTGATGTCCTTGGCCACCCCGAAATACCCGCTGGCGCTGTCGGGCTCGGTGACGGGTATGGCGTTTATCAGGAAGCGCCTGGGCTTCCCGTCGGCTTTCGAGGCCAGGGAGCAGGTAAAATCGACGATGGGGGCCAAGGGCCGCCGGACGATCCGCTCCATGGCCCCCCGCCCTTCCCGCGTGTCCGGCAGGAAATCCGCCAGGGACATGCCCACGGCCTGCTCCGCGTTCACGCCCAGCAGGCTTTCGGATTGCCCGGCGACATAGACGAGGCGCCCCGCCCTGTCGGACTGCCAGATGATGTCGCCCGAGGTCAGGGCGATGTCCCGCAGCCGCGCCTCCGACATCTGCAGTTCCCTGGTCCGTCTCGTCACCCGGTCTTCGAGCTCCTCGTTGACCTGCAGCAGGCCCGCCTGGGCCGCGGCCCTCTCCCGCAGGACCTGCGCGGCCGAGCGGATGACGATGATGCCAAGGACGGTCAGGAGCGCTACGGAGCCCGCGATGAACATGGTCAGAAACCTGGAGTGGCTCTCCTTGGCCCGGGCCAGCCGGGCCTGGGTTTCCGCGAGGTCCTTCATGCTCTGGACGTAGAAGCGGTTGGCGTGCTCGGCGGTGCGGCTGAAGAATGGCGCCAGCTTCTTGTGCTTCAGGATCAGCGCGGCGGACCTTCCGCTGTCGTATCCCCCCTGGAGCCTGGCCGAGGCGAAGTCGTGGTACTCGTCGAGCATCCGTTCCAGCAGGGCAACGCTGGTCCGCAGTTCCATGCTGGCGATGTCGAGACCGGGCACGGGCGAGTCGAGCCGGAATTCGTGGCCGACCCTGTCCAGGGAGTCGAAATTGACCTTGAAGGTCTCGACGAAGACTCCGCCGCCCTCGAGAAATGCGGCGGCCCTGCGCACGGTGTCCATGCTCTCGCGGATGGTTTCCTCGGCCGTGACGAGGTCGCCGGGCGACGAGGCGAGCAGCATGTGCTGAAAACCGACCTGCATGCGCGAAACGTTCTTGCCGATGACGAGGCTGACGTCGCTGACCACGCGGTGGCGTTCCTGCAGTCTGGCGAAGGCCTCCAGCCGTTCGAGCATGATGCGGTTGAAGACCAGCACTCCCAGGGTGCAGCCCACGCTCAGCAGAAGCAGGACCGTCAGGTGGAGCATGATCGGCTCCGTCCTGGGCAGCAGACGCGAAAGCAGCGGGAGGCCCGGTTTCCCTTCAGAAGCCATAGCGTTCGAACACGGCCCGGCCGCGGGAGGATGCGCAGAGTTCCAGGAAAGCGCGCGCCAGTTCCGGGTCCTTGGCACACGAGGTGACGGCCATGGTCAGGTGGTGTTCGCGGGCGTAGCCGCCGAGGATGGGCAGCATGTCCATGTGCGCCGCGTTGTCCCCGATGAACTGGACGGCCTTCCAGTTCAGCACGACGTCGACCTTGCCGTCGCGCAGAAGCCCCGTCAGGGCCTTGGAATCCGGGGCCATCATGGCGGCCTGGGAGGCAACCTGTTCGTAGATGCCCCTGTCCGTGAGGATGCTCTGGGCCTCCTTGCCGACGGAGCCGAGGTCGGGGTGTCCGATGGCGACCTGGATGCCGGGGCGCGCCAGTTCGGCGAGTTCCCCGGTGAACCCCTCGGGGTTCCCCTTGCGCACGAAGAGCGCCGCCTGGTTCACGCCCAGCTGCCTGCGCTCGCCGAGGATGCCTGCCTGGGCGGCTTCGTCGATGAAGCTTTCGACGCCTGGAAAATAGATGTCCCCCTTGCGGTTGACGATGATGGCCTGCATGAGGTCCTTGGAGCCGCCGGAGGACATGGCCGTCCTGACGCCGTGTTCCTTCGCGAAGACGTCCATGAGTTCCCTGACGGGATCGACCATGGTGATGCCGCACAGGACCAGGAGGGATTTCTCCTGCGGGGGCGCCGCGGCCTCGTCGCCGGATGAGCAGCCGCAGAGGGTCAGGATGAGCAGGATGGCCGAAGCGAATCGCATGAAGGAGGCTCCTTTCCGCTGTCTGTGACGTTCTCCGGAGCGGCCGTGTTCCTGATGCCGGAAAATGGCTTGGACTGCCCGGGGATACATATATATTCGTAGCGCCAACCAGCGGAAAATACAACAAGACCGTGTCTCTCGCGACTCAAATGGTCGTGATTTCGATTCAGCCCTCCATCTGCAAAGGAGCATTTCCATGCACGTCAACAGCTGCGAACTCATCGCCTTCTCTCCCACCGGAACGACCCGCACCGTCATCGGGGCCGTCGCGGAGGGCATCGGGGCACCCGCTTCGGCCTTCGACCTGACCCTCCCGGACATTCATGCCCCCGCCCCGGGCGAGATCGCCGTCATCGGGACTCCCGTGTACGCCGGCCGCGTGCCCGAGACGGCGGCGGCCCGCCTGCGTCGCCACGTGCGCGGCATGGGCCGGCCAGCCGTCCTCGTGGTCGTCTACGGCAACCGGGCCTTCGAGGACGCCCTGCTCGAACTGCGCGACTTGGCCCTGGAGCTTGGCTTCGTCTCCGTGGCCGCAGCGGCCTTCATCGGCGAGCACTCCTTTTCCACGCCGCAATGGCCCGTGGCCGAAGGACGGCCCGACGCGGCGGACCGGGACAAGGCCGTTGCCTTCGGCCGCTCCGTGCGCGAGCTGCTGCAAGGGGTTTCGAAGCCGGCCGATCTGCGGCCCCTGGAGGTGCCCGGCAACCTCCCCTACCGCCAAGGGGTCCAGCCTTCGACCATCTGCCCCGAGACGGATGCCCAGACCTGCGTCCTGTGCGGCGAGTGCGCCCGCTCCTGCCCCTCCGGGGCCATCATCCTGACTGAAGACCGCGCGCTGACGGAGGCGTCCCTGTGCCTGCGCTGCTTTGCCTGCACCCGCGTCTGCCCCGCCGGAGCCCGGGTCATGCGCAATGAAAAGATTCTGGAATTCGGCCGGATGCTTTCGACGCAGTATGCGCAGCGCAGGGAGCCGGAGTTTTTTCTGTAGGGCATGGGCGTCCGGCGTCGGTTCCCATCATGACCGCAAATGCGACCGCGTCATTCTCATTTGTTCTATCTATTTGTTTCGGCGACACCTTTTGGGATAACTGCGGCATGAAATCATTCCCAAGGGAGGCATCGATGAAACGTTCCATGCATTTTGCGGTCGTGGCGGCCCTTTTTCTCTTCACGTGCACGGCGGCGCGGGCCGACATGCTGCAGCAGTTCGCGGGCCAGAAGGGCAAGATCGACATCGCCGGCGGCACGGCGCACATCCCGGTCATGAACGAGGCGGCCAAGCGGATCATGACCGTCAACCCCGACATCCGCATCACCGTCGAGGGCGGCGGGACCGGAGTGGGCGTGCAGAAGGCCGGCGAAGGACTGGTGGACATCGGCAACACCGGCCGCGCCCTGTCCGAGGAAGAGGTCGCCAAGTACGGTCTGGTCTCCTTCCCCTTTGCCGTGGACGGCGTGACCGTCGTCCTGAACCCGGCCAACGCCGTGAAGGAACTGACCGCCGCGCAGGTTCAGGACATCTTTGCCGGCAAGATCACCAACTGGAAGGATGTGGGAGGGGCCGACGCGGCCATCACCCTCTACACCCGCGACGAGGCCAGCGGCACGCGCGAGGTGTTTTGGGAAAAGCTGCTGAAGAAGGGCGCCGTGGCCGACAAGGCCAACGTGGTGGCCTCCAACGGGGCCATGAAGGTCGCCGTCTCCCAGGACGCCTCCGGCATCGGGTACATGAGCATCGGGTTCGTGGACGCCACGGTCAAGGCGCCCCTGCTGGACGGCGTGGAGCCCTCCCAGGCCAACGCCACATCCGGCGCCTACAAGGTCGCCCGCAAGCTGTTCATGAACACCAAGGGCGAACCCCAGGGGCTGACCAAGCTCTTCATCGACTACGTGACCGGGCCGGAGTGCACGGACATCATCTCCAAGGCCGGGTACATCCCGCTCAAGTAGGCGCGTGCGACAGACTAAACCCTGCCGGCAACAATCCACCAGGTTTTGCCGGCAGCTTTTTTTCGACCGGGCGGCCAGAGCCCTGTCCTGCGGCGCGGGGTTCGTCTCCCTTGCGACGCTGGCCGCCATTTTCGCCTTCCTGGCGCTCTTGAGCCTGCCCCTCTTCACCCAGGGGCAATGGGACAGCGTCCTCCAGACGGTCTGGCGCCCCTTCGAGGGGAGGTACGGCATCGTGCCCATGATCGCCGGATCCCTGATCCTGAGCTGCTCGGCCTTCGCACTGGCCTACCCGCTGGGAGTCGGCGTCTGCCTCTTCGTTCTCGGTCCAGGGGGCGGCCTCCTGCGCCGCACGACCATGGGGGTGGTGACCTTCATGACGGCCATTCCCACCGTGGTCTACGGCTTCGTGTCCGTCTTCCTCCTCGTGCCGCTCCTGGGCAGGGCCTTCGGCGGCAGAGGCCCGTCGCTGCTGGCCGCCGTCCTGACGCTGGCCCTGCTCGTCCTGCCGACCATCGTCCTGTTCCTGCACGGGTCCATGCGCGAGACCGAGGAACGCACCCGCCTGACCAGCGCGGCCCTGGGGTTCACGCCCCTGCAGGCCCTGCTCCTGGTGGTCCTGCCCGGATCGGCCGCAGGGCTGCGCACGGCGGCGGTCATGGGCTGGTGCCGGGCCCTGAGCGACACCCTCATCCCCCTCATGCTGGCCGGCAACGCGCCGCAGTTTCCGGAGTCCCTGTTCGACTCCGTCCGCACCCTGACGGCGCACATCGCCCTGGTCGTGGCCATGGACAACAGTTCGCCGGCCTTTCACTCCCTCTTCGCCTGCGGGTTGACGCTCTTCGTCGTCAGTCTCGCCGCGCAGGCCGCGTTGCGTCCGCGGTCCGCAACGTCCGGGCCCATGAGGGGCAGGACCCTCGGACTGCTCTCCTTCATGGCGGCGCGCCCCGCATGCCGGGCCCTGGTCTCGGTCTGGGCCTTCCTGTCCGCCGCGGCGGTGCTGGCGTCCGTCGGCGCCCTGCTCGTCTTTCTGCTGTCGCGCAGCCTGCCCGTCCTCGACCTGCGCCTCTTCTTCGGCGACACGCCCATATTGGCCGCGCTCCTTGGGCGGCAGCCGGTCTGGGACGGGCTTTTCGCCGCCTGCGCCGGAACCCTGGCCCTCGTAATCCTGGCCTCGCTCATGGCCATCCCCGTGGGCATCGCCGGGGGCGTCGCCCTGTCCCAGTACCTGCGGGGCCCGTCTGCCGCGGCCCTGCGCTTCTCGGCCAACGCCCTGGCCGGCGTGCCGTCCATAGTCATGGGGCTCTTCGGCTTCTCGCTGATCATCCTCCTGCGCCACACCGTCGCGCCCGAGGCCAACACCAGCCTGCTGCTCTCGGCAGTGTGCATCGCCCTGCTCGTCCTGCCGTACACCATCAACGCCACGGCCCAGTCCCTGGACACCCTGCCCGTGGATCTGCGCCTGCTGGGCCCGAGCCTGGGCATGACCTCCTGGCAGAGCCTGCGACGCATCCTGCTGCCCGCCGCCGGCCGGGGGATTCTCGGCGGCGTGGTCCTGTCCATGGGCCGCGCGGCCGAGGACACGGCCGTCATCCTCCTGACCGGGGTCGTGGCCCACGGCGGCCTGCCGCGCGGGCTCTTCGACAAGTTCGAGGCCCTGCCCTTCACCATCTACTACCTGGCCGCCCAGTACCAGAGCGCCCACGACCTGGCCAAAGGCTTCGGCGCGGCCCTGACCCTGCTCGCCCTGACCGTCCTGCTGTTCTGCGTCGCGCGGGCCCTGCAGGGCCGCATGGAGAAGGAATGGAAACACTGAACCCGCATTTCACCCTGCGCGGCGTGGGCGTGACCCTGAACGGCCGCCGCATCCTCGAAGGCGTCGACCTCGATATCCCCAAGGGGTGCGCAACCTTCATCATGGGACGATCCGGGGCCGGCAAGACCACCCTGCTGCGCGTGCTGAATCGCCTCAATGAGTGCTTCCCCGGCAGCGAAACCTCCGGAGAGGTGCTGCTGCACCTGGATCGCGGCGTCGTCCGGCCCTACGCCGGCGACATCGCCCTGCCGGAGCTGCGGCGCCTGGTCGGCATGGTCTTCCAGCACCCCAACGTCCTGCCCATGAGCATCGAGGCCAATATCGCCATGCCCCTGTCCACGGTCCGCGGCTGCGGCCGCGACGAGGCCATGGAGGCGGCCCGCCTGGCCCTGCAGGAGGCGCGGCTCCGGGACGAGGTCCGCGACCGGCTGGACCCCGATGCCCGCACCCTTTCGGGCGGCCCGCACC
>JABNAD010001065.1_pt1 | contig 11509 bp, 10 predicted proteins | sample 7240381 | NCBI WGS metagenome assembly JABNAD01 (sample SAMN11332834, study PRJNA596920) | anaerobic digester metagenome | biome: digested sludge; isolation source: digested sewage sludge-derived enrichment culture grown on H2/CO2 | place: Germany: Goettingen | reverse complement strand
TTCCTACCACCGGCATAGCCGGTGGTTTTGTCAAGCTAAAGCGAACAATAAAAAAGGTGCCGATTTCATCGGCACCCAAAACTTCACGAAGAAGTATTAACACATTATTCAACGGTTACTGATTTTGCTAAATTTCTTGGTTTATCTACATCACAGCCTCTTTCCACTGCTGTATAGTAGGCAAACAACTGCATGGGCAAAACATTATAAGAGCTGGTAAAAATATCTCCTGACTGAGGCAGATAAATCACCTCATCGGCAACTTCTTCCATAGCTTGGTTTCCCTCTACAGCAATGGCAATTACTTTAGCACCCCTAGCTTTTACCTCTTTTGCATTGCTAACCAGCTTTTCAAATAACCTCTCCTGGGTTGCAATGGCAATCACTAGTGTTCCATCCTCAATTAAGGAAATGGTGCCATGTTTCAACTCACCTGCAGCATAGGCCTCACTGTGGATATAGGAAATTTCCTTTAGTTTTAATGAAGATTCCATTGCCGCTGCATAGTCCAAACCACGACCAATGATAAATACATCCTCACTCTGGGCATATTTTTTCGCAAGTTCAGCCATTTTTGCATCCAGTTTTAACACCGCTTCTGTCTTTTGAGGCAATAGGCGTAATTCCTGTAGATACTCCTTCAGGCGTCCTTCCTCCACAGTCCCTCGTGCCTTAGCAAAATATAAAGAAACCAGATACAACAAAGAAAGCTGGGTTGTGTATCCCTTTGTGGTAGCCACAGCGATTTCAGGTCCTGCCCAAGTATACAGCACATCATCACTTTCCCTTGCGATGGAGCTGCCCACCACATTCACAATAGAAAGCACTTTAACTCCCTGTTTTTTTGCTTCTCTCAAGGCCGCCAAAGTATCAGCTGTTTCTCCTGATTGGCTGATGATTATACAAAGGTCATTCTGATTCAAAATAGGATTACGATAGCGGAATTCAGATGCAATATCTACTTCTACAGGAATTCTGCTGACCTCTTCCATAACATATCTTCCTACAACCCCTGCGTGCCACGCACTGCCGCAGGCAACAATGTGAATCCGATTAAAATTCTTGATTTCCTCTACTGTCAAAGAAAGATCCTCAAAGTTGATTCCCGCTTCTGTCAACCTTGGGAACACTGTTTTTCTCAACGCTTCAGGCTGTTCCATAATTTCCTTCATCATGAAGTAATCGTAACCGCCCTTTTCCGCCGCATCAATGTCCCAAGTCACTCGGAATACATCTTTATGAATCTCATTTCCATCCAGATCATAAAGGGTAACACTGTCTTTGGTTAAAAATACGATTTCATTATCATCCAGCAAATAATAGTCTCTGGTATATTCCAACAATGCAGGAATATCGGAAGCCACATAGTTTCCCTCACTGCTTAATCCTGCCAAAAGGGGACAATCCTTTCTGACTGCAACCAAGCTATCAGGATGGTCAATGCACATAATCGCCAATGCATATGCACCACGCACTTTTCTGACTACTTTGCTTAGTGTTTCAACTGGATTTCCCTCATAATAAAAGTCAAACAGCTGAGCAACTACCTCTGAATCTGTTTCTGATACAAATACATAGCCCTGTTCCTGTAAAAATGCCTTTATTTCCATATAGTTTTCAATGATTCCGTTATGAACCACTGATATTTTTCCACTTTGGCTATTATGGGGATGGCTGTTTCGGTCACTGGGTGCCCCATGGGTTGCCCATCTAGTATGACCGATTCCCATATGGGAGGACAAAGCTTCCTCTTTATCTATTTTTTCTGCCAGATTTGCCAGTCTGCCTTTTGCCTTAATTGTATATATTCCATCATGATATACAGAAATACCCGCTGAATCATAACCACGGTATTCCAACTTGGCAAGGCCATTCAAAAGAACGGGTACCGCCTCCGCGTTCCCGATATATCCAACAATACCACACATAATTTAAATTTCTCCTTTATTCTTTTATTCGTCCGTTGCCTCTCTCTTTGTCAGGAGAATTTTCTTCTCCTTTTTGTAGAAAGGCCTGCGTCCCTGAACGAATGGGCGAGAAGCATCCGCCGAAAAATTCGATCACTTCTACCTCGTCAACCGCCCTATCTGCGGTTCTGGCGCTTCAACTACTTAAACCGTCCTTTCCTTCTATTTGACTGATAGGAAGCCCCGGGTTGCAACGATTTTCGTCAAAAAGCAACACCGTTTTGATAGTATACCATTTTTTTAGGGGCGGGTAAAGAGTTTCCCCCTATCATTATTCTATGATGGCACAGAAAAGTCTTGCAACAAAAATTTATAAATATGAAAGATTTTTGTTACGTTTCGTTTATAATATTGGATTATACTAAAGTAATACTGTTTGACTCTATGTCCGGATGTGCTGCCGGATTTTTCTTCAACAAAACAACAATATGCGTAAACCAGCCGGAAGTGTTTCCTATTTATTTTCAGGCTGACTGAAAAGATACAATCAAAAAGATATGAATACACCAACCACAAACAAAGGGATGTGGGATTAGCCTTAGGAGGATTGAAATGAAAAAATACATATTATATTTTATTACCGCACTATTTTTATTAGGAATAACGGGTTGCAGTAAAAAAAACAGCGAGCCTGCTCCCGCAAATCTCCAAGCCCAAGGCGCTATACCTCAGGATATGGCCACAATGGTAGAGCCAATTGATGCGCTCATGCGCAGTATGCTAGAAAACAACACTGACTATGATGCCACAAATCCTGAATTTTTTTGGAGTGCCCTATATTATTTCTTAGGTACTTCCGGCACTGAAAATAGCCTGGTAACAGAAACTGATGATGGAAGATTAAAAGTACCCAAAAAAGTTGCCCAGGAATATGCCATTGCCCTGTTCGCCAACTATGATGACTTATTGCCCCTGCCCGAATCCCTTTCCAATTCCATTACCTATGATAAGGATTGGGATGCATATTTGCTGACACAGGGAGACCGTGGTCTTTCAAAAACAGTGTTATCAAATTATAAGGAAACAGATAATGGCTACGTCATTACGGCAAAGCTGGTTTCTACCATGGAGGATAAAGAAGTTTTGGGTAAATCTCTAGTGACAATGCAAAAAAATGCCTTTGCCGATGGGATTGTGGATCCAAGATACTTTTACAGTGTAGCCGGAATGACCAAAGAAGAAGGCTTTGCTCCCCCTACATACAATGCTTCTGCCGTTTTCAACGGTTCCGCTGATGGTCATACCGTTGAGGTGACCTTGGAAGATGGAACCATTCAAGCTTTCCAATTTTATGATGAAACTGTATCAGAAAAACTTCATGTCATGAAAGAAGGGGATGCCTTTTCTTTTGTATATTCTCATGATAAAGAAACAGGAACACTGACCATTCTAGAAATCAAATAAACTGTAACATAAAGGAGTATCAAAGAAAGGAGAACTAGATGGATTTTCGATTTGCAAAAGAAGATGATACATCGCTGATTTTAACCTTCATACAGGAGTTGGCCAGCTACGAAAAAATGCTGGAGGAGGTTATTGCTACAGAAGAACTTCTCAATGAATGGATTTTTCAGCAAAAAAAAGCAGAGGTACTATTTGCCATGGTGGATGGTAAGGAAGTCGGCTTTGCCCTTTTCTTTCACAATTTTTCCACCTTTTTAGGAAAAGCGGGAATTTACTTAGAGGATTTATTTGTGAAAGAAGAATACAGAGGAAAGGGATATGGCAAAGAAATTTTAAAAGAGTTGGCAAGAATCGCTGTGGATCGTAAATGTGGCCGCTTGGAATGGTGGTGCTTGGATTGGAATCAGCCAAGCATTGATTTTTATTTATCTTTGGGCGCAGAACCCATGAAGGATTGGACCGTATACCGCCTTACAGGGGAAACATTATCAAATTTGGCGACAAAATAATACATATTCGCCTGATGGAAAAGAGAAATATTCACTTTTCTTCAATTTAAAAAAAGCGCATGGATAGGTTGATTTATCCCTGCGCTTTGTTGTATCTATTTTGTTTCTTTTTCTAAGCTTATTAATGTTTCTTACCTTTTTCAATTCACACTAAATTCTTTATAAATATTTTCTCAGCAGCCAAAATGCCATCCACAGCGGCAGATACAATCCCCCCTGCATAACCGGCACCCTCCCCCGTGGGATAAAGTCCCTTTGCCCAAGGACTTGTGCCATCATCACCACGCAGAATCCGCACAGGTGAAGAGCTTCTGCTTTCCACTGCTGTCAATACAGCGTCCTCTCTGTCAAATCCCTTTAATCGTTTTCCCATTTCAGGGATAGCCTCTTGCATGGCTTCCGTCATAAAAGAAGGAAACATTTCTGCCAAGTTGCTTTCCTTTGTATTTGGGCGATAACTAGGGGAAACCGTAGCGCCTTCCTTTGAAGTACCGAGAAATGCACCTACCCGTTGTATGGGAGCGGTATAATTTCCTCCTCCCAAAGCAAAAGCCTTCTCCTCCAAATCCCGCTGAAAATACATGCCTGCCAAAGGGTGGTCAGAGGCAAAATCCTTAGGAAATACTTGTACCAAAAGGGCAGAATTTGCATTTTCTCCATCTCTGGCATGTTCACTCATGCCGTTGACTGCCAATCTACCTTCTTCACTGGATGCCGCCACCACATATCCGCCAGGGCACATACAAAAGGTGTAAACACCTCTTCCTTTTTTTGTAGTATAGGTTAAACGATAATCAGCTGGAGGCAGTTCCTTCTCGCCTTCTCCATACTGGGCAATATCTATCATACTTTGTGGATGTTCAATTCTAACTCCCATGGCAAAAGGCTTCTGCTCTAACATAGCACCCTTCTGATGCAGCATTTCAAAGGTGTCCCTTGCGCTGTGTCCAACAGCTAAAACCACATCGTTTGAATAAATGGTTTCTCCATCTGAAAGGACGACGCCTTGCACCTGACCGCCTTCCACCAAAATATCGGAAACTTTGGACAAAAAACGAACTTCCCCGCCAAGAGATCGAATCTTCTCTCTAATTTTTTTCACAACTCCTTGCAATAAATCCGTCCCAATATGGGGTTTGGCATCAAATAAAATGTCCTCAGGTGCCCCTGCCGCCACAAATTCCTCTAGAACCTTACGGCATCGAGGATCTTTAATGCGCGTGGTCAGCTTCCCATCGGAAAAAGTACCTGCACCGCCCTCGCCAAACTGCACATTATTCTCAGGGTTGAGTTTTCCTTCCTCCCAAAAGAGGGAAATCGCTTTTTTGCGGCTTTCCACATCTCCTCCACGCTCTAAAACAATGGGTTTTAGGCCCAATTCTGCCAAAAGAAGCGCAGCGAACATCCCTCCCGGTCCAAAGCCAACCACCAAAGGAGGATTTTTGCATTCTGCTTTTCCCTGAGGAAAAGCATACGACAAATCAGGGGTTACAGATATATTTTTCCCCGTTGCCTTAGCCAGTACTTTTTTTTCATTAGCAACCTCTACATCAACAACGAGGACATAATGAATTTGATCCTTTTTTCTGGCATCTAACGAATGGCGGAAAATCTTTGTCTTTATTACTCCTTCGACTGGAATTCCCAAAACTCTTGCGACTCTTTTTTTCAGCTGTTCCTCTGATCCGTTTACAGGCAGTTTTAAATCAGTTATTCGTATCATTTTCTTCCGGCCTCTCTCCATAAAAAACTTCTTTCAAAGCCAAACCCTTGGCTGGGGCGGTAAAACCGGCTTTTTCTCTGTCCAATGCCACAAAAATGGAAGGGATTTCATGGGGCTGTCGTTTGCCCTCTCCCACCTCAATCAGCGTACCTGTGAGTATTCTTATCATCTGATATAAAAATCCGTTCCCATAATAGGAAATGGTTATTTTATCCTCTGTGCATTGAAAATCAATCTGATATATTTTCCGCACTGTTGATTTTTTCATGCGCTTATTGGCGCAAAAACTCTTAAAATCATGCTCTCCAAGAAACAGTTCTGCAGCCTCTTGCATTTTTTCCACATTCAGGGGCTTTTCACACCAAAAAACATACTTTCTTTCAAACACGGGAGGTTTTTTACTATTCCAAATGGTATATTCATATGTTTTTGCCTTAGCACTCAATCGACTATGAAACCGTGGATGGACCTCATCTAAAGACAGTACACCTATATCTTCAGGAAGTTTTTCGTTGATAGCATCCATGAGTCTCTCCTGTGAATCATTCCATTCCATATAAAAATTAGCAACCTGCCCGTAAGCATGGGTTCCTGCATCTGTCCTTCCCGAGCCGAAAATCTCAATAGGGCAGCCCGCCAAAGCAGAAACAATGCCCTCTAACTTTTCTTGTATCGTATTCTCTGTGTTGCCCTGTTTTTGCCAACCGTTGTATCGGCCACCATCATAGGCAAGTATCATCTTATAATTTTTCATCATAGCACTTGTTGAATCCCATTTAATATTTTAGGTACAAACTGCTTCTTCCTAGAAACCATGCCAGGAAGATACATCCAATTTTCTTCTGCCGACCCGCAAAAAGCCGCATCCACAATGTCCTTTGCCTTCTCACCTACAAAAACTAACTCCGAAGACTCTGTTAATATGTTTGTTAAAAGGAAAAACAGAACATCACAACTACCTTTAATGGATTCCATATAAAGGGCAATTTTTGTGCGAAGTTGGCTCAATTCCTCCTGATCCAAAGATGAAATCTGACCAACCCCAAAGGTTAACCCACTACCACTAAATTTCTTAAAATCCTGATAAAAAATTTCTTGTGGCGCTTTATCTCCTAAAGAGCTACCTGCCCGAAACATTTTTTCCGCATATTCTTGAATCTCGATTCCAGCAATTTTTGCCACAACCTCAGCGGCCTCTCTATCCTTTTCTGTGCATGTAGGAGAGCGGAACATTAGCGTATCCGATAATATAGCAGAGCACAATAAGCCCGCAACCTTTGGCGTAATTTCCACGTTGTTTTCTCGATACATTCCGTAAATTATGGTAGCAGTACAACCAACAGGCTGGTTACGGAAATAGACCGGCATAGCGGTTTCCAAACTGCCCAAACGATGATGGTCAATAATTTCAATAATTTCCGCTTCGTCAATTCCATCTACTGCCTGGGTCTTTTCATTGTGGTCAACCAAGATAATTTTTTTCTTCTCCATATCCAATAAAGAACGGCGAGAAAGCATGCCACAATAATTTCCATCTTGATCTAAAACAGGAAAATCTCTGTGTCTGATTTTAGATAGAACAGACTTTATATCGGATATAAAATCTTCTTTATGAAAGGAAATTAACCCTTCTTTACGCATAAAATAACCACAAGGGGTACTTTGGCTCATCAATCTTGCAGCCATATAGGTGTCATGAGGTGTGCTGATGATTTTACAGTTGTTTTCCATTGCCAGCTTTTGAATGGTCTTAGAAACAGGAGCACCCATACAAACAACAATACACCCTGCTTTCATTTCAATACAACAAAGCTGACTTTCAAAACGGTTCCCCGTAATAACAATGTCACCTTCTTCTATATAAGACTCCAATAAGTCGGGATTCGCAGCACCAATCAAAATTTTCCCTTTTGTAACGATGTCGTTTTCGTCACCAATAATCATATTTCCATCGATAGTATCCAAAATATTTGTGTACTTTGTGTGAGACATTGCTAAAATGTGAGTCTCAAAGACATCCATATTAGCTGTTGCAATATCCTTAACGGAGATAATCCCTTCAAGCTTTCCATCCTGCACCACGGGCATGGTGGCATCCCCTAAATCCCGCATGGTATTCCATGCTTTTTTTAAAGAAAGCTCTCTGCTAATAGAAGGGGTTGATTTAATCGTAATATCCTTTACTTGTGTACCTACGTGTCCTAGAAACCCGGGGTCCCCCACATCAAAATATTCCAAAACAAATTTTGTTTCGTTATTGATTTCACCTGCTCTTTTTGCCGCAAAATTGCCTTCCTTTAACCTGTTTTTTAACTCTGCATACGCAATTGCAGAACAAATAGAATCTGTATCGGGATTCTTATGTCCAATGATGTAAACAGTTCTTTCTTTTTGCATGTATTTAACCTCCTAATGAGAAACGGCACTCTGACAAATTATAGCCTCTTCCAAAAATGGTAATTCCTTATAGCCTCATACCTATCATTTCCAAATATAATTTTTTACGCCGAGGCAACCAAATAAACACATAAAAAATGACGGCAAAAGGCATTTTGGCTATTTGATGAATTCAGTATAGCCGTAAAACCTTGTACCGTCAACATTTTTTGTTTGCATGCTCCCTATTTTGTACAAAGCCCCATAAATGCTGGCATCGGTTATTTTTCTAACAATTTTACTTCATCCTTATACCAACCGTATGACATAATCGTGGGGTATAAAACAATGACACACATCACCAAACCAACGACATAAGGCATTGCAAAAATAGGAACAAAAAACGCACACAAAACCATTATAAATCCACCGAAAAAACATACTTTTCCGCCTAATCTTTGTGTTTTATTCCATACCAATTCACTGCTCAATGCCCATGGTGTCCGAACACCAGTAAAAAAGTTTGATTTCACTTTGGGCATCATGTTCCCAAGAAAAATAAACAAAAGGCCCACACCGCCACTGACAACTCTGGGTACAGAAATTCTTCCGGGATATAGGCTTTCTGAAAGTGAAATTGCCATGATGGCAGCCATAAATATTACAATCATAAGAATAATATTTTCGTAAGCTAAAAAGAATTTTTCGTAATTTTTCTTTCTGGGGTCAATTTTAGGGACAAGAGGCATAATAACACCCATAATGAGGCATAATCCGCCAATGATATATAACTTCCACTTATCATCATAACGTACTCCTCCACCTGCCTCCCATTGCATTGGCACCAAATCTGGAAGCTTTTCATAAACCAAGCTTATCATTATAATGGGTATTACTGAAAAAATATATATAGCAATTCTTTTTTTACTCATTTTTGTCCCCTCCAGTAAAGGCTGTTATCCAGCTTAAAATCTCTTCAAAAACCGTCATGTTTAACTCATAATAAATATATTTCCCTTTTTTCTCATCCATTATCAACCCTGCATTTTTTAATACAGATAAATGATGAGAAATGGTAGCCCCCGTTGCCTGAAAACGTTCTCCTATTTCCCCTGCAGTTTTTTCTCCTGATTTCAACATATCCAAAATCTCTCGTCGCGTAGGGTCACCAATTGCTTTTAATGTTTGCTGAAGTCCCAAAGCATCACCCCATTTCATTTAGATGTTTATCTAAATATAAAATAGCATGAATCCTTCCTCCCGTCAATAACATTTAGATGTATGTCTAAATATACCACACTCATATTACGAAATCCTATCCTGTAAATAAAAAACCGCAGAGAATCTCTGCGGTTTTTTGGTGCTACTGAGCCTTTGACAAAACGATGTGGGGGCTGGCACAAAAGCAAGAAGCCTTTTCTAGTTTCAATACCTTCCCTTCATAGCCATTCCTCCGGATGAATCATTGACTCTTGCAACGATTCAAAGAATTGTTTTAAATGATAACCGTCTATTGTTGCATGATGCACCGTCACAGATAGAGGCATGAATACCTCCCCTTCTTCCTTCACAAACTGCCCTGCTTCAAAGCTAGGAAAATAATAATCTTTTATTCCATGGTTATGGAGAGAAAAGCTTTGAAAGGTGAACCAAGGAATACAAGAAATAATGTAAGCATTAGAGAGAGGAATTCCTTTTGAGGTTAACACGCCATGGCTGTCACCATGTGCTTTGGTATCCCTTTCATAGTTTTCGTAAAATGCCGAGAAATCTTCTTCAAATTCGGTCCATAGTAACGATGTTGTTTTGTCGTCTTGATGAAACACAGGATAGGCTGGGGTTAATTGGTCCCATATCCCCAAAACACCATCTTCCATCCCTACTCTAAACTCATCAATTCCTTGCATTACTTTGGTTATTAACCACAAATAAGCGGGGAAAAATTTGAGGCCTCGTTGCTTTAATATCTGTCTCAAAACAGTAACATTCATTCTTACATCTACCGTATAACTGGTAGGAGCTATCTGGGTATAATAATAAAACATCTGTGCTCTGGGCCAGTTTTCCATTACAATCGGCACAAAGTTCATATCTCTCGTCATATTTTTTTCACCCATAAGCCGTCTCTACTGCATCCAAAATAAACCTCCCCTCTGCGAAGAGTTGGAATACGTACTTCACCGCCTTGCTCAGGGTACAACCTTACAAGAAGGATTTTATCATATGTCACATATGCAACAAAAGAAATGTAGTGCTCTTTCTTCATTTCATGGGGAAAAGTAATATAATAATCATTCTCTATCTTTTCCACATTCAAATAGTGCTCCTCATCTGCGGGTTTAGGTACCAATGCTGTCATTTTACGTCCACAACAGGATATTTCCGCTTCCCCTGTGGCCGTAATCACATTGCCGCAATTGGGACACATATAAAATTTTATTTTCTTCATATTTCCTCCGTCTGCATTGTTGGGCTCCAAATCTCCCAGCAAAATTTTTTCAATATTCACATTTAAGACTTCTGATAGCTCATTAAGCAATGATACATCAGGGCATCCATATCCCCGTTCCCATTTTGAAATTGTTTTATCACTAATATTCATGGCATCCGCAAGCTGTTTCTGTGTCATTTTCTTCTCTTTACGCAAATCCAGAATAAGCTTTCCTACTTTATTACAATCCACTACTGCCACCTCCATAAATGATTATAAATGAATTTTCTATACAAACCAATAAACGCTCCGTAGAGTTAAAAATTTAAATAAAAAAATGACAAGTTCTCCCAAGAAAACTTGCCCTTCTGCTTAAGGCGCCACCCGGATTTGAACCGGGGATAGAGGTGTTGCAGACCTTTGCCTTACCACTTGGCTATGGCGCCATAATATAAAGATATTATAGTATTTTCCATTTCAAACGTCAACCCCTTTTTTTGTTACTTTCTGCGCAAAATACGCAATAATATAGTTCTTAGGGTGATTATTCACGCTCTATCAAATGGTTTTTCCATAAAACCAAACATTTCATCAAAATCCTATTGGCTAAGTTCCTTTATCTGTCTATGGATTAACAAAAATTAATATTATATGTCAATTTAAAACTCTAATACATATTTTCAAACAAAAAAAACATCTTGAATTAGCATAAGCTGATTCAAGATGTATCTCTTGCAAGGCGCCACCCGGATTTGAACCGGGGATAGAGGTGTTGCAGACCTTTGCCTTACCACTTGGCTATGGCGCCAAAATTATGATCCGTGCGGGATTCGAACCCGCGTTACCGCCGTGAAAGGGCGGTGTCTTAACCCCTTGACCAACGGACCATAAATACTCCCCGTGTTGGATTCGAACCAACGACCCTCCGGTTAACAGCCGGATGCTCTACCGCTGAGCTAACGAGGATCAATACAAATGATCTAGCTTTCGATAAAATATCCTCTAATATTGGGGATGCTCAATCGCAAGCGATCGAATTGCATGAAAATTGAAATCTGGCAACCATCTACTTTCCCAGGCAGCTTCCCACCAAGTATCA
>JABNAD010001063.1_pt1 | contig 11534 bp, 9 predicted proteins | sample 7240381 | NCBI WGS metagenome assembly JABNAD01 (sample SAMN11332834, study PRJNA596920) | anaerobic digester metagenome | biome: digested sludge; isolation source: digested sewage sludge-derived enrichment culture grown on H2/CO2 | place: Germany: Goettingen | reverse complement strand
GTGGAGAATAACGGATTCGAACCGATGACCCCCTGCGTGCAAGGCAGGTGCTCTAGCCAGCTGAGCTAATTCCCCCTATTTATTAATAGGGAATTATTATTTGTACACCTGCTGACCGATGGCCCTCCCGGCTCACCAGCCGGGATGCTCAGGTCAACTGAGCTAATTCCCCTAATCGATAACGTTTGATTTTGATGTAGTCCCGCGCAGATTTGAACTGCGGACCCCTACATTATCAGTGTAGTGCTCTAACCAACTGAGCTACGGGACTATGTTTTTCAGTAGTTTCCTATTCCTGAGCTTTTTTTCCGGGATAGAGCCCTCACCCGTATCTTTCAAGGTGTATATGTAATATATGAAGCATACGAATAAGCAGCAAAGACATTCTTTATTGCTAAAGAAAGGAGTAAACCTTCTCTAGAAAGGAGGTATTCCAGCCACACCTTCCGGTACGGCTACCTTGTTACGACTTAGCCCCAGTCACTGGTTTTACCCTAGGCGACTCCTTGCGGTTATCGACTTTAGGTCCCCCCAGCTTCCATGGCTTGACGGGCGGTGTGTACAAGGCCCGGGAACGTATTCACCGCGCCGTGGCTGATGCGCGATTACTAGCGAATCCAACTTCATGGGGTCGGGTTGCAGACCCCAATCCGAACTGGGACCGGCTTTCGAGATTCGCATCCTGTTGCCAGGTAGCTGCCCTCTGTACCGGCCATTGTAACACGTGTGTAGCCCTGGACGTAAGGGCCGTGCTGATTTGACGTCATCCCCACCCTCCTCTCGGCTTACGCCGGCAGTCCCGCTAGAGTTCCCGCCTTTACGCGCTGGCAACTAGCAGTAGGGGTTGCGCTCGTTATGGGACTTAACCCGACACCTCACGGCACGAGCTGACGACAACCATGCAGCACCTCGTAAAATGCTCCGAAGAGATGTAAGCTTTCACCTACAGTCATCTTACGTTCGAGCCCAGGTAAGGTTCCTCGCGTATCATCGAATTAAACCACATGCTCCTCCGCTTGTGCGGGCCCCCGTCAATTCCTTTGAGTTTCAATCTTGCGATCGTACTCCCCAGGTGGATTACTTATTGCTTTCGCTCAGACGCTGACTGTGTATCGCCAACATCGAGTAATCATCGTTTACAGCGTGGACTACCAGGGTATCTAATCCTGTTTGATCCCCACGCTTTCGTGCATGAGCGTCAGTTATAGCTTAGCTAGCTGCCTTCGCGATCGGTGTTCTGTGTCATATCTAAGCATTTCACCGCTACATGACACATTCCGCCAACTTCAACTATACTCTAGACTGACAGTATCAAAGGCAGTTCCACAGTTGAGCTGTGGGATTTCACCCCTGACTTACCAATCCGCCTGCGCACCCTTTAAACCCAATGAATCCGGATAACGCTTGCATCCTCCGTATTACCGCGGCTGCTGGCACGGAGTTAGCCGATGCTTATTCTTCAGGTACCTTCAGCCCCGCTCACGAGCGGGGGTTTATTCCCTGACAAAAGCAGTTTACAACCCATAGGGCCGTCTTCCTGCACGCGGCATGGCTGGTTCAGGCTTGCGCCCATTGACCAATATTCCTTACTGCTGCCTCCCGTAGGAGTCTGGTCCGTGTCTCAGTACCAGTGTGGGGGATAACCCTCTCAGGACCCCTAGACATCGTTGCCTTGGTGAGCCGTTACCTCACCAACTAGCTAATGTCACGCATGCCCATCTTTAACCGCCTCAGCTTTAAGTGCAGTGTGATGCCACACCGCAATGTTACGGAGTATTAATCCCGATTTCTCGGGGCTATTCCCCTGTTAAAGGTAGGTTGCATACGCGTTACGCACCCGTGCGCCACTCTCATCAAAGTATTGCTACCCCGAATCCCGTTCGACTTGCATGTATTAAGCCTGCCGCTAGCGTTCATCCTGAGCCAGGATCAAACTCTCCATTGTAAATGAAAAATTTAAATGTTCTCAAGATCTACTCTTAGTTCATCTATTCACATAGTGAACCACTTTGCTGCTTATTTTTCGTATTGCTCCATTAGTTCAAAGAACTCTATTTCTGCCAAACAACAAAATTTATTATCGTTTGGGGCTGCAAAATTACAAACTATTTTTAATCCTGCAACTCTTTTTAGAATTTTTTTTCAAAAAACTTTCCAACCTCCGACTTATCAATGCTTACACCGATTTTTGCCTCAATTGGGATGGCAAAAGTACTGCCTTTTTTATTCCCTGCAAGAGGTTAATCAAACTTTTTTTTGTCATTTTTTCTAATACATTCATTATAAACCTGTTCAACATCGAAAAAAAATGAACTTTTTTTTGACCGGCAGAAACACCGCTAATGCCCCAAAACAACCCAAATCATTTAATCGTCTGATTTACATAAATATAAAAAAAATAGCCTTTTACCACCGTTTTAACACGATTTTGTAATTTAGCAGTTAAAATTTCTCCCTATGAAGACACTGCAGCTCATACTTTTCGCTCCGATACTTATAATATCCTCCCTGTTTTCTGCGGCAGATGCCCAGGAATTCTCAAAAAACAAAGAGAAATTCTCCGATAATCTCTTCTTCGGCGGCGGGCTGGGACTGCAGTTCGGTACGCTCACCCTGATAGATATCTCACCGGTGATCGGATACAGGTTTACAGAAAAATTTGAAACAGGGATTGGGCTTACCTATAAATACTATAAGTATAAAGATTACTATATTGATTACTACACCGGCACCCGCTATGACCTGAAGAGCAACATCCTCGGCGGATCGGTATTTGCCCGGTATCATATCCTGGATAATGTTTTTGCCCATACCGAATACGAATCGTTGCGCTACAATTACACAGGCTATTATAATTCAGGGGCCGGATTGATGAAAGAGCCACAGACCGCCGTCATCAACAGCTTTTTTGTGGGCGGTGGTTACCGGCAACGCATAAGCCAGGGTTCCTATTTTTACATTATGGCGCTGTGGAACCTGAATGACGACGCCCTCTCCCCCTATTCCAACCCGGTGCTGCGCATGGGAGTTATACTTGGCAGATAGTGTAATCCGTAAATGCGACGGGCAATCTCACTTCTTCCCGGCAAACCTGAATACCAGCGCCGGGCTTGACTTCATTAAGCTTTTCAACTCAGGAGTCAGTGGTATGAACACTTCGCCCCCTTTTGAAAAATCTGCTTTTACCTTCAGACTACTGCCCATTAATACCGGTTTGCCCGGAAAACCATCAGGCAGCTCCACTTTCAGCATTTCCGGGAATACATCATGATCGGTCAGGTAAATGGCATAAATAGAACCATTCTTTTGCGTATAAACGAATCCTCCCTTTTCATAAGGTGCCACAGGTTTGCAGGCGTATATCCCTTCTCCGTTCAATTCCATCCATCTCCCGATCTCCTCCAGCCTCTGGTATGCTTCCGGAGCCCATTCCCCATCGGGACCGGGGCCTATGTTCAGCAGAAAATTACCGCCGCGCGCCACAATGCGGCATAATAACCTGATTAACTCGGAGGATGATTTGTAATGATCGCCCGGAACATAGCTCCAGGAGTTGCCCATGGTCATGCAGGTTTCCCATGGGAAATCAAGCAATTGCTCCGGAACGCGCTGTTCGGGTGTAAGGTAATTCTGATCCGGGCCTTCAACAGCCCTGTCCACCACCAGTATCCCCGGCTGCAGCTCCCTGGCCATGGCCGCAATGCCCGGCATGTCAATATCCTGGTTAACCAGCCGCTTTCCATCAGGAAAAACGGTATCGGCGCACTTCTTCACCCATCCGCCATCCAGCCAGAGGATATCAACCCTGCCGTAATCCGTTAACAGCTCCCTGATCTGTCCACGGGTAAAATCCTTGTACCGCTCCCATTTCTCCGGATACTTTTCCCTGCTGTAGTTTACATTCCGGTCAACCGGCGGAAAATAGGGATCCCAGTAATCAGGACAATGCCAGTCGGGTTTTGAGAAATAGGCCCCGATACCCATTCCCTTGTTTCTGAATGCGTCGAAAATCCTGCCGGTGACATTGGCCGCAGGGTTCGTTGAAAACGGACAATCAGGACCGGTGATGCGGTAATCCGTAAGTTTCGTATCAAACATACAGAAACCATCGTGGTGCTTGGTGGTGAACACCATATACTTCATCCCCGCTTTTGCGGCAGCCTCCGCCCACCTTTGCGGATTGAAGCGCACCGGATTGAATGTTGAAGGCAACGACTCATATGCCCTGCGGTATTCAAAGTAGTCGTGCGCGAAAGGCCCTTTACGGGCGCACCACTCTTCGTCTTCAGGGCATATGCTCCAGCTTTCCACTACGCCCCACTGACTGTATGGCCCCCAGTGCATCAGCAGACCGAATTTCAGATCCTGCCACCAGGCCAGCTTTTCTTTTACGAGGGAATCTTCAGGCCAGAAATAGATCCGGTCATCGTGATGCTGCGCCTTTAATCCGGCGCTCAGGAATATTATCGGAATGATTAATTTAACGCTGAGAAACTTCGTCATACACATTTAATTTTATACCCGGAAGAACTACATTCAGCCCCGGACACACAAAAACGGCCCCCGTTACGGAGGCCGCGTTACTGATTCATTTAACTCACTTCCGTTTCGGGAATATTTTTCAGTATTTCCAGGGTCAGATCCCAGAACTTCTGCACGGTGGGGATCAGCAGCCTTTCATCGGGTGAATGGGCGCCTTTGATGGTCGGACCATAGGAAATCATATCCATACCCGGGTACTTCTCCCCTACGAGGCCGCATTCAAGCCCTGCATGGATGGCCAGCACTTTGGGTTCGGCATCAAAAAGCCTGTGGTAAGCATTGCGGGAGATCTCCAGCACCTCCGATTTCGGATTGGGCGTCCAGCCCGGATAGCCATCGGAATGTACCGACTTGCCACCGGCCAGGTTAAATACCGCAACCACCATATTGGCCACATTGTCCTTGGCCGATTCCACCGAACTGCGCTGACTGGTGGTAATCTCAATTTTATTTTCAAGGGTTTTGACTGAGGCCAGATTGGTTGAGGTTTCCACGAAATTCGGGATGTCGGCCGACATGGCAATAACGCCGTGGGGACATGCATACAGGGCATTCAGCAAACGCTCCTGGGTAGAAATGTCAAAAAGATAATCGGGCAGGTCGCAGGCCTTAAACTGCAGGTTCAGGCCCGGCTCGGTAATTTTCAGTTCATTCCTGACCGTGGAACTGAATTTAGTTGCAAATTCTTCAAAATCCCGGGTGAAACGCTTCGGCAGCGTAATAATGGCAGTTGCTTCGCGGGCAATTGCATTTCTGAGGTTACCACCGTCAAATTTCGAGAGGCGCATTTCGAAACGGCGATTGGCTTCCCATAGCAGGCGGTTGAGTATCTTGTTTGCATTGCCAAGCCCCTTATTGATATCATCACCTGAATGCCCCCCTTTCAATCCGCTGACTTTCACAACATAACCAGCCTGATTGGCACCTACCGGGACTTTGGAATAATTCATGGTGATAACGGTATCTTTACCGCCGGCACAGCCGATAAATATTTCCCCTTCATCCTCTGAATCAAGGTTGAGCAGAATCCTGCTGTTGAGCAAATCGGGCTTCAGCCCGAAAGCGCCGGTCAAACCGGTTTCTTCATCCACCGTAAACAGGCACTCCACCGGTCCGTGGGCGATATCGTCCGCCTCCAGCAAGGCCAGTTGTGCGGCAATGCCGATCCCGTCGTCGGCGCCAAGGGTGGTACCTCGGGCTTTAACCCAATCACCATCTATATATGGCTGAATCGGATCGGACTCAAAATCATGCAGGGTGTCGCTGTTCTTCTCACAAACCATATCAATGTGGCTCTGCAGCACGACAGATTTCCGGCTTTCCATGCCCGGAGAAGCAGGTTTCCTGATCAGGATATTTCCGGTTTCATCCACAATGGTTTCAAGACCTGCCTTTTGCCCGAAAGCAACAATATAGGCGGCAATTTTTTCTTCCTTTTTGGAAGGACGCGGCACTTTGCAAATCTCCTCGAAATAATGCCACAATCTGGCCGGTTTCAGCCGGTTTAACGCTTCGCTCATGGTATTTATTAATTTGAATGCGGAATTTATCTTCACAAATATATTATTTTTATAACTCCAAATAAAACAGACGGACACTTTTACGTTAATTACGCAGGAATTATAAACCAAAATCAATGGAACTCGTACATACAATTGAAAACCGGGTAAGTGTCCGCAGTTTTACTGCGGAACCGGTCGGCAGAAAAGACCTCGAAGAACTGGTGCGGCGTGCAGGCCTGGCACCCAGCATCAACAATTCGCAGCCCTGGAAATTTGTGGTAATCACCAAGCGTGAGTTGATGAAAGAAATGGCGGCAGCAGTTTCACGTGCACTCGGAGAACTTCCGGTAAAGGACAAGGAAGACCTCAACCATGCCTTTCTTTCCAGGATTGAATGGTATTCCACCTTTTTCGAGGACGCGCCGGCCGTGATCGCATTGCTTATGAAACCATATATCTCGGTGCTTGAGAAAGGAGCGGATCTCACGCACGAAGAAATTGACAATATGCGCAACCGGCCGGATATGCAGACTGCCGGCGCCGCCATTCAGAATATCCTTCTTTCGGCCGTTGATCTGGGGCTTGGAGCCTGCTGGATGAGCGCGCCCATGATTGCCCGGCCCGCGCTGGAATCGCTGCTGCAGGTCGAAGAGCCTTATAAACTTATCACATTCGTTGCTGTGGGCAAAACCTTCGGAGCTCCGGCAAGGAAGTCCAAAAAGACATTGGGTGAGATTATCCGGTTTATTGATTAACTCAGGCCGGCACTGTATTTTTCAACAGGCTGATCGTGCCGGCAGGATCTGCTGAGGGAAAAACCGTATTCCCGGCAACCAGCACGTCTGCCCCCGCGGCAATCAGCTTTCCGGCATTCCGGAGGTCAACGCCTCCGTCTACTTCAATCAGCGCGGCGGAGCCTGTCATGCTGATAAGATCTTTCAGCCGGGCAATTTTCCCATAAGTGTTCTCAATAAATTTCTGCCCCCCGAATCCGGGATTTACCGACATCAGCAATACCAGGTCAACATCGGCAATAATATCTTCAAGGACATGCACCGGTGTGTGCGGGTTCAGCACCACGCCGGCTTTCATCCCCAGCTCCCTGATCTGATGCACGGCGCGGTGAAGATGTGTAACTGCTTCGTAATGTATGCTCAGACAGTAAGTACCCAGGTCGCGGAATGTCTCGAAATAACGCTCGGGCTGAACGATCATCAGGTGCACATCAAGCGGCTTTGTGGCTATCTTGCTTATGGCTTTAATCACCGGCATTCCGAATGATATATTCGGAACAAAAACGCCGTCCATCACATCCACATGAAACCAGTCGGCTTCGCTGCGGTTGACCATTGCTATATCTTCACCCAAACGGGTAAAATCGGCAGAAAGTAATGAGGGGGCGATCAGGTGCGACATTCCGCTTTGTTTTGGAATAATGAAACGCAAATTTACACAATTTCCCGATAGTGCGCATTTGATATCAATAAGGCGGGCAGGTTCCGACTCGTGCATCGCTGTCAAAAGAAAAAGCGGAGCTTAGTCCGCTCAGTTTTTTTATCCGGGATAAGTTTTCATGGTTTTGTCCGAAAGATAGGTTTCTGCCTCCGGATAGCTTTTCCCTTAATCTGCTTTTTCCCTGGCCTGGCACGCTTTCATTTCCCTTACCCCGGGCTTCAGACCGGGGTATAAGCAGCGCACTACCCCAACCGGCTTTAGCCGAAAAGCTGAGAAAAGCCAAATCAGGGGATACCAACAATGCCGGGTATTAAAATCCGGACGGCTTCGGCTGAACTTTCGCCGGATTTTGGGCTAAAGCCCCCGTAAGTGCCCGGTTAGCCATTACCCCAGGCTGAAGCCCGGGGTAATTAAAAGCCTTCCTGGAAAAAGTAAAAGCCGGGGTAAAAGTTCCTGTAGGTTTCTGACTGTACTTCTTACGGATGAGACCCAGGCAGTTCCTGATTGCGGGCACAGGGCTTCAGACCGGGGTATTAGCAGCGCACTGCCCCAACCGGCTTTAGCCGAAAAGTTCTAAAAAGTCAAATCAGGGCAAACCCACGAGTGCCGGGTATGAAAATCCGGACGGCTTCGGCTGAACTTTCGCCGGATTTTGGGCTAAAGCCCCCGTATGTTCCGGGTTGGCCATTACACCTGGCTAAAGCCCCGGGTAATTAAAAGCATGAAAAAGAGCGGAGATTAGTCCGCTCATTTCTTTTATCCAGGATAAGTTTTCAGGATTTTTACTCCGGGAGGTATGTTCCGGCCGTCATAAGGTATTTCCTTGCTTTTCCGCACCCTTTCGCGGGTCAGGCCTGAAAATTTGTCTGCTTTAAAAAGGGTGAGCGGATGCTCGCCGCCTGGACAGAAATATAACATGAAAACTTGTCGTCACACCAGGCCAGGGTGAAAACGATCATGATTAACCCTTTTTGTGCCGTCGTGCTAGTCCAGGTCTAACGTTATCCGAATGTTTTCTTTTATAATATCTTTTAGATCTGTTGGGATCTCTCCTGTTTTTCTGATTAGTCTTTTATTATCAATTGCCCGAATCTGATCAATCATAATATCACAATTCTCTGATAGATTGGCCATACCCTTTTTTAAATGGACCCTTAAGATATCAGCCCCGTTTTCAACCTTTGTCGTAATCGGACACACAATGGTTGAAGGATGAGAAATTTTATTGAGCAGATTTGTCTGAATAATCAATACAGGGCGGATTTTGCCTGGTTCAGTTCCTATTTGAGGATTAAGATCTGCGATCCAAACTTCGAATTGCTTAATCTGCATAATCAATCCCTTCAAATTCATGAAGAACTGATATTGATTCCTCCCTTACCAGTTCAGATTCATTTTTAAGTCTTTTCTCCAGAATAATTCTGCGCTGATGGCGATTATAGTAATCAAGCGCGTCGTTAATATAACGATTCCTGGTTTTCTTGATTCGGGAAAGAATTTCTTCAGTTTCCCCGAAGATTGAGTCGTCTATCTTTAGTGAGATTGTTTTCATGATCAGTAGTTAATACCACAAAGGTATATCAAAAAAGTATATCTTATTCTGATACAAGTAAAAATTTTCTTTGCATGCCAGAATAATTATCACTGTAGTCCGGTTAAATTCCGGGATTACCTTCAGTGATCTTGTCTTCCTGCGCAAACAGTCAGGCTCAGGCTGGCTGGTTCTTTTATAACACCTGTTTGCTCGAGGCAGTTCATTTACCTGCACAGGATATTTGGATACTTACCATTTTACGAACAAGCATGCATTAGCATTATAAACTATTATAAGCTTGTAATGAAACCCACGATTGCCGGGTATCAAAATCCGGACGGCTTCAACTGGACTTTCGCCGGTTTTTGGGCTGAAGCCCCTGTAAGTGCAGGGTTAGCCATTACCCCGGGCTAAAGCCCAGGGTAATTAAAAGCCTTCCTGGAAAAAGCAAAAGCCGGGTTAAAAGTCCCTGTTAGTTTCAGGATTTACTTCATCCGGCTATAGCCCGGGGTAATTGAAAGCATTCATAGAAAAAATAAAACCGGGATAAAAGTCCCGGTAGGTTTCCGGGTTAACTTCATCCGGCTAAAGCCCCGGGTAATTAAAAGTATTCATAGAAAAGTAAAAGCCGGGATAAAAGTCCCGGTAAGTTTCAGGGTGTACTTCATCTGTCTGAAGCCCCGGGTAATTGAAAGTATAAAAAAAAGAGCGGAGGTTAGTCCGCTCAAATTTTTTATCCAAGATAAGTTTTAAGGATTTTGCTCCTGGAGGTATGTTTCAGCCTCGGGATGGTTTTTTCTTTAATCTGCCTTGTCCCTGGCCTGGTGCGCTTTCATTTCGCTTACCCCGGGCTTCAGACCGGGGTAAAAGCAGCGCCCTGCCCCAACCGGCTTTAGCCGAAAAGCTGTGAAAAGTCAAATCAGGGGAAACCTACGATTTCCGGGTATCAAAATCCGGACGGCTTCGACTGGACTTTCGCCGGTTTTTGGGCTGAAGCCCCTGTAAGTTCAGGGTTAGCCATTACCCCAGGCTAAAGCCCGGGGTAATTAAAAGCCTTCCCGGAAAAAGTAAAAGCCGGGTTAAAAGTCCCGGTAAGTTTCAGGGTGTGCTTCATCCGGCTATAGCCCGGGGTAATTGAAAGCATTCATAGAAAAAATAAAAGCCGGGATTAAAGTCCCCGTTAGTTTCAGGATTTACTTCATCCGGCTATAGCCCCGGGTAATTAAAAGTATTCATAGAAAAGTAAAAGCCGGGATAAAAGTCCCGGTAAGTTTCAGGGTGTACTTCATCCGGCTGAAGCCCCGGGTAATTGAAAGCATAAAAAAAAGAGCGGAGGTTAGTCCGCTCAAATTATTTATCCAAGATAAGTTTTAAGGATTTTGCTCCTGGAGGTATGTTTCAGCCTGCGGATCGCTTTTTCCTTGATCTGCCTAACGCGCTCGCGGGTAAGGTCGAAACGCTCGCCGATTTCTTCGAGGGTAAGCGGATGCTCGCCGCCCAAGCCGAAATAAAGCCGGATAACATCGGCCTCACGCGGGGTCAGGGTTGAAACGGCACGCTCAATTTCCTTGCGGAGTGATTCATAGAGCAGTTCGGTTTCAGGCGTAGGCCCGTCCTCGCTGCGCAGCACGTCGTACATGTTGTTGTCCTCGTCCTGCACCAGCGGTGCATCCATGGACACATGACGGCCCGAGTTGCGCATCGACTCTTTTACCTCATTCTCACTGATCTCGAGCAGCCCGGCGATTTCATCGTAATTGGGCTCGCGCTCATATTCCTGCTCCAGCCTGGCATAGGCCTTGTTGATCTTGTTGATGGATCCGATTTTGTTCAGCGGAAGCCTCACAATACGCGACTGCTCGGCCAGCGCCTGCAAGATGGACTGCCTGATCCACCATACGGCGTAAGAGATAAACTTGAATCCGCGGGTTTCGTCGAAACGCTGGGCAGCCTTGATCAGGCCGAGGTTCCCCTCGTTGATCAGGTCGGGCAGGCTTAAGCCCTGATTCTGGTATTGTTTTGAAACCGAAACAACGAACCTCAGATTTGCTTTGGTCAGTTTTTCGAGTGCGGCACGGTCGCCCTGCTTAATGCGCTGGGCCAGCGCTACTTCTTCATCGGCAGTGATCAGCTCAACTTTTCCTATCTCCTGAAGATACTTGTCCAGCGAAGCTGTTTCGCGGTTGGTTACCTGTTTGGTAATCTTTAGTTGCCTCATATTCTCCCTTTAAATTAACAGCGAATCCTTTTTACGTAAAAAACGTCCGAATGTTACATTATTTCTGATCCGGCTCCGGTTTAGGCAACAGAACTTTACGCGAAAGCTTCAGTTTTCCTGTTTTACTGTCAATATCAATCAGCTTGACGTCGATTTCGTCACCTACCTTCAGCGCGCTTTCCACCTTATCAAGACGCCTGTGCTCAATCTCAGAGATGTGCAGCAGTCCGTCCTTTCCGGGTAATACCTCAACAAAGGCGCCGAAAGTGGTAATGTTCTTGAC
>JABNAD010001061.1_pt1 | contig 11546 bp, 20 predicted proteins | sample 7240381 | NCBI WGS metagenome assembly JABNAD01 (sample SAMN11332834, study PRJNA596920) | anaerobic digester metagenome | biome: digested sludge; isolation source: digested sewage sludge-derived enrichment culture grown on H2/CO2 | place: Germany: Goettingen | reverse complement strand
CTCTCATAGTCGAAAAGGAGTAAGACAGGATGAATGCTCAACAGTTACGTGAATTGGATTCTGTGAAACTCCAGGAAAAGCTTGGTGAATTTCGCAAGGAATTGATGAATCTTCGTTTTCAGCACGCAACGGCGCAGCTTGAAAATAGTCAGAGAATACCGCTTGTTAAGAAATCCATTGCTCGGATTTTGACGATTATGAAAGCGAAGGACATGGAGACAGGTGATGAGTAACAGCGGAAAGACATCAAACAAGAGAACTCTTGTTGGCTTCGTAGTGAGCGATAAGAACGACAAGACTATAGTCGTCCGTGTCGAGACTCTGGTCAAACATCCTGTTCTTAAAAAATATATCCGCCGCAGAAAGAAATTCATGGCTCATGACCCCAACAATGAATGTCACATTGGGGATAAGGTTCAGATCGTCGAGCACCGCCCCCTGAGCGCGCGGAAGAATTGGCATCTGGTCAAAATCATTGAAAGAGCTTTGTAGGGGATTGTAAAATGATTCAAATGCAGACGACTTTGGATGTCGCAGACAATTCCGGAGCCAAAAAGGTTGCCTGCATCAAGGTGCTAGGCGGTAGCAAGAGGCGGTACGCTCGTGTCGGCGACATAATCATGGTCTCCGTCAAAGAAGCCATCCCTCATGGCAAGGTCAAGAAGGGCGATGTTCTCCAGGCAGTAGTTGTCAGAACAACAAAGGAGATCGGCCGTCCCGATGGAACCTTCATCCGCTTCGACAACAATTCGGCAGTTCTGCTGAATAAGAACCTTGAGCCCATGGGCACTCGTATTTTTGGACCTGTTGCGCGTGAATTGCGGGCAAAGAACTTTATGAAGATCGTATCTTTAGCCCCCGAGGTGTTGTAAGTTATGTCTACGAAGGTCTGGAAAATTCACAAAGACGACAACGTCATGATCCTTGCCGGCAAAGACAAGGGCAAGATCGGCAAGGTTGTCAAAATACTGCGCAGCAAGAAGCAGGTTATTGTCGAGAAGGCTAACATGGTGAAGAAACACACCAAGCCCAATCCCTACAACAACCAGCCCGGTGGGATTGTCGAGAAGGAAATGCCCCTGGATATTTCCAATGTTCAGGTGATTTGCAACGCCTGCTCCAAGCCGACTCGTCTCGGCTATAAGATTACCGACGATAACAAGAAAGTTCGTTATTGCAAAAAATGCAATGAAACGATCAGCTAAGGTGCAGCAATGAGTAGTTTCGAAACGATCTACAAAGATAAAGTCGCTCCCGATCTCGCGAAGGAATTCAATTACAAGTCTGTGATGCAGATTCCTTCGATCAAGTGTGTCTCATTGAACATGGGACTGGGCGAGGGTAGCCAGAATAACAAAATCATTCAGGATTCTGTACGCGATTTGTCTCTGATTGCTGGTCAGCGGGCTGTTGTAACGCGGGCAAAAAAATCCATCGCCGCCTTCAAGCTGCGCGAGGGGATGCCTGTAGGCTGCCGTGTATCGCTTCGCGGAGACGCAATGTGGGCTTTCATCGAAAAGCTCATTGTCATCGCCCTTCCCAGAGTCCGCGACTTCCGTGGTGTTCCGGACAGAGGCTTTGATGGACGTGGAAATTATACCCTTGGCATCAAGGAACACACGATCTTCCCTGAAATCGAAATGGACAAGATCGAGAAGCCTGTGGGTATGAATATTACTTTCGTAACTACTGCCCAGACTGACAAAGAAGGCAAGACGCTGTTGAAGCTTCTTGGAATGCCCTTCAAGAAGTAAGGAGGAGTGTAACTTGACTCGCACATCACTCATGGTCAAGGCGCAGCGGAAGCCCAAATTTTCCACACGCCAGTACAACAGGTGTCCTATTTGCGGCCGTCCCAGGGCCTTTATGCGCAAGTTTGGCATTTGCAGAATCTGCTTCAGGAATATGGCCCTTGCCGGTGAATTGCCAGGCGTAAGAAAATCTAGTTGGTAAATGAGGTACGCTCATGTCTGTCATAGATCCTATTGCAGATTTGTTGACTCGAATTCGTAATGCATACAAGGCGATGCATTCCAGTGTCTCCGTTCCGCCCAGTCGCACTCGCGAGGCGCTGCTTAAAATATTGAACGAAGAAGGCTACATCAACGGGTATGCCAAGGAGAACGAAGCTCTCCTGGTCGATCTGAAGTACCACGAGAACAAGCCCGTCGTCGCAGGTCTGAAGAGAATCAGTAAGCCCGGCCGCCGAATTTATGTCGGTGCGAAGTCGATTCCTTCTGTTCAGAACGGCCTCGGCATCTGCATCTTGTCGACCTCCAAGGGCATCCTTGAAGGCAAAAAGGCTGCCGAAATCGGCGTTGGCGGCGAACTTCTTTGTGAGATTTGGTAGGAGATCGCTATGTCTCGTGTAGGAAAACAGCCCATCAGCATCCCCAGCGGTGTTGATTTCAAAATCGCGGAGGGCGTGATTGAAGTGAAGGGGCCCAAGGGCGCTCTTTCACTGGCTACCCACCCCGCCATTGAAGTTAAGGTCGAAAACAACACGATTTTCGTGACCCCTGCGGAAGACACCCGCATCGCCCGTCAACAGCACGGGCTGCGCAGAACCCTGCTTGCCAACGCCGTCACCGGCGTGACCAAGGGTTTCGAGAAGACTCTCGAAGTCATTGGCGTCGGCTACAAGGTCAACGTGCAGGGCAACACGGTCGTTCTTAATGTCGGCTATTCCCATCCGGTCAACTTCGTGCTTCCCGCCGGCGTACAGGCCAAGGTGGAGAACACCAAGATCACCATTTCCGGATGCGACAAGCAGGTCGTCGGCGAAGTGGCGGCCCAGATCCGCCGCGTGCGTCCGCCGGAACCGTACAAGGGCAAGGGCATTAAGTACTCTGATGAGACTATCCGTCGCAAGGCCGGCAAATCCGGCGGCAAGAAATAGGATACGCCATGAAATTATCACGTGAAGAAGCCCGTAAGAACCGCAAGACACGGATTCGCAAAAAGGTCAATGGATCTCCCGAACGTCCGCGTCTGGTTGTTTACCGGTCGAACAAGCACATTTACGCCCAGATCATCGACGATCTTGCCGGCGCGACCCTGGCTTCGGCTTCCACGCTGAGCCTGGAAGGCGACAACACTCGCCTGACTGTCGAGAACGCGAAGTTGGTGGGAAAGAAAGTTGCCGAGGAGGCGATCAAGAAGAGCATCACTTCCGTGGTCTTTGATCGCAACGGCTTCGTGTACCATGGCCGGATCAAGGCCGTTGCCGATGGAGCCAGAGAAGGCGGCTTAAATTTTTAATAGAGGACATCCATGCAACAGAACGAATTTGAACTCATTGAGAAAATAGTCTATCTCAATCGCGTCGCCAAAGTTGTGAAGGGTGGCCGCCGATTCAGCTTCAGCGCTCTGGTCGTCGTCGGCGATGGCAAGGGTACCGTCGGGTTCGGCCTGGGCAAGGCCAACCAGGTGCCGGACGCCATCAAGAAAGCTACCGACCGGGCCCGCAAGAGCATGCAGAAGGTCGAACTCCTCGATGGCACCATTCCTTACGAGATCGTCGGGAATTTCGGCGCAGGACAGGTTCTGCTCAAGCCCGCTTCCGCCGGTACCGGCATCATCGCCGGCGGACCGGTCCGTGCCGTCATGGAGGCCGTCGGCGTCCATGACATCCTGACCAAGGCCATTGGCACGAACAATCCGCACAATGTTCTTCGCGCCACTTTCGCCGGATTGCGCTCCCTTCGCAGCGCCGAACACGTCGGACGGATGAGGGGCAAGTCCCTCTCCATCAAGAGAAAATAGGTGGAGTTATGATCACGATTAAACTGACAAAGAGTCTGATCACGCAGAATCCCGCCCAGAAGCGGACCGTGAAGGCTCTCGGTTTCACCAAGCTCAACCAGGTCCGTACGCTTCCCGACAACGAGTGCGTTCGCGGGATGATCAATAAAGTCAAGCATCTTGTCGAGGTTATTCAATAATGAACCTGCACGAACTCTATCCGTTTCCCGAGGAGCGCGCCAAGGTGAAGAGACTTGGTCGCGGCACAGCGTCCGGTCAGGGCGGTACCTCCGGCAAGGGCCACAAGGGTCAGAACGCCCGCGCCGGCGGCGGCGTGGCTCCGTGGTTTGAAGGCGGCCAAATGCGTCTTTACCGGCGTCTGCCCAAGCGCGGGTTCAAGAACCCCTTCCGTGTCGTGTACCAGGGCCTGAACCTGTCTACCGTTTACGCCGCCTTCGCCGACAAGAGCGAGGTGACCATCGAGGATCTGTATGCTGCCGGTCTGGTCGACCGCAACATGCCCGTCAAGATTCTCGGCGACGGTGAGGCCGGCAAGGCGCTGAAGATCACTGCACACAAGTTCAGCAAGCAGGCCGTCGAGAAGATCACTGCCGCTGGTGGTGAAGCAATCTCCATCGAAGGATAACTATTGTGAGTATATCCAAAGGCGCAAACACTGGCACGTCGGAGTTGAAAAGCAAGTTCATCTGGACTTTTCTTCTTCTGGCCGTTTACCGTGTTGGTGTGCATCTGCCGATACCCGGTGTTGACGGTAATGCCCTGGCGGATTTCTTTGCCAACGCTCAGAACACGCTCTTCGGCCTCTTTGACATGTTCTCGGGCGGCGGCCTCATGAATCTGTCGATTTTCGCCCTGGGCATCATGCCGTACATCTCCGCTTCCATCATCCTGCAGCTCCTGACCGTTGTCAGTCCCGACCTGAAGAGACTGAGCAAGGAGGAAGGAGCTGCCGGACGGAAGAAAATCACCCAGTACACCAGATACGGCACTGTGCTCATTTCCGTCATTCAAGGGCTCGGAATCGCCATCGGTGTGGAAAGCATGACCAGCCCCACCGGGGCGGCCATCGTGTACATGCCCGGCTGGGGGTTCCGCCTGATCACCGTCCTGACCCTCACGGCCGGGACGATATTCATCATGTGGCTTGGAGAGAAGATCACGGAGAAGGGAATCGGCAACGGCATCAGCCTGATCATCTGCGCGGGCATCATCGCGGGTCTGCCCAGCGGCATCGGAAAGTCGTTCCGTCTTTTCACGGCGGGCGACGTGTCGCTGTTCACCGTGCTGCTCGTGCTGATCGTCATGGCCGGAGTGCTCGTGGGCATCACGTTCATGGAGCGTGCGCAGCGCAGAATCCCCATCCATTACGCCAAGCGTATGGTCGGACGGAAAATGTACGGTGGCCAGACGAGTCATCTGCCTTTGCGCATCAACACGGCCGGTGTCATTCCGCCGATCTTCGCCTCATCGATCCTGATGTTCCCTGCGACGATCGCCAACTTTTCCAATGTCGAGTTCCTGAATCGCATGTCTGATTATTTCAGGCCCGATTCGCTGCTCTACAATGTTTGCTTTGTCGGCTTCATCGTCTTTTTTTGCTTCTTCTATACCGCCATCGTCTTCGACCCCAAGGAAATCTCCGAAAACCTCAAGAAACAAGGGGCTTTCGTTCCCGGTATCCGGCCCGGTTTCAAGACGAACGAGTATATTGACAAGGTTCTGACGCGTTTGACTTTGTGGGGCGCTTTGTATATCTCCACCGTCTGCGTTTTGCCCATGGTGCTCATGAAGCAGTTCAACGTGCCTTTCTACTACGGCGGCACATCCCTGCTCATCGTCGTCGGCGTCGCCATGGACACCATGGCCCAGGTCCAGTCCCATCTCATTTCGGGGCGTTATGACGGCCTGCTGGCCAAGGCAAAGATCAAGGGCAGACAGGGTTGAAAAAGCACAGAGGCATCTTCCTGAAAAACGATCAGGAGATAGCTCTTCTCCGGGAGGCCAACCGCATAGGCGCCCTGATTCTCGATGAAGTCGGGAAGATGGTGGCCCCCGGAGTTTCATCCTGGGACCTTGAGGAAAAGGCGAACGACCTCTGCGCTCAGTACGGGGTTGTTCCCGCGTTCAAGGGGTATCTTGGTTTTCCGTACGCGCTCTGCTGCTCGCTCAACGAAGTGGTCGTGCACGGGTTTCCCACCAGGACGCCTTTACGGGACGGAGATATTCTGTCCATAGATTTTGGTGTAAAGTTTCAGGGTTTTTACGGTGATACCGCAAGGACCTTTCCTGTAGGAAATATCAGTGAGGGCGCGGCCCGTTTGCTGGAAGTCACCCGGGAGTCCCTGTACAAAGGGATCGCTCAGGCCAAGCCAGGAAACGACCTTTACGATATTTCACGGGCTGTACAGGAATGTGTCGAAGCTCAAGGGTACTCCGTAGTCAAGCGGTTCGTCGGGCATGGAATTGGCCGGATGCTTCATGAGAAGCCTGAAATCCCCAATTTCGTGCCGCGGGACAGCTCGAGACTGCCTTTGAAGCCGGGTATGGTGCTCGCCATTGAGCCAATGGTTGCCATGGGGTCCGATCAGGTCGAAATCCTCTCCGACGGATGGACTGCTGTAACCAAAGATAGAAGCCTGTCAGCTCACTTTGAACATTCGGTGGCGATTACCAAGGACGGACCAATCATTCTCAGCCAGTTGCAAACCGACTGAGATCCAATTGAAAAGCTTCGGGGGATTCAATGAAAGTTAGACCTTCAGTTCGCAAGATTTGTCCAAAATGCAAGATCATCAAGCGCAAAGGCGTGCTTCGTGTGATCTGCGACAATACGCGGCATAAACAGAGACAGGGTTAAGGATAGGGGGATATTGTGGCAAGATTAGTTGGTGTAGATTTGCCGAGAAATAAAAGGCTCGATATTGCATTGACATATATTTACGGGATCGGCCGGGCTACAGCTCTCAAAATCCTTGATTCTACAGGCATTGATTGGACCAAGAACAGTGATGACCTCACTGCTGACGACGTCAACACCCTGCGCAAAGAGCTCGAAGCCAATTACAAGGTTGAGGGCGATCTGCGTCGTGAAGTCGTTGCCAATATCAAGCGCCTCATGGACATCGGTTGCTACAGAGGCCTGAGACATCGTCGCGGCTTGCCTTGTCGCGGACAGCGCACGCACACCAACGCGCGCACACGCAAGGGTCCACGCAGAGCCATCGTTGGTAAGAAGAAAAAGTAACTGGGTGGAGACAGACACATGGCAAGACCTCAGAGAGTCATAAAGAAAAAGGAAAAGAGAAATATCCCCACGGGTATCGCTCATGTGAACAGTACGTTCAATAATACGATCATCACCTTCACCGATCCTACGGGGAACGTGATCAGCTGGGCGAGTTCCGGCGCCTCCGGGTTCAAGGGTTCCCGCAAGAACACTCCCTTCGCGGCTCAGAAAGCTGCGGAGACCGCTGCCCGCAAGGCCATGGACTGCGGCATGCGCACCGTCGGGATCCTGGTGAAGGGACCCGGTTCCGGACGCGAGTCCGCCATGCGCGCCATCAACGCCGTCGGCCTGCGCGTCGCCTTCATTCGCGACGTCACGCCGATTCCGCACAATGGCTGTCGTCCGCCCAAACGTCGTAGAGTATAGGGGGAATTTACCTTGGCTAGATATACAGGCCCAAAATGCAGGATTTGCCGCAGAGAAGGTGGAAAGCTTTTTCTGAAAGGCGACAGATGTTATACCGATAAGTGTGCTTTCGAGCGTCGCGCCTATGCGCCCGGCGATCACGGCAAGGCACGCAAGAAACCCAGTGATTACGCTCTCCAGCTGCGCGAGAAGCAGAAGGTGAGAAAGATGTACGGCATTCTCGAGGGGCAGTTCCGTCGCTACTTCGAGGAGGCAGAACGCCGCAAGGGCGTTACCGGCACGAACCTGCTGACCTTGCTTGAGACGCGTATCGACAACGTCGCTTACAAGCTCGGCTTCGCCAATTCGCGCAGCCAGGCCCGTCAGATGGTCCGTCACGGGATTTTCCTCCTGAATGGCCGTCGCGTCAGCGTGCCTTCGATTCAGATGAAGCCGGGCGACGTTCTCGAAGTGCGTGACCGCACCAAGAAGAATCTCGTCATCAACGAAGCTTTGGAAGTCGTTGCCCGTCGTGGCGTGCCTGCTTGGCTCGAGATTGATGCTCCTGCCCTGAAGGGTTCCGTCAAGGCTTTCCCGACCAGAGAAGATATCACCTTCCCGATGACGGAGCAGTTGATTGTTGAACTCTACTCCAAATAGCAGGCGGTAAACATGAGTTCTACGTATAGCGGAGACAAAAAGGTTTACGTCCGGAATTGGGCAGAGCTTGTCAGGCCCGAACAGCTGGAAAAGGATTCGAAGAGCGACGCCATGTATGGGCGGTTCGTCTGCGAACCCCTCGAGCGGGGGTTCGGGACCACCATAGGAAATGCGTTGCGTCGGGTCCTGCTGTCCTCGTTGCAGGGCGCTGCGCCCGTGTCGGTCAAGATTCAGGGCATTCAGCATGAATTCACGACCATCCCGGGCGTCAACGAAGATGTCACGGACATCGTCCTCAACCTCAAGCAGCTGCGCGTGGCCATGAACACGCCTGAGCCCCAGCGGGTTCAGCTCATCGCTAACGCAAGGGGCGAGGTCAAGGCTTCGGCCATTGTAGAGAACCAGCATATCAGAATCCTCAACCCGGAACTGCACATCGCCACCCTGTCCGAGGATATCGACCTCGTCATGGACCTGGAGATTCGCATGGGCAAGGGCTACGTGCCCGCCGAAATGCACGAGGATCTGGACAACGAAATCGGCGTGATCACTCTTGACTCGAGCTTCTCCCCCATCCGCAAGGTTGCGTATGCAGTGGAGCAAGCGCGTGTCGGTCAGATGACCAACTACGACAAGCTGATCATGGAAGTGTGGACGGACGGCTCCATCACGCCTGACGACGCACTCGCCTACAGCGCCAAGATTCTGAAGGAACAGCTGACCGTCTTCATCAATTTCGACGAAGGGTCGGCCGACATCGAGAAGGCCAAGACCAAGCCTCAGGACAAGATCAACGAGAACCTCTTCAAGAACATCGAGGACCTGGAGCTGCCCGTGCGGGCCAGCAACTGCCTCAAGAGCGCCGGCATCCACATTGTTGGCGAGCTGGTTCAGAAGACCGAGGCTGACCTGCTCAAGACCAAGAACTTTGGCCGGAAGTCCCTTGAGGACATCCGCCGGGTGCTGGAGAGCATGGGACTGGATTTTGGCATCAGAGTCGATAATTTCGATGAATTGTACCAGGATTGGTTAAAGAGGAACGAAGAAGATGAGGCATAGAAACTCTGGTCGAAAACTGGGGCGCACGTGGGAGCACCGCAAGGCCCTGATGAAGAACATGGCCCGTTCCCTGGTCGAGCACGAGCGCATCCGGACCACGGAAGCCAAGGCCAAGGAACTGCGCATCCTGGCCGACAAGCTGGTCACCATGGCCCTCGTGGACAGCCTGCACGCCCGTCGTCAGGCCTACTCGATACTGGGCAGCCACCACAGCGTGCAGAAGCTCTTCAATGAGATCGGCCCGCGCTTCAAGGATATCCCCGGCGGCTACACCCGTGTCGTCAAGTTCGGTATCCCGCGAGTTGGAGACAGCGCCCCCATGGCCATGATCGAATTCACGCGTCTGGCCGAATCGGCTGCTGCCGAGGAAACCGGGAAGAGCGAAGAATAGTTGATAAAAAATAAGGCAGCACCGCTGCCTTATTTTTTATTCGCACCTATTGCTTTTATCTATGCCAAGGATAGCTCTTTATGGACATCCGGAAGATCGAAGCGTTTTCGAAAGTCTACGAAAACCGCAGTTTTTCTCGTGCGGGCAAGGAACTCTATCTTTCCCAGCCGACCATCAGCGCCCATGTAGCCGCGCTTGAGCAGGAACTCGAGGTCCAGCTGTTCGACCGCATCGGCAGGACCGTGGTTCCGACCAAGGCGGGGGACGTGCTCTACCAGCACGCCAAGCGTATCTTCGAGGCATCGGAGTTGGCGATTTCCGAAATCCGGAAGCTTCAGGACCGCATCACAGGCAAACTCGACCTCGGCGGGAGCACCATTCCGGCCAATTACATCCTGCCGCCTCTGCTGGCCAGATTCTGGCAAACCTACCCTGAAGTCATCATGGATCTGCACATTGCCGACACCGAGGACATCGTCAGCCGGGTGCGAGACAATGCGCTCATGCTCGGGGTAGTCGGCGGACATTTCGAGGCGCCGGATCTGCATTTCGAGCCCATCGCGACGGATTCTCTCATGCTTGTCATGACGCCGGCTCTCAAAGAGCGGTATGCGCACCTCGGTGCCGAGGAGTTGCTGCGCAGCCTGCCGTGGGTCATGCGCGAGGAGGGTTCCGGGACGAGAATGGCCATGGCGGCGAGTCTGGCCGGCTTTTCCATCGACGTGAATTCATTGCGTACCGTGATGATGGTACGCAATGCAGGCGCCATGGCGCGTTGCCTTTCGGCAGGCATGGGCGCGGCAATAACTTCTGCGATCACCGTCGCCCCAGAGCTGCGGTCGGGTCAGCTTGTGTCGGTTGACTTGCCGGGCCTGCAGATGAAACGTTCCTTTTACGTCGTGTTCAATACCAGGCGATCGCTCTTTCCGGCCGCTCTGAAATTGATCGAATATCTCAAAAACAACGCTGAAAACCAGGTGAGGACACAATCGTGAACAAGACGCCTCTGGTTCAGACGGTCTCCGCCGCCGGTTGAGCCTCCAAGCTCTCTCCAGGGGACCTGGAGAAGGCGCTTTGCGGCCTGGATGTCGGCCTGGACGACCGCATTCTGACGGGGATGGGCAACAGCGAGGACGCCGCCGTCGTCCGCTTTCCTCCCGGGAAGGCTTTGGTGCAGACCCTCGATTTCTTCACGCCCATCGTCAACGACCCCTTCCGGTTCGGACAGATCGCCGCGGCCAATTCCCTGTCGGATGTCTACGCCATGGGCGGCGAAGCTTACGCAGTCATGAATATCGTCTGCTTCCCGTCGTCGACGATGGATATCTCGGTGTTACGCGAGATACTCCGAGGCGGCCTGACGAAGATCCGGGAAGCCGGCGCAATGCTCGTGGGAGGTCACAGCGTCCAGGACAAGGAGCTCAAGTACGGACTCTCGGTGTCCGGCATCATCGATCCCGACCGCTATGCGACCAATGCCGGGCTTCGCCCCGGCGACACCCTGATTCTGACCAAGCCCATCGGTTCCGGAGTCCTGGCGACGGCCGTAAAGGCCGGCTGGGACGGCGCCGAAGCCGACGAGGACGAGCTCTTCAGATGGGCGTCGCGGTTGAACAAGAACGCGGGCGCAGCCATAGCCTCTTTCGGCCTGCGCGCGGCCACGGACGTCACGGGTTTCGGGCTGGGCGGGCATCTGCTGGAGATGGCCGCGGCCTCGGACTGCACCGTCCGCCTCCATACGGATGCCGTGCCCATCATGGGTCGTGCTGCGGAACTGGCGGCGGTCGGGCTTTTGCCGGCCGGCAGCCATGCCAACAAGCATTATTGCGACAGCACCGTCATGCAGCTCCCGGGCCTTGACCCGGTCATGGTGGATCTCATGTTCGACGCCCAGACTTCGGGGGGGATGGTGCTGGCCGTTCCGCCGGGGCTGGTCGAGGAGGTCCGGGCGTGGCTTGCGGCTCACGGCGATCTGGCCGCGATTGTTGGCGACGTTGAGCGGCTGCGCGGCGACGGCAGGCGCCTTGTCCTGTGCTAACG
>JABNAD010001059.1_pt1 | contig 11563 bp, 9 predicted proteins | sample 7240381 | NCBI WGS metagenome assembly JABNAD01 (sample SAMN11332834, study PRJNA596920) | anaerobic digester metagenome | biome: digested sludge; isolation source: digested sewage sludge-derived enrichment culture grown on H2/CO2 | place: Germany: Goettingen | reverse complement strand
GATCCAGTTACTGGTATTATCACTGATTGTGCATTAGGAATCAACGGAGTCTACTACTTCCATGACCAAATAACCAACAATCAAATTCACTGGCAGAGAATTTAACCAGTAATAATCCGTATGTTTTACCAGATTGGCAAGATTCCATTAGTGAAGTTTCAATTTCGCTGGGTACGATTGCTTCAATGTTAGGAACGGTTGTTTCTGAAGGAAAAACTATTGTTACAGCGGAATTATTATCTCCCCTATTGCTCCCATTAATGCCTTTAAATGTATTAAATACTCTTAAACCAGGATTTATAAATGAATCCGAGCAAAATGAACAGTTTAATAGTGCCACATATCTTTTAAAACTTATGTCTCAGTATTGGGGAGAGTCAGGACCTTCACAATGGTTCTGGGATAGATTAAAAGAATCATTAGAAAAATATTATCATGATATAACACCATCACAATCTGATTTAGAAAAAGAAACACCAGAAAACTTAATGGATCCTCCAAAACTTACAGAAGATTATAATTTCGTGATTTTTGGGTATGGTGGTCATGAGGAGATGATACTTGGCTCCATTATAAAGTCAATAGAATGCCTCACAACAATGATTGTTGGGTTATGGAATGGTCTATTATTTACTATGTTGGGGGCAAATCGTATAGGGAAACTCAATATGCTGTTCTGCTACCAGGGAGAACTATCTCCATATTGTATCAAGGCGATAGTCATACATTTAAATTTAAAATACCTAAAAATGAACAAGGAGGAATAATTGGAAGTTATTCAGTAACTTATTACTGTTTTCAAAAAAATGCCAATAATAATATTTAATGGAGGTAAATAATGGATATTATAGGAACATCCCAGGTTTATTATCTTTCACCAGCTTATATACTAGTTATTGTGGTATTAGTGGGTTTTATTTATCAGTTGATTCGCAACCAGGAATATAAAAACACACTTCTATCAAGTACCATTATTGGAATCATAATTACATTGTTATTAGTTCCTTTAGATAATCTGATGTATTTTTTCTTACAAATGGGTAAGTTTATAGCTCTGGTAATTCTCGGAGGATTTCTCGCTGTAGGTTTTAAAAAGTTAAGAACAAATGAGACAGAAAATTTCCATGAACTTCCCGAAAATGAATTAGAAAGTAATATGCAATGGTGGTCTGATCAAAGTTCCAGAAGTCAAACCATTGCCATTTTCAGTGTTTCCTTATTGGGTATTATTCTAATAATTAGTACTGTTTGCTTTTTAGATCCTATTGAGAATTCTGTTGAATTAGAAATTCATAGTATTCCTGATGACCTTATAGGTATGAATTATACTGATAATGGAGAATCAATCTTCTTCATATCAAAAAACAGCACTAAGTATGATTTAATAGGTTCATCAGAAGCAGGTGCAAGTGTTACAATCACATCAGGTGATCTGGGCATATACAACCAAACTATTCCTCTGGATGCAGAAAACAAATATGCCTACAACTTGAATATACCCTCAAATGTTTCCATTATTAAAGTTACATTGGAAGCCACTAAACCAGGAAAAGAAAATAGATATATTAGTTTCTTCATTAAGAAAGAATAATAGATAGGATAAGCCCATAATCTACTTTGATTGCCACATTAAATGGAGATGCAGGATACGAAGGAGTCAGAAGCTTTGCCATAGCCACCACCAAAATAACCAACAACGTAGTGCAGTACTGGCTGGACAGACAATCCTTGTATGCTCCGGGTGCAATGAAAGCAGCCTACGGTACCTTCTTCACAGCCCTGATGATGATCTACTGCCACAACATCATGGCAGACTCAGCAGCTAGTGAGTTAAATGTTACATGGAGTCAAACACACCCCATAGTAGTTTCTGTGGGTGATGATGCATATCAAACTTATTTAACGTTGGAATGCGACCACAGCATGGGCATGACAGTTATGGGATCACTGAAGAACACGATCCTGTTCAATTACAGCTGTTATTCTATCATTTCACCCCTTGAATATGCTGTGATGGATAATTTAGGGGAAAGTCAGTTCAGTACCACTAATTCATCTTTTAATTCTGTGTTAATGGATTTAGTATATGATTATTTCAATAATATGAGTTTGGAAGGTTTTATTCAGAATGGGTATCTTAAAATTAAAACTAAGCTAACATGGATATAATGCTATGTATGATCAGTTACTTCCTTTTAGGGAGTTTTGGGATACTCCTTGGTTAGAGATAAACTCAATGGAAAAACGATTCTTGCAAGGAACTATCATCTTTTTGAATAAAAAATTACCCCATATTAATTAATTAGAAGTTGTGATGTGTTAATATAGAATATGAAATAATGAAAAGTATCCTATTTTAGTTTTAATTCTCAATAGGCATTATATGGATTCCAGACAATTTAAGAATTGCAGCGATTAGAATAAGTGTTGGTTTAATATATGGTATAGCTCCTCTATTTAATTACAAAAAATATATGAACAGATATGTTTACTGGTTTTTAGTTTTTATGATAATTATCGCTATTTTAATACCTGGGACTTTATTAATTCCCCCCTCATCATGAAATATTCTATTTTACTACGGTCTGATAATATTAGCTATCATAATTTGTATTTGTTTAAATTATACTAAAATGAAAGAGTTATATTAACTTAACTAAATGATTATAAGAAATAAGAAGTTATCTTTTCATATAACCTCCCTAATAACCCCAGCAACCGTCTTAATAAGGATCGGCCCATCCATCCATACCTGCCGGAGTAAGTAACCGGGCCGGAGATAGAAGTTCCGGAAGGCCTTGTACTGCAGTTTCCTTAGTTCTTCCAGAGAACAGTCCACTGTGTCCAGAACGGGGGAGATGAGGGTGTACTTGGACCAGTCTTTCACTTTTATAAGATTCCTCTCCACTGATTCCTTGTAGAACCTGGTTCCAGGGTAGGGTGTGGCCAGGCTGAACACTGCATAGGAGGGGTTCAGTTCCCGTACAAAGTTAACTGTTCTTTTGATGCTTTCTTTGGTGTCCCCGGGCATTCCCAGAACCACCGAGGCAATGGTTCGGATTTTATGTTTTTTGGATAGCTGGAAGGCCTGTCGTATATTTTCTATGGTGATGTTTTTGCTGGTGGAGTCCAGCATCTGCTGGTCTGCTGATTCCACTCCCATGAATAGTGTTATGCACCCGGATTTTCTCATTTTCTCCAGTAAATCATCAGATAGTGTGTCCACACGGGCGGTGCATCCCCAGAACACTTCCAGGTTTCGTTTCTGGATTTCATCACAGATCTCTTCCACTATGCGGTGGTTCAACGTGAAGGTGTCATCCATGAAGGCAATGATCCCCACATCATGATCACGGACCAGGTGTTCCATTTCATCCACCACGTTTTCTGGTGAGCGTCGTCTCAGTTTAGGGCCGTGGAGGGCAGCTGAAGCACAGAATGAACATTGCATTGGGCAACCACGGCTGGTGATCATGGTGGCCATCCCGGTTTTCATGTTGAGCATCTTATAATGATCCATGGGCAGTAAATGGCGAGCTGGGAAGGGAAGTGTATCCATATCAGTTATAAGTGGCCTTGGTGGGTTCACCTGGTTTTTCAGTGCTAATCCCCTAACCTGGGATAGATCTCCCCCTTCCTCCAGGGTTTGTACCAGTTCCAGCATGGTGTATTCCCCCTCACCCATCACCACCACATCCACGTAATCCTTATCTAACATTTCCTGGTGGTTGAAGGTAGGATGGTATCCTCCCATGACCACTGTGGTAAGTGGAGAGACTTTTTTCACCAGCTGGGCAGTTTTTTTGGCCTGTTCTATGGTGGGGGTGAGGGCGGTGATGGCCACCATTTGGGGAGATTGTCCCTCTAATTCTTCTTCCAGATCTTCCCAGGTCATCTCCAGGGCTGATGCATCAATAATGTTCACTTCATAGCCTTTTTCTTCTAAAACTGCTGCCATGTATGATATTCCCAGTGGTGGAGCTACTACGCCTATGAATTTATATTTAGAGTTAGTTTGAGGTGGGTTTATGAATGTCACTTTCATTTTATCATCTTTTTAGAATTTTTTAATCTTTAGATTTTAAAGTCTCTAGATTATTATTTATCCCCAATTTAATCTAATTATCTATATTTAAGAGTATTCCTCATGTTTTAAAGGAATATTCATGTTTTAAAAGATTATATCATATTTTAAAGGAATATTTTCTGATGATTGATATTTTATGGAGGGCCATAAAAGCAGGGCATAATTTGAATCCATTCCGTTTGTAGCATAAGCCCCGTTAATTGTTGATTCTTTAATTCGAGGAGATCGTCAAATTATCCCCATTAATACAGAGATATTCCTCTAATTCCCCTAATTCGGGAGTTTAATAAAAGTTGAGAAAATAATAGTTGTTGTAATTGATAAATATTCATTATGAATCCCATATTTTAGGATTTAATCCTTAATTGGAAATTATTTTATTTATTAATAGTGTAAAAGGTAAAAATATTAAAATTGGAATATAATTATTCAGATAATGATATACTGAAGTCCTATATAAATGTATAAGCTCTTCCCATCACCAACCCAATAAGATTATTAGTTTGGAATTTTATCACTGGTTTAAACTTCTTTAATCATAGTAGCTACCGTTTTTAGAAGTATAGGACCATCCATCCTCACCTGTTTCATTAAATAAACTGGTCTAAGGTAGAATTGGCGGAAGGCCTTTTTCTGAAGTTTTTTAAGCTCGTCCAAAGAACAATCCACAGTATCCAGTACTGGGGATAGTAATGTGTACTTGGACCAGTCCTTAACCCTAATTATGTTATTTTGGACAGCCTCCTGATAGAACTTAGTTCCAGGATAGGGTGTGGCCAGACTGAAAACAGCATAAGAAGGGTTGATTTCTCGGGCAAATTTAATGGTTCTTTCTATACTGCTCCGTGTGTCTCCAGGCATTCCTAGCACTACCGAGGCTATGGTACGGATGTCATTTTCCCGGGCAAGCTTAAAGGCACTTCTTATTTTGTCAATGGTGATCTGCTTGTTCACCCGGTCCAGTTGTTGCTGATCAGCTGATTCCACCCCTAAAAACATGGTTATGCAACCAGAATCGCTCATTTTATGGAGTAATGGTCCTGAAAGAGTGTCTACCCGGGCAGTGCACCCCCAGTACACATCCATATCCCTTTTTTTGATCTCTTCACATATTGCTTCCACTTGGCTGGGTTTCAGGGTGAAAGTATCATCCATGAAGGCAATCATCCCGGCATTATGGTCATTAACCAGGTGTTCCATTTCATCAACCACATTACCCGGTGATCTCATCCGTAGTCGGTTCCCATGCAGGGCAGCTGATGCGCAGAAGGAACACTGCATAGGACATCCCCTTCCAGATATCATGGTAGCAGTGTGTAGTTTCATGTTTAGAATCTTATAATGTTCCATGGGGAGAAGGTGTCGGGCAGGGAATGGTAGTTCTTCCAGGTCACTGATTAATGGCCGTGGAGGGGTAACTCCCCCTTCATAGGCGATTCCCTGAACATTTTTAAGATCTCCCCCTTCATCCAGAGTCTCCACCAGATCCAGGAGTGTGATTTCTCCCTCACCCATTACCACAATATCCACATAATCCTTTGCTAACATTTCCTGGTAGTTGAAGGTTGGATGGTATCCTCCTAAAACCACTGTTGCATGGGGACATGTTTTTTTGGCCAGTTCCGCAGTTTGCAGAGCTTTAGCAATGGTGGGTGTCAGGGCAGTTATTGCCACCAGATCTGGGGAGATTCTTTTGATTTCAGTTTCCAGGGTTTCCCACCTCATTTCAAGGGCGGCTGCATCAATGATCTCCACATCGATATTGTTTTCTTCCAGTACTGCCGCCATATAGGCAATGCCTAATGGTGGGGCTACTAATCCTATGAATTTGTATTTAGAATTAAAGTATGGTGGGTTAATGAAAAGCACCTTCATTTAATCACCTGAAAATGTAAAATTTTCCATAAGTTCACCGGGGAGGGGGATGTCTTCATTTTTATCAATTATTATCTCTATAAGTACTGGTTTATTAAGTTTTACTGCCTCTTGCACTGCAACCAAAACATCACCAGGAGAATCTTCCATTCTGGCCTTTATATGGTAAGCATGGGCCAGTTTCATAAAATCGGGGTTCTCCAGTTCCACCTGGAATGGTCCATTGTGGTATAACTCCTGCCATTGGCGGATAATCCCCAGGGATTGGTTGTTCAAGAGACAGATGGTAATGGGCAGATCCATCTCCGCTATGGCAGCCAGTTCCTGGACGTTCATCTGGAACCCACCATCACCCACCACTACCACCACCTGCCTGGAGGGTCTGGCCAGGCTCACACCCACCGCCGCCGGGATCCCGTATCCCATGGGCCCGAATCCGCCTGAAAAGATCAATGATGATGGTTCCCTGACTTTCATGAGCAGGTTAACCCAGGTGGTATGGCTTCCAGCATCGTTAACCACAATAGAATCACCCATACCATCCAAGATCTCCTGGATGGCTCTTTGTGGTTTTAGGGGAGTGTCATCAAATTCAGTGAATACATCATGAGTTCTTTCATGTTTTTGGAGCTCTTCTAACCATTTACCAGTGTTTTTAATGGTAATTCCTTTGACTTTTTCCAGGAATTCTTTAACATCCCCCTGGAGGTTCAAATCTCCCTTTAAAACAGTCTCGTCCAGGTTAACCTGAATTACTGTACCCTTGCCTATCCCTTTCCGGGTTCTTTCGGATAACCGGCATCCCAGTGCCAGTATAAGATCTGCTTTTTCTCCTGCGAAATTAGCAGCAGGGGTGCCACGCAGACCAATCAGACCTAAAGAAAGGAGATGATCCTCACTTATAATCCCCCTAGCTGGATAAGTGGTTGTTACCGGAATTTGATTTTTTTCTGCAAATATTTCAAGATCCTCATCTGCATGGGACCATAATACACCGGCCCCAGCCAGGATCAGTGGTTTTTCTGAATTCTCGATCGGTTCCTTCAGATGATTTAAGGGGCCCCAATCAGTTTCTCTTTTAAGTTTCGCTGGTTCTCCCAACAGGGAAGGATCAATTTCTTCCTGGAGAATATCCTTGGGAAAATTAAGATGAATTGGACCAGTTTTACCCTTTTTGAGTGTTAAAAATGCCTCTTTAATGATGGTGATTCCCTTTTGAGGGTCATCTATGAGGTGGGTCTGGAGGGTGATGGGATGAAAAACAGAGTTAACATCCACTTCCTGGAATACATTTTCACCCTTAAACTGGGATGGTACATCACCAGTGATAACTAGTAAAGGAACTGAGTCCTTGTATGCAGTGGCAACTCCCATTACCATGTTTAACGCCCCGGGTCCTGCAGTTGCAACACATACTCCGGGTTGTGATGATGCCCGGGCATATCCATCAGCGGCATGAACGGCTCCCTGTTCATGGCGCATCAGAACATGTTTAATGGAGGATTTTTGGAGTGCCTGGTAGAATGGAAGAATTTGTTCTCCAGGGTAACCAAATATGAATTTTGTTTCCTCTTTTTCCAGTATTTTAACCAGTGCATCTGCCAATTTAATCTTGGCCGTGTTTTGCATGATTAGATTATATGGTTAGTTCCAATTAATTAAATGATGGACCCGTGGCAGTGATGATCATTTGCACCCGGAATGATCATTGAAACAATGTTCTATTGAAAAAAATTTATGACCTGGATGGACATAAAATATAGTAGGCATTAGTAATGGTGATTGATTTAGAATGGGGTTTACAGGAGGGGTTAATATTTCCAGTGATTTAGATGCTCTCTTACATGAGAACCGGTTATTCCCACCATCTGCGGATTTAATGGAAAATAGTAACATCCAGGAGTGGATGAAACGTTACGAGATTAAGGATTATGATGAACTTCTACAGCGGGCTCTTGAGGATCCGGATTGGTTCTGGGATGAGGTTGCCCGGGAACTGGAATGGTTCCAGCCCTATCAAGATGTTTTAAAGTGGGATCCTCCCCATGCAGAGTGGTTTTCCAGGGGTAAATTCAACATTGCTTATAATGCCCTGGACCGGCATGTGCAATCCTGGCGTAAAAATAAGGTGGCCTATATATGGGAGGGTGAATTGGGCCAGGTGAAGAAGTTAACCTATCATGATCTTTATGGTAAGGTTAACCAGATGGCTAATGCCCTCCGGGGTCTGGGTGTTGGGAAGGGGGATCGTGTGGCTATTTACTTGCCCATGATACTGGAGTTGCCCATTGCCATGCTGGCCTGTGCCAAGATCGGAGCGGTGCACAGTGTGGTTTTCTCCGGGTTCTGGGCCAAAGCATTCCATGAAAGGGCCAATGATGCCGAGGTGAAAGTGGCTATAACTGTGGATGGATTTTATCGCCGGGGAAAGGTCATACCCCTGAAAGAGAATGTGGATCAGGTTTTAGATGATATTCCTTCCCTTGAAAAACTGATTGTGGTTCGTCATGCAGAGTGCCCGGTGGAGATGAAAGCTGGTAGAGATTTATGGTGGGATGAAGTAATTCGTGATCATGAAAGGGAATGTCCCGCTGAAGTAATGGACTCAGAAGACCCCTTATTTATTTTATACACCTCTGGAACCACTGGTAAACCTAAGGGAGTGGTTCATGTTCATGGTGGCTACGCTGTTGGTATTTATACTACCTTGAAGATGGTATTTGACCTTAAAGATGAGGATATCTGGTGGTGTGCCGCTGATATTGGCTGGATAACCGGCCATAGCTACATTGTCTACGCACCCCTGCTCATGGGTGCCACCTCGGTGATGTATGAAGGTGTACCTGATTATCCTGAACCAGACCGTATGTGGCAGATCATCGAGGAGTACGGGGTGAGTGTCTTATACACTGCCCCCACCACCATCCGTATGTTCATGAAACACGGGGAAAAATGGCCTCAAAAACATGATCTAACCTCCCTGAGACTTTTAGGGAGTGTGGGTGAGCCTATAAACCCGGAGGCCTGGATATGGTATCATAAACATATTGGCAACCGCCAGTGCCCTATTATGGATACCTGGTGGCAGACTGAGACTGGAATGCACCTCATAACACCCCTGCCCATCACCTCCCTCAAACCGGGATCAACAGTGAAACCTTTCCCCACTGTGGAGGCGGATGTGGTGGATGATGAGGGAAGATCTGTGAAAGAGGGTGGGGGTCACCTGGTTATTAAAACTCCCTGGCCAGCCATGTTCCGTACCCTCTACCATGACCCTGAACGTTACGTGGATGCTTACTGGAGTAAGTTTCCGGGGATGTATCTCAGTGGGGATGTAGCTCGTATTGATGAGGATGGTTATTTCTGGATACAGGGCCGTGAAGATGATGTTTTAAATGTTGCCGGACACCGGATAAGCACTGCTGAGGTGGAATCTGCCCTGGTGAGTTATGATGCTGTTGCTGAGGCAGCGGTGGTGGGAAAACCAGACCCAGTTAAGGGGGAAGAGATCTGCAGTTTCATCACCCTGAAAGAGGGATTCAAACCCAGCCCCAAGATGAAACACCTCCTCAGAGAACATGTACGGAAAGAGATCGGCCCGATAGCCAGTCCAGCCTGTGTTAATTTCGTTAATGATCTTCCTAAAACCCGTTCCGGTAAGATCATGCGTCGGGTGATTAAGGCCAAGGTTAAAGGGGATGATGTGGGAGATATAAGTACCCTGGCTAATCCTGAAGCTGTGGATGAACTGGATAATGCCGTTTAAAAAAAAACATTACATGAAAAAAATATGCAAAAAAAGGATTTATGCCCCAAATAGAAATTATATACTTTGAATGAGGCCTAAATCCTTTTATTTAATTTATTTATTAATTTATTCTTCTTTTTCCTGGTAACTGCCATTGTACTCCCCAGAACCTTCCACTGGGAAAACAACGCCCTGGGCAATTCTTTCACCACGCTTGAGTGTGAAGGGGTATTCTCCCTGGTTCACCAGTAGAAATTGCAGTGTACCATAAAAACCAGGATCACCCACTGCAGTGTGGATGCTTATGAAAGAACGCAGGAGTGTTGAACGGGGCACATACAGCATGGAATAACCTTTAGGGATTTTAATCTTCCGATCAATGGTTACACTGTAAGCGGTTTTTGGTTCCAGAGTGTAAAGGGGTGATTCCAGTCTTTCCAGTTCTGGAAGATCTTTTTCATTATCAATTAGAGATCCTGGTCCTTTCTGCCGGTAGACTTCATCCACCCGTAAGTCAATTCCAGATGGTTGAACCAGTTCTTTAAATTCAGGGAATAATTTTATGAGTTCTTTTTCACCTAACATGGGGAGATTCTCCTGCAATACAAGGATATTTTTATCATTTTAATATAGTTCCAGTGTGAATTTGTTAAATAAGTTGGGATTCAAGCCTTAAAAATATGACATATAATGAGGATATATTTGGGAAAAAAATAGCAGTGGATAATATTAAGATTCATCCTAAAAGTCACTTCATAACACATTGAATTTGCTTAGAATATCCCATCCAAAATCAAATCCTTTCATCAAATAAAAAAAATCACAATAATATCATTTATAAGTGGATTTACCACCTAAAAGCCTATTAGTTACCATCCCATCAACCCCCATTTTCAAAACAAACTTCATGTCCACTAGAGTGTCAACCACCCCAGTATATATCATCATATCGTGTTCATGGGCAGTTTCAACCATTTTTTCACTGAGATAATCATGAAATGGTAACATGTACTCTGCCCGAGCATCAAGTGCCATTTTTTCTGGATGAATGGGTTGAGCTATGAATATTATCCCGGTTTTCAATTTTTCTTCCATTAATTTGAGATTCAAAGATACATGATGATAAAAAGAGGCTACAATGACCTTTTTTACCATGTCTTCCTGTTTAATAATATCCAGAACCTCTTTTTCAATTCCGGGTTCTTTAATTTCAATTATAATACTCGGCTGATCTTTAAATTTAGATACTTTACCCAATTTAGATTTCACAAGTTTTAAAACTTCGTTGAGGGTGGGTATTGTTTCTCCATGGCCAGCATCTAATTTTTTCAACTCTAACAGTGTTTTATCCTTAACCATTCCAGTACCATTGGTGGTTCGGTCTAGAGTTGCATCATGGAAAACCACTATCTCCCCATCCCTTGACTGGCGAACATCAATTTCTACCATGCCTACTCCCCTGTCCAGAGCATTTCCTATTGAAAGCAGGGTGTTTTCTGGTAAGAAAAAAGAAGCACCCCGATGAGCAATGATCTTCATATGCATTTAATATATGCTTCCCATCAAAAGTCAGTTAGGGATCAGACTAAGAATCCGAAAGGATCCTACAATTGATGATCTTATCACGTGAAATAAGGTTTATACCTTGAAAAAGGACTTGAACAATGAAAGGAAAGTATCCCATCAATTGAGGATATTCACTGAAAAATAGTAAGCAATTCCATAATTTATACTTTTAAAATCATTACAAATTAAATTGCCATACTATAAAAATATTTGATAAATTGAGACTGAAATGGTGATTAAATGAAACAGGTTAAGGACCACTTTGAAAAGGAAGCAGAGATTTT
>JABNAD010001058.1_pt1 | contig 11571 bp, 8 predicted proteins | sample 7240381 | NCBI WGS metagenome assembly JABNAD01 (sample SAMN11332834, study PRJNA596920) | anaerobic digester metagenome | biome: digested sludge; isolation source: digested sewage sludge-derived enrichment culture grown on H2/CO2 | place: Germany: Goettingen | reverse complement strand
AAAATCAGTTACGTACCCTTTATTATGCCGGGTTCGCAAATGCTGGCTGAGGCAGTGGCCGCTGAAATGAAGGAGAGCAGCATTGTTCAGATGCGGAATCACGGGCAGGTAGTCTGTGGCAATGGTTATGCCGGCACCATTCAGAAAGCTGTCTTTTTTGAACTCGCATGCAGAATTATTCTGCAAAGCAATTTGAGGGCAAAGCCGCTTACGGAGGCAGGGATAGAGCAGCTTAAACATTATAATAAAGCCAATAATTAGGGATAGATTGCCATTTTTTTACGTCGGTTTGTTCATTTACGAACACTTTTTAACTGTTTTGACCGGATACGAACATTATTTTTGCCGGAAATTTGTTTAGGACAATTTTACTCTTTATTTTTATACACTATTTTAAAACTACACTGTTATGAAAAAAGTTCTTGTTGCTACTGACAAGCCATTCGCCAAGATTGCTGTGGATGGGATCAGGAAGATTGTTGAAGATGCCGGCTGTGAGCTGGTTCTGCTTGAGAAGTACGCTGAACATGCAGATTTTGTGAGGGCCATTGAAGATGTTGATGCGGTGATTATCCGCAGTGATATTGCTGACCGCAGGGTGATTGAAGCCGGAAAGAAGCTGAAGATCATTGTAAGGGCTGGTGCCGGATACGACAACATCGACCTGAATGCTGCCACAGAGCATAAGGTTGTAGCCATGAACACACCCGGACAAAACTCAAATGCAGTTGCTGAACTGGCTTTGGGTATGATGGTTTATATGGCAAGAAACAGTTTCAACGGATCTTCGGGAACCGAACTAAGGGGAAAATCCCTGGGTATTCATGCTTACGGAAATGTCGGCAAATATGTAGCTGCAATTGCTAAGGGTTTTGGGATGAATGTGTTTGCCTTTGATCCCTACGTTGACAACGAAGCCATGCTTGCCGACGGCGTTCAGCCAGTCGCTTCAGCAGAAGAACTTTACGGCAAATGTCAGTATGTATCCCTGCATATCCCTGCCAATGCGCAAACAAAAAAATCTATCGGCTACGATTTACTGATGAAAATGCCCAAAGGCGCTACGTTGGTGAATACCGCCCGCAAGGAGGTAATTGATGAAGAGGGTTTACTGAGGGTATTCGAAGAAAGGCCTGATTTTAAGTATCTTAGTGATATTGAACCGGATATTAAAGCCCAGTTTGAGTCATTGTATGCCGGGCGCTTTTTCTTTACGCCCAAGAAGATGGGAGCCCAGACCTCGGAAGCAAACGTAAATGCGGGACTTGCAGCAGCCCGTCAGATCATTGATTTCTTCGAAAACGGAAATACCACTTTCCAGGTAAACAAATAATTACATGACCTGTTTACGGGAATAGTTCTGATCAGGATTATTCCCGTAAATCAGGTTTTTACCTGATATCAGCTTTTACCATACCAAAATTAAACTAAATATACTCATTATTAACCAACAAACTTTCGCCAATGGATTCCGAACTCGAAAAAGCGGTAACATTCTTTAGATTTGAAGATTTAAGAATATACCATAAAGCATTGGATTACATTGAATGGCTGATTATCAAAAGTAAAGGTTTTCCGGATGAAGGCGCCGCAGGTGTCGGAACCCGGTTTAATCTGTCGGCCCAGGCAATTGCATTGAATATATCGGAAGGTTCAGCCAGAAATAAGAGTCAGTTTATCTATTATTTAAAGATGGCCAAAAGTGCGGTCAGGGAATGTGTGGTTTTTACCACGCTTGCAGGCAAGCTAAAGTATTTAAGTGAGAAAGATGTTGAGGAATCGCGCGGGCAACTGATGGAAATGACGAAGATGATCGGCGCCCTGATCGGATCGCTGCAGCGGGCCGCTGACCTCAACCTGGAAGACACGGATTAATCATTGTAACTTTTATGCTCTTTTATCTCCCGGCCAGGGGGATGTTTTTTCTTTTGAATTAAATTTTAATTTTGCCGGCAGCAAGGCATATTGATCTCATTCAACGATGAGATCGATATGCGTTTGTTATGATTATGCCAATCCATTGCGGAATTGTAAACCAAATAAAATAAATCATTGAGTTATGGCGGTATTAAAACCATTCCGGGGGCTGAGACCTCCAAAAGAAATTGCTTCACAACTTGCTTCAAGGCCCTATGATGTGCTGAACTCGCAGGAAGCCAGAATTGAAGCCAATGACAACTCCTATTCGCTGTTGCACATCATCAAGCCGGAAATTGATCTTCCCGTTGAGATTGACGAGCATGACGAACAGGTATACAATAAAGCAGCTGAAAATTTCAGGAAATTCAGGGAACAGGGCTGGCTTGTGCAGGATAAGGAAGAATACCTTTATATCTATGCACAGACCATGAACGGCAAGACCCAATATGGCCTTGTCGGATGTGCCGGTGTTGAGGATTATATGAACGGCATCATTAAAAAACATGAGCTTACCCGCAAAGATAAGGAAGAAGACCGGATGAAACATGTGAGGGTTACCAATGCCAATATGGAACCGGTATTTTTTACCTATCCCGCTGTTCAGGAAATAGATACTATTGTTGCATCCATTGTAAATTCATCAGTCCCTGAATATGATTTTACGGCGGATGATGGCTTCGGGCATCATTTCTGGGTGATCCGCGACAAAGCAACCATCAGCCGGCTTGTTGAACTATTCAGCAAAGTGCCCTATACTTACGTGGCTGACGGTCACCACCGCACAGCAGCCGCTGCACTGGTTGGCAATGAGAAAAGACAGGCCAACCCTAACCACCGTGGTGATGAAGAATACAATTTCTTCCTGGCCGTTCATTTCCCGTCTGACCAACTTACCATCATCGATTACAACCGGGTTGTCAAAGACCTGAACGGACTCAGCGAAAGCGAACTGATGGATAAGCTGCATGAAGTATTTGTAATTGAAGAAAAAGGAACTGAAATCTATAAACCCGCTTTTCTGCACAACTTCAGTATGTACCTGGGCGGAAAATGGTACTCGCTTACGGCAAAAGAAGGCACTTACACCGATACCGATCCCATTGGCGTACTTGACGTAACTGTACTTTCAAACCTTGTGCTTGACAAAATACTGGGCATCACCGACCTTCGCACTTCAAAACGCATTGATTTCGTAGGAGGTATCCGGGGATTGGGCGAACTGAAAAAACGTGTAGACAGCGGAGAAATGGCGGTTGCTTTTGCCCTCTACCCTGTTTCGTTGCAGCAACTGATCGACATTGCCGATACAGGAAATATTATGCCTCCTAAAACAACCTGGTTTGAGCCGAAGCTGCGCAGCGGCCTGGTGGTTCATACGCTTGATTAATCAATTTAACCGATAAAAAATGGATACAGCAGAGAAAATCCTGAAAGCTATGGCAGAGGCCGGCAAACCGCTTAAAGGCGGAGAAATTGCCGAAATCACAGGTATCGACAAGAAAGAAGTCGATAAAGCAATTAAAAAACTAAAAACGGAAGAAAAAATTGTTTCTCCTAAAGTTTGTTATTACGAACCAAAGAAATAAAGAACGGGGCTCAGGCCCCGTTCTTTATTTCATGTTATTAAGAAAACTTCCCAAAACATCCAGCAGTGTCTTCAGTTTAACAGGCTTGGATATATAGGCATCACATCCCGCTTCTTTGCTTCTTTTCTCTTCTCCCGGAAGATTATAGGCCGTTTGTGCAATCACCGGTATGTCGGGCCTGTGTGACTTTATTTTTCTGGTTGCTACATAACCATCCATATCCGGCAGATTTACATCCATCAATACAATATCAATCTGGTGGTCGTTAAGACAACTTTCTATACTATCCTGTCCGTTTGAAACCCTGACCATATTCAACCCCGTTCTCATCAGGGCCGACCTGATATAGTTGTAATGAGATTCCATATCTTCTACCACCAGGATGGTTTTTGAACTCCAGTCCATAGCGAAAGTTGAATCGCGGCCTCTCTTTTTTTCTGAAACAATATCAGTATAAGCATTATATGGAATCATAAAACTGAACATGGCGCCTTCGCCCGGGGATGAAGTAACCGAGATATCACCGCCCAACAGCTGCACGATATGACGTGAAATGGCAAGGCCCAGGCCGGTTCCCCCCTGATGTTTGATACCATATCTGTTGTCCTGCCTGAACCGCTCAAAAATCACCTTGATACCCTCGGGTGTAATTCCTATCCCCGTATCCCTGACAAAAAAGTGGAGAAAGTCTTCTGAAACCCTGTAGCCATAAGTAATGCTCCCCTCCTCGGTGAATTTCACGGCATTGACAAGCAAATTGGTCATTACCTGTTTCAGACGGAACGGATCGGTGAGAATTACGTCACCTCCGGGCAACTGTTCCGATTCCAGGACAAGGTTCACATGCTCTTTTCCTTTTCTTTTCAACAGTTCAGCATGGGTGTGATACAACTCATCCATCATTTCCCGCAGGTTGTATGGTTCAAAAGTCACCATCAATTGACCCGCCTCAATTTTAGCTATATCAATGATATCATCGATCAGGCTGAGCAGCGTTTCACTGCCGTGATTAATATGGCGGATAAATTCGGCCTTGTCCTCAGCAGTAAGATCCTCTTCAGTTAAGAGGTTTGAGAATCCGATGATGGAATTCATCGGGGTCCTGATTTCATGACTCATATTGGCCAGAAAAGCGGTTTTAAGCCTGTCGGCTTCTTCAGCCTTCTCTTTGGCCTTTATGTACTTCTGCTGTATCTCTTCCTTTTCTGAGATATCACGACTGATTGCGACTATACCAATCGGTTTACCGGCGCTATCGAAGTTTAATACTTTCAGGGTATCCATCAGGCGACGCGAGCCATCCGCAAATGTTATCCATTCTTCTGATCGCACGGGTATATGATCTTCAATAATACGGCGGTCGAACTGATGATATTTGTCAGCTGCCTCCTTCGGGAAGAAATCGTAATCATTGCGGCCGATCAGTTCACGTTCCTCTATGCCGATATAATCAGCAAAAGCTTTATTGCAACCGACAAAATTGCTGTTAAGATCTTTGAAGAAAATAAAGTCAGGACTGGAATCGATCAGTGATCTGAGCAAAGAGCGTTCCTTTACCAGAGACTTCCTTGCATTATTCAACTCTTCCGTCATCGCATTCACTGATTCAGCCAATTCCCTGAACTCGGAAAAAACAAGGTTTTCCTGATTCATTTCAATTGATTCGAGGCCGGCTTTTCTGAAATGCAGGTTAAATATGGTAAAGCTTTGCGCTAATTTCCGTGATATCCAGCGTGATACCAGCCAGATAAATATCAGCACCACCAATAAGGAGAGTACAATATGTATAATGGTACTTCTTATCTGGGCTTCCATCAGTTTCCGGTTTTCCCTGATAAAACTTTCTATTTCATTCTCATAAAATCCGGTTCCAACAATCCATCCCCACTCTTTTACTGTGCCGATATAGGATATTTTTGTCTCAAAATCTTCGGACATAAGCCGCCTGAACTGATATTCAATAAAACCACTTCCGGTAGTATTATAAATATCAACCTGTTTCTGATATACCTGTATCCAGTTGGAATCATTGCTTTTTCGGATATCCTGAGGCCACAGGTGCTTCACGCCATTGGTAATCAGGGCTTCACCGCCAATGGTATTGACAAAGAGGTATCCATCGTTTCCATACCTTATTTTAGATAGATATTCCAGTATTCTCTCCTTTATTACTGATTCAAAATCTTCAAGGTAATCCTTTGAACCAAGGTACCAGCTGAATGGAGCAAACCTTCTGATATAAGAACTTTTAAGCAACACGGAATCTCCCGGGTTATCTTTTCCGGGGGAATAATAATGGATAAATCCCTGGTCTACCTGACTGAGCAGCTCAACTTCGTTTCGTACTACATAATTGCCATGCTGATCCTGATAGTCAAGGCTGGGTATATTTTCAAGATGTTTGCTTCGCGGCATCAATACAGAAACTCCGCTTGTTGTGTATATAAATATTTCACCCCGGTCATTTGAAAAGCGGATCGGGCGGAGGGCATCCCTGATCAGTTTTTCTATTTCGGAACGGGATTTGGTTCTCCGGTTTTCCTCATAAATATTGGAAGCAATCGCCCAGGCTTCATCCACGCGCTGTTTAAGTCCTAACTTCATTCTTTCCTCGGAAAGTGAACGGTTGTAATTGATGAATCCGATGGCCCGGGTAACTTCATCTCTTGACACGTCCATCCTGCTGTTAACAAAGCGGTCCCTGGTTTCTTCCGATTGTTTCTTAAATCTCCGGGTCTCCAGTGAAGTCCAGTAATGCCCGATAAACAACACGGAAATAACGGCAGAAGCCATAATTCCATAGAGCAGCTGATCGGCTATACTCTTACGCTGAAAGTAATTTTTAAAAGTTCTGATTAAATTCAAGTTCCCTGTCCGCTTTACAATGATTCATTTTCATTTCATTGATTTGTAACCCCGGAAACGGTTAAAAAATCAAGGTTTAAACCTAACATCAGGCATCCCCGAAAGTTCATTGTCCCGATGGAAAATAAACTTACCTTACTCAAAATAAATATTTGTTAAATAATTTATTATCAACTACTTATTCTGGTTGCGCGGAGCCTGCAAACATAAACATTTTTTTACAATTGCAGGATAATTTTTACAAGGTGCGAAAAATTCAGGTATCAGTAGGACATATACTCTCCGAAAAGGGCCTGCATGTACGATTTTCCTTCCCTGATAATGGAATCGGCATAAGCTTCGGGGAGGGCATTTTCGTGGAAGTGTCCGATTCGCGCATCCATAACAAAGTGCCCAACGGGCCTGATCCACCCCAGCCCTTCCTCAAATGAGTAATAAGCATACTCAGGTGCAAAAGGATTAAAAAGATTACGGCTCCAGTGAAATGCATTGGCATCAATCCCAAGCTGATTCAACAGGGTCGAAGCAAGGTCAGATTGATTTGACAACCTGTTGACCTTTGTACCCCTGAATTCCTCCTTTATCACATCTCCCACCAGCAGCATGGGTATTTTATGGTAGTTTGGCGTCGTAAAGGCCCAGTTGCGGTATGAATTATGACTGTGGTCCGCTACAATCACGAAGAGGGTGTTTTTGTACCAGGGCTGTTTACGGGCTTCTTCGAAATACCGGCCCAGACAATGGTCGGTATAATAGGCCGAGTTTATATAAGGTTTTTCGTTATCGCCCCAGTCGAGCACCTGTTCCATCGGCTGATCGTAAGGTGAATGAGAACTCAGGGTGAACAGTGCTGAGAAAAAGGGCTCCTTTTCTTTGGATAGGTCAGCCAGCTGACGCGAAAGCACGAACTCATCGTGCGCGCCAAGTTTACCTTTGATTACCTCTTTGCCGAAATCAACTCCTTCAACAATGCGTTTAAAACCGTTGTAAAGAATAAATCCCTTGATGTTTCCGTAAATCAGTTGCCCCCCGAAGTAAAATGAGGTATGATACCCCTCCTCTATCAGCTTATGCGTGAGGGTGGGGAGTTTGGCAAACTTATCAGGTTGCACGGTAATGGAAGAGATCGGGTGAGCTGGAAAGCCTCCGAAAATACTTCCCATGGCCTGCTCGCTGCGGGGCCCGGTGGCCCATAGTTTTGTGAAAAGAATACCTTCTTTTTCCAGTTTTCTGAATTCCGGTGTTATGCCCGGTTCTCCGCCAAGGGTTTCAATCAGATCGGCCGACCAGCTTTCAAGAATCAGCAGCACCACGTTAGGCCGGTCGGTAGTGAGCACTTTTGTGGTTGAATCCTTCTCCGTCGTGAATATCTTCTTCAGGGTCTGCGCAGCCTCCTCATCGCTGTAAAAGGCATAGGGATTTTCACCGAAATTTCTGTAATTCTCTATGATATTAATCATCAGGTTAAACCCTGAATTTACAGCCGCGATATTCAGGATATTTTTATTGGAATAATAGGAAGCGCTTTGGTTGATCGGAATGGGCTGCACCCCTCCCCTGGCACCGATAAAAAGCAACACCGGTGCAGCGAGCAGAAATGCGGCACTGAAAAAGTAACTTCTTCCGGACTGCCTGATGTCTTGATAAAACCACTTACTGTATATCCAGGAGGTCAGCAGTACCATTATAATAAACAGACCAATCAGGGAGAAAAACAGCGCGTTGGAAACCGTATCATAAACTTCGGTGGGATTGCTAAGGTAGGCAAAAGCCTTGAAAGGCAGCTTGGTTTTCCACTCGGGGTAAATGCCCAGTTCTACAGCGGTAAGCAGGCTGAACAGGGTGATTGCCGTATAAGTATAGATCCGGTTTACCTTGTTCATCCAGTTTCTGCTCCACAACGACTGGATCAGCAGCAATACCGAAGGAAAGAACATAAAATACGAGGTGGTGGCAAAGTCAAGCTGAAGGCCGTGCCGGAATGCGGCCAGCGCTTCGCCGAAAGTCACGCCTTCGATGCGAAGCAGGTTAATATTATAAAGCATGAAAACCGTTTTGGCGAATGCAAAAAACAACATCCAGAAAAGCATCTGCCTTACAAATGATACCAGTATATGCTTCATATTCAAGCGTAGTTCTTAATAAGTCCGCAAAGTTAATTTAAGTTGGCCGATTCCTGCCCAAAAACTTCGCCGGATGTGAAGTCACTTTCATCGTTGTCCGGTTAATAATCATTAATTTAGCGGCATTAATTACCTGCTACCGAATCATGAATGGCCTGAAGGAGAAAGCAATCCTGCACAATATCATCCTGACAAGCATCCTCATTCTTTTACCGTTGGCACTATTCACCAACCTTGGTTTGATGCCGCTGATCTCCGATGAGCCTACCCGGGCTGTGGTAACACTCGAAATGATCTTGTCGGGAAACTATATCACCCCCACGATCAACGGGGAATTCTATTATAATAAGCCTCCCCTCTTCAACTGGATACTTGCTGGTTTTGTTAAAGTTGCCGGAGTTGAAAACGAGTTTATCTTCAGGCTGCCAACGCTGATCTCTCTGCTGCTCCTGGGCCTTGTGATAACGCTTTTTGCGCGGAAGAATCTGGGGTGGAAGAATGCCCTGCTGGCGGCCCTGATGATGATCACCTCTGCACGCATCCTTTTCTGGGACTCATTTCAGGGACTGATTGACTTAACCTATTCACTGGTGACATTTACAGGATTTGCCCTGCTGTACCACCTTTCGCAACGACGCAAATGGCTGCTGATGTTTACTGCCACCTATGCACTGGCCGCTGCCGGCTACCTGATGAAAGGGCTGCCCTCCGTCGCATTTCAGGGCATCAGTCTGCTTGTGTGGCTCAGCTATGATAAGCAATTCCGCAGACTCTTTACATGGCAGCACCTTGCCGGCATCCTGTCATTCGTTTTGATTACGGGGACCTATTATTATGCCTACCTGCAGACCAATACCCTGGACGATGTATTTTCCACCCTTTTCGATCAGTCGAACAGGATTTCCGATAAGCAAGGTACTTTCCTCAGCTGGCTTGCCCATCTGGCTACCTTTCCCTTTGAGATGATCTATGAATTTGCCCCCTGGACCTTGCTGCTTCTGCTGCTGCTGAGCAAAAAAATCCGGACTACCTTGTTTGGCGACAAGTTTATCATTTTCAACCTGCTGATTTTCAGCAGCAATATCATCATTTACTGGATCTCGGCCGATATGCGTCCGCGCTACCTGTTTATGCTTTTCCCCCTGCTCTTTGTGATCCTGATAAAGGCCTGGTCTTTATCAACAGAAAGCAGCAGCAATCTGAGAAAGATCACCAAAGTGGTTTTCGGGGTGCTGGGTATGCTTGGGACAGCCTCCCTGCTTTATTACCTGTTCTGGGATGAAACAAACAAACTGCAGGGTGTGTGGTTGATTATTCCTTTGCTCTTTATTATTGCCGGTTCAGCGGTCTGGCTGATGCGGAAGCATGAACCGCATCGTTTGCTGCTGCTGATTATCGTGATGCTTACAGTGCGCATTGCTTTCAGTATGTTCAACCTTCAGGCCAGGTTCAATTCCTATCCTGATGCCGGTTACCGGCAGGGCGAAATCATGGCAGGTCAGATGGTAAAGGATTGCGGCACTTTTGTGCTTGGCGATACGCCCTTCAACCACGATGCCTCGTTTTACATTGCCCGCGAAAGCCGGCAGATCATCAAAAGAACATGGGAAATCAGCGATTCAGGAGCCTGTTACATCGCGGATGAAAAAAATCTGGCTACTTTTGCAGACCGGCTCGACGGTTATGAGATCATCCATACCTTTACCATCAAGCTGAACGAAACCAGGCTCTTCCTGTTAAAAAAATCCTTATGAGCGATCCGAAGCTATCCATCATCATCTGCGTTTACAATGAGGAACCCAATATCAGACCGCTGAACAAATGGATCAACGAATCCATAACGGGTATAGATTACGAAATTATCTATGTGGATGACGGCTCCACCGACCGTACCCGGCAGGAAATAATTGCCCTGAAAGACCCACGGGTTGTGCTGGTGGAATTCAGGAAGAACTTCGGGCAGAGCGCCGCCCTTTATGCCGGCATTGATCAGGCGCGGGGAGAATACCTTGTTACCATGGACGGCGACCTGCAGAATGACCCGAGCGATATTCCCATGATGCTGAAACTGGCGGAGGATGAAAACTGGGACCTGGTGGCCGGCGTCAGGAAAAACAGGCAGGACGGTATGTTTCTGAGAAAAATCCCCAGCAGGATCGCCAATGCCATTATCCGCAAAAGTACCGGCGTTTACATCAAGGATTACGGCTGTACCCTGAAAGTATTTAAAAGCGATCTGGCCAAAAACATCGGTCTTTACGGAGAGCTGCACCGCTTTATTCCCGTGCTGGCAAGCCTCGAAGGCGCTACCATCACCCAGGTGGATGTAAAGCATCATGCAAGGGAGTTCGGTAAATCTAAATATGGCATCAACCGGACTTTTAAAGTCGTCAGCGATCTGATGCTGATGGTATTTTTCAAAAAATACATGGGCAAGCCCATGCACCTTTTCGGAGGCATTGGCCTGTTATTCCTGATAGTGGGCACCCTTATCAACGGATGGTTCCTGATTGAGAAAATTATGGGCCATGATATCTGGGGAAAGCCGATGCTGCTGCTGGGCATATTGCTGCTGATCGCCGGCATTCAGCTGATCACCATCGGTATTATGGCAGAGCTGCTGATGCGCACGTATTACGAGTCGCAGCAAAAGCGCCCCTATAAGATCCGTAAAGTACACACATTCGAAGCCTGAGATGCCACGACCGCTCAAAGCATTTCTGAAGATCGCGCTTTCCGTTGCCGCACTCTGGTATGTGTATACCAAAATTGACATCAGGGAAGTCATGCAGATATTCAGGCATGTCAATTATGGCTGGCTGATGGCGGCAACCCTTCTGTTTGCAGTCTCCAAGCTGCTCTCATCTTACCGTCTCAATGTCTTTTTCAGGAATACCGGCGCAGGGCTTACCGAGCGGAGCAACCTGCGGCTTTACCTTCTCGGGATGTATTACAACCTGTTCCTGCCCGGCGGCATAGGCGGTGACGGTTACAAAATTTACCTGCTCAATAAAAAGTTCGGTACCGGGGCAAAAAAGCTGTTCTGGGCGGTGTTGCTCGACAGGGTGAACGGGGTG
>JABNAD010001057.1_pt1 | contig 11585 bp, 10 predicted proteins | sample 7240381 | NCBI WGS metagenome assembly JABNAD01 (sample SAMN11332834, study PRJNA596920) | anaerobic digester metagenome | biome: digested sludge; isolation source: digested sewage sludge-derived enrichment culture grown on H2/CO2 | place: Germany: Goettingen | reverse complement strand
GAACAGCTGGTGTTCCCAGGAGCGCTGCCTCGGTCGACATCGTCTGCGAGTCCCCGACAAAAAGTCGTGCAAAGTAGAGCATGTGATGGATCTTTTCGGGAGAAATGGTGAGCCGGTACGGTTCAAGTTCTGGTGGGAGCGGCACCTCGGAAGAGATGTAGACGCGCGCATGCTTTTTAAGCTCGTTAACGAGCCCCACTTTTTCCTCAAAGGAGAATCCGCTCTTTGCTAGGTCGTGCATGGCCTGCCACGCAACGAAACGCAAGAGAACGAAGGGAGATTTCACCGACACTCCGAGGTCGTCGAGAACCGATGGGTCCGGAGAGAAATAATGCGGGTGGAGGTACGCTAGTTCTATATATCCTCTGAATTTTTTATGCTTCTTTCCGAAGTCTTTCCGGAAACTCGTCGGTGTAAGGATAGCATCTGCAAAAGGAACGTATAGAATGTGCTCAAAGGGAGACGGTTCACTGTCATCCAGGGCGATATAGGGTCTTCTCATGAGCGCGGAGACATGCGCTGCCCGTATCGATCCGAATCCTAGAAATAAATCGGGCTTGAATTTTCTTACCGCGAAATACATCTTGATATCAAGAATCGGAATATTGAGCATTTTTTGCAGAATTGAACGTCCATAATTTCCAATCTTTTCGTAAGAAAAACCGTATAAATCGAGCAGACGGTAGGAAATATCCTTCTCACTCGCAGTTATCAGAATCTCGTGTCCACGACTCTTCATCTCTCTGACGAAGTTCTTGAAATAATGGACGTGAGCTGGATGGTTGATATCAACAACAACCTTCATGATAAACCCGGGACTTCCGTGAATAATCCTTCCAGTTCTGACTGCGAAGGGTAACTGATCAGTACGGCTCGTTTCCTTCCATGATAAACAAAGAAGCTTCCTGCAGCGAGCGCAGAAGCATTTCCATCACAATACCCAGTTTGAAAATCTTCCAACCTACCTACTCCACCGCAGGCGATGACCGGAATATCGACGAGATCAGCAACCATCCTGATCAATGCGACGTCGTATCCGGTCATCGACCCGTCGTTATCGATGGACGTTATCAGAAGCTCTCCCGCACCGAGCGCTTCGATTTTCTGAGCAAACTTGCCCGGATCAAGCCCCGTCGGTGTCCTTCCGCAATGGCTGAACACCTCGTAGTGTCCCTCTAACCTTCGTTTCACATCTATGGAGACGATAATGCTCTGGCTTCCAAATATCTCACTAGCTTGCAGAACGAGTTCGGGATTGACGATTGCATTCGTGTTGATCGCAACTTTTTCAACACCCGCATTGAAGAGTTGATGGATATCTTCAATCGACTGAATCCCGCCCCCATAGGTCAGCGGCATGAGGCATTCCCGTGATATCCTCGCCACCATGTCAAGGGGAATTGGATCCTTTGCGGTCCTTCCAAGTAATCCGCGTTTCCTGGACGCCATGATGTTGAGAAAAAGGAGCTCATCTGCTTCTTTTTCGTTAAAAATTCGGACTGCGTTCATGGGATCACCGATATATTTTGGATTGTCAAACGCTGTGGTCTTCACGAGACCATCATGCTTGAGGAGGAGACAGGGAATGACCCGAGGTCGAAACATATTATCAAAGATCTAGGAAGTTTTTCATAACACGAACTCCACTGGAATGGCTACGCTCTGGATGACACTGGATACCAATAATATTACCCTGCCGGATGACGGAAGGAAATGTGTATCCATAATTTGTTGAACCAATTACGAGATTCTCGTCGATATCGGTTACATGGAATGAATGAACAAAGTAAAACCTGTCATCGAGGGAGACGCTGGTAAGAAACGTGTCTTTGGTAGGATTGATAGAGTTCCACCCCATATGCGGGATTCTTAACCGGCTCCCTTTCTGACCAAAACGGAATCGCACGATTTCTGCGTCGATCCAACCAAGTCCTTTCACGTCGCCTTCCTCGCTCGCATTGCAGAAGAGTTGCATGCCTAAGCATATCCCTAGAATTGGGACTTCCTTGTCCACAACCTGTTTTTCAAGGGCCGGGATCAGGCCTGCGGCTTCCAGGTTTTGCACCCCTTTTTTGAAGGAACCCACTCCAGGGAGGATCAATCTATCTGCTGCCTTTATTAATTCGGGATCAGACGAGACCCTGGCGGTAACTCCAATCCTATGGAGGGTATTAACGATGCTACCAAGGTTACCCATCCCATAATCGATGACGACTATCATTGTGTCCTCTCTCTTGAGACGGAAAAAATGACCAATCACTCACCCAGGTATTTCTCATAGAAGACATGTGGAAGCAGGTTCAGGTTGCAGGCGATCTTAATCGGCGTTCTGCAGGCCCTGATCGCGGGGTAATAACTCGAATAGTCTTTAAAACTCTTTCGCGGGGCATCCATGATCTGTTGAAACTCTTCAGCGGAGAGCCCGAGCTTTGCAATTGTATACTCAACAATGTCGGGGTTATGGCGATACGGTTCTTTCAGTTCCTCGAGGGCCTTTTGCCGTTCCATCTGACCCGAGCGAATCAACGCAGAATATTCGAGCTTCCGCTTATCTATGTTAAATTTTTTGGGAAGGTAGTACGACTGAAAGAATTCGGTGTAGACCGATTCGTGATGGTGACCCCCGTAATATTTCCATCCAAGTTCCGTCTCCAGTATTCTGTTCACCGTATCGTGTTCATACTGTACAAACTCAGGAACATTGATGACCTGGATCCGTTTGATAAAGGTGTTGAACAGGAGCTCGGACATACTCATTATCGGAAAACTGGTAATTTTTCTTGTTCCGTACTTCTCCTGAATGCCTCGGATGTATCGGCCGTCCATGTACGTCCATCCAATCGGCGCCACACCCTCTGTCCTGAACGAATGGCCGTTCAGAATATATCGAACCCTGTACTCTTTCGCAGTCCTGAACAGAACCGAAAGGATTACATAATCAGTTGGAACTTCTGCATCGGAAACCGATGCGCGAAGAAAGGCCTTCTGGAGGTCCTTAAATTCCTCCCAATCAGCGACATGAGTATGGAGATCAATATCAAGTTTATCTGTAACTCTCTTGATATTACTGACTGCAGTATCCGAATTCCATCCATTGTCGAAATGAACGGCAAGCGGCCTAAGGCCCATCTTGACCGCTAAATACAGGGTATATGTGCTGTCACGACCTCCGCTCACACCAACGATGCAATCATACTCCCGGTTCCGACCGTCTTTTTTTATCTGATCGATGATAGACTGAAACCGTTGCCTGCCGGCTTCATCAAGGGGGTGTTTTTTTTCAAGTTCATCGTGAATTCTGCAGAAAGTACAGATGCCATCATCGTCGAACCGGATCCAGGGGACGGTTGTATCCATTATACAGCGAGAACAAACCTGTTGAGGAGGGGAGTCGAGCATCGAGTGCCACATCCAGTACGGGCTATTGCTTCAGGATTTAATAAAGAAACTGCTTCCATTCGTCGAGTCGATCTACGGGGTGGTTTCAGAACGACTGAACAGGTTCGAATATTCACATATACCTGGAATCCAACAGACCGCTCATTCCCTCGATCGAATCTCTTAGCTCGGCGCGCGCGTACAGTCATACTCCGTAAGTGCGCTATCGTACCAGCGTGAAGATCCCTCCGGAATGTCCGGGCAATTGGGTGAGAAATCTTTACGGTATAGGACTTTAATTTCGGATCGATCAACACAATTTCGGATGTACCTGCATGTCTTTCTTATTCGAAATTGACTCCTCCCAGTTTCAACGATAATCAGGTTGTTCCTATCGTCGTAAAAAACTGCCTCGCCACAGTTGACCAAATGGTTCGCATCAGACGTTCTCGACAGCCTGAACCCTTTGAACCCCTTTTTTACAGGTGGGATTAAAAATCAATCCTCATTTATATTCTCAATCATGATATCCGGTAGTGTCTTATTCTCTCTGCAATTGATATGCCCTGAACCCTCATGGGATCGTTTCTCATCCGTTTATCCATACTTTCTACCAGTCCCGCACTCCCCATGAACGTCCCTCAAGATCGTCCCCCGACCTGGCAAAGGAGTGAATCTCCTCTGAGAATGCTCCCACGGCTTTTCTTCTCCGCTTGAGGTCCTACTTGATCCGCCCATCCGGTTCGTCGTTCGAACTCATTTTTATATCCTTTCGGAAACGCTACAGAACTCATCAATCCCGTGAGAAACCGTTCAATCGTGTTCACTCCTTCCAGGTCTCCCCATACAACGGGCTCGTCAGCCAGCGTCTGCAATCGCTCCTCGTTACCGTGCGCTTCCCTGCGTCGATAAACGACCTCGTGAATGCCCTTCTTCGGTATTTTTCGCAGGATTGCCCGAGTCGTATGGGCCTTACACATCAACCATGTAACACCAATAAATGCTGTGACCACAGCAATCTGGATCTCCTGGTGCCCATCTACGCCATCTACGATAACGAGATGAACTCCGGTCAATCCTCGTTCTTTCAATTAGTCAAAGAAACCGGGCCAGCAGGTCTCGTTCTCGCAGTCGGCAATCCTTACCCCAAGGACCTCGCGATACTCATCGTCACAGACACCGGTCGTCACCAGATGTGCCTTCGAGACATACCGGAGAACTTCTCAGGTTTTGTAACACGAGGCATCGACGAACAGATGCGGAAACGCCTATTCGAGGGGACGGTTCAAAAACGCTACAACCTGTTTTTCGAGGTCTTGGGCGATCCGAGAGGCTGGGGAGGGTGATAGTTGACCGATTCACCAATGAGAGAAGAGCGTCTGAACCGTGCGAGCCGAGACTCCCTGCAGATACGATTCGGCGATCGCGTTAACCTGGAGCTTCTCAACACTGGCATCGATTCGATGACCTGTTTTTCGGACGATATCTCTCGAAATTGACGTTTATTCAATGAAATATCGCCAATCTGGATCCCAAGTGAATGATCCTTGGACACATTCGAGTGACACGCCCGGGAATGGTCCCTTCGAACATCCCTTCACAGGCCTGTTGGATAGTTACCAACCCTATCATGGGGTTCAGAAACCACGTGATGAGAACTCCGATGTCGTCGTACTGATCGGAAAGATAGTCGTCGATAATTAAAAATCGGGTCAGGGTCCTGAATCTCCTTTGTGCAATTTCTGGTTGGACCCTGGGCCTTTTTCACTATTATCGAACTTTTGTTGCACTACCACTACGTTCAGGGGGATGTTCGATGAATCCGTCGATGCACTGCAGAAGCCCCTCGATCGTTGGCTCGAGTTCTGTCATATCTGACGCCCCCATCTCGAATTTCGGAATTGGGCTATCGGATTTGTGTCCAACGGTCGATTGAGACTATCCAGATCTTCCTGAAAAATGTGAGATATGATCATCGAGTGTAAAGATGAAAGTACTTCTTCTTCCTCTGATCTGAAAGGGGACGGAGGAATATTTGGAGTACCTGATACTTTCCCAGACCTGGTGCCCACTCCGACAATCTACGGATTATCTTTATCTGATCTGCTTGAAGCCTCGATTCTGATCGATCCAAGGTAAACTGGACCTTTTGTTGTGAGTGTGTGATGATGCCCAAGTCATTGCTACCTGCGATCCATCATGACTTCCATCACTTGAGTAATGAAACCGGTCCCATGTTCGCACGGCGTTCCCCGCTCTCCCTCGATACAGGCGCCGGCAACCGCCGAGCAACCCGTGCCGGCAGAACCCCGATGCCACAGGTTTTATCGCCATCCCCACGTGAATGTATATAGTAGTGGTACGATGGACCGCATGTTCTCACGACGGCCGCAAACCTGGCTGGTTCTCTCCGCATTTTTCATCTTCGCCCTCCTCGTCGGGGGCGCCGTAGACGCCACGACTCGGATCGTCCCGCTCGGCGACTCGCTGACGAAGGGGGCGCTCGACACCGACGACGGAGGCATGCACCCCACCTATCGCTACTGGCTCTGGGACAAGCTCCGTTCGAACGGGTACGCCGTCGACTTCGTCGGCTCCTCGACCGCTCCCAACTTCCCGGTCACCTTCGACAAGGCGAACGAGGGGCACGGGGGATACACGATCGGCGGAATCGTGAACGGCGTCGGTTCGGGCGGAAAACTCTCGTCCTGGCTCTCGGGGTACAAGCCGGATATCGCGCTCGTCCTGATCGGCACGAACGACGTGCTCCACCAGGTCCCGATGGCGACCCGGTTCGAGAACATGAATGCGCTCGTCAAGACGCTCCGGAACCGGAACTCGAATATCGTCGTCTTCGTCGCGAAACTGCCGCCGACCGGCGATTCGAAGCGGAACCAGGCCTCGGGCCTGGTCGAGTTCAACAACCGGCTCCCCTCGTGGGCCTCGGGGATCTCGACATCGAGCTCCCCGGTGCGGGTGGTGGACCTCTATTCGGGCTACGATGGGCGCGCCGACAACCAGGCACCCCTCTACATCCATCCCGACGAGAGCGGAGAGAAGAAGATCGCGAGCCGGTGGTACACAGCGATCGCCTCGTACCTGGAGAAGGGCGACCTGCCCGAACCCGAGGAGCCGACCCCGACAGAGACGGGGACGCCGACCGTGACCGGCACTGCCACACCGACCCTGACGGGGACGGTCACCCCGACGACCACGGTCACGTCCACGCCAACCCCGACGCCGACTCCGACGCAGAGCGGCGCGACCATGGACCTGGCGTATGCCTCCTACGCCGCCGGGAACACCGCCTGGAGCAAGGCGTGGGCCGCGAGTGACTTCGGCCAGATCCGGAGCCACCTCTCCCAGGCGCGGGCCTCGTTCTCGACCTGCCTCGCCCAGGTTAACCAGGTGAACGACCCGGCGAACGCGGCCAACCTGGCGCTGATGAAGTCGGTCTCCAGCGCGTACATCTCGCTGGCCGACGCGGCACTCGCGATGTACGACGGCTCCGACATCTACAGCGCCGGGCGGGTCCAAATGAACGGCGGCGACTACGCCGCCGCCGGCGCGTCGTTCAGGTCCGCCGGTGCGAAGTTCCAGAACGCGCAATCGCTCTTTGCCGGGGCGACGACCACGCTCCGGGGTGTCTCGTACACCGGCACGTCGTTCGGCGACGGGTCCGCGTACACGGCCGCGATCGTCCCGATCCTGAACGGCAAGGCGGCCTACATGGGCGAGTTCGCGACCTATGCCGGCGGTTGGCAGCACACCGCCCTCGCCTACCAGGCGAGCGCGGGCGGCGACACGACGGCCTTCAGGAACGAGGCGACGGAGGCGATGGAGTGCTTCGGGGAACTGAAGCAATCGGGGACCTTCGGGTCCGACGCGACGAGCAACTGCAATATCCTCGCCGGGCTTCTCAGTCGGCGGACCGTGTCGCGATGAGGTGGACGTCCCCCTTAACGGGCGGTCGGCGGACTCCGGGCTCCCTCTCTTTCTCTCCGTCCGCCCGTCCAGCCCGGCTCCCGCTCACACCAGCCCTCCTCGGATGGTGATACGATGAAGGAGTGTCCGGAATGTGGTGGCGCGGTTCCGAACGACTTCGAGCAGTGCCCCGAGTGCGGTGCGCATATGGGGCTCGCGTCGGGCTCTCCTGCCCCTCCGGTTCCAGAGGAATCCCCGGACTCCGAACCAGGTGAACCGGCACCGACGCCTGACGCCGACGCACCCCCGTCGCCTGCCCCCGGACTGATCTGTCCGGAGTGCGGCCGTACCAGCCCCGAGGGGGCGCAGTATTGCATCTACTGCCGGTACGCCTTCGGCGAGGAGAGGAAGAGGCCCGCCTGGCAGAAGTACGCACTCGTCGCCGGCGGTCTCCTCGCCGTCCTCCTGGTCGTGGTGGTCGCGCTCCTGTTCGGTGGATTCTTCGGCGATGAGGTCCCGGAATCCCCCGCGGCGACCGCCGCCAGGACCGGCGCTGCAGCCCTTGTCCCACCCTCCCCGGTCCCCACCAACGGAACGGTCAACCTGACGGTGACGCCCCGGGCGACCAACGGCTCGGTCTCGGTCCGTCCATCTCCGTCGCTCCGGACGAACAACAGCACGCCCGCGCCCGTCACGCCGGCGCCGAACGGCACCCTCTCACGGTACATCCAGGGCGCGGAGGGCAGCGGCGGTGGCAGGGGTGGGAGGAGCCCCGGCGGACACCTGGGCTCCGGTCTCTACTCGAGCGTCCGGGGCGGCCCGGTGACGACTCCGGTCCCGCGCTCCCCGGAGTACCCAACGCCCCGTGCCGGGGGATTCGGCTACCCGGTCGGCCCGCTCGCGTGGGAGGGCTGGGGCAACTGGTCCCCGGGATACGTCCCGCTCCCCGCCGGCCCCGCCTCGGTCGTGGTCGAGTCCTCGGGGACGACGGCGGTGGTCCTGGCGGACCAGCTCGGGGCGCTGCTCGGCCTCTCGGTCGTTTCACCGCCCGGGGGTACGTTCTCGGTCACCGTCCCCCGGGACGGTGACTACCTGGTCGGGTTCGGCGCGGCGAACGTGAGCGACGGGTGGAAGGCCCGGATCGTCACCGCCACCCCTGCCGTGGCGCCGGGAGGGACCGTCTCCCCCGCCCTGCCGTCACCGGCAACCGAAACCCTGAGCTACGCGGGGACCAGCGGCGGGGTCATGCCCGCGGTCAACCTCTCCCCCGGGACGGTCTCTGTCCGTCTGAGCGCCGACCAGCTGACGATGGCCTACCTGAAGGGCAGCTCGGGCACGACGCTCTCGACGACGGTCGCGGGGCCGAACCCCGGCGGGTCCACGGCGACGGTCTCCCGGGCCGACCAGTATCACCTGGAGGTCTGGGGCACCGGTGCCTGGTCGGCGACCGTGACCTGGATCGGTCACCCCTGAGCGGGTGCGTGGCTGCCGGGTCGAACGAGTCTTCCCTCCCGTCCTCTCTCGAGGGGCACCGGGGACGCTTCCTCGACGATCCCACCTGGGTTCGCCCGGTCCCCGTCACCTCGTGCTCTCGCCTGCGCTCCTGACAAACGTCCCGTCACGAAGCTCGCGAAACGCCTCCCGCAGTTCCTCCTCGGTGTTCATCACGATCGGCCCCTTCCAGGCAACCGTATCATCGATAGGCCTGCCGGATGCGAACAGGAACCGTACCCCTTCGTCCCCGGCCCGAACACGGACGAGCCGCCCCTCGCCGAAGCGGGCGACCTGGGCCTCTGAGACGAAAACCCGGTCCGGCCCCAGGGTCCCGTCGCCCCCGTAGACGTACGCAAAGGCGGTTTCGTCGGAGAAGGTCGGGTTTTCGAAGGTCGTCCCGCCCCCGAGCCGGACGTCCAGGAGGGTGGGTTCGGCCACGATGCCGTTCACGGGCCCACGCAGGCCTGCATGACGACCAGCGACCACCCGGACCATCACCCCCTCGTCGCGGTGGACGGGGATCATCCCCGCCCCATACTCCTGGTAGCGCGGCTTCATCATCTTCCGAGCGGCCGGAAGGTTCACCCAGAGCTGGAAGCCACCCATCTGCCCATCAACCGGGCGCGGCATCTCCTGGTGGATGATCCCGGACCCTGCGGTCATCCACTGGACCGCGCCGGCACCGATGATCCCGTGGTGGCCGAGGCTGTCGTCGTGAGCGATGATCCCCTCGAGCATGTACGTCACGGTCTCGATCCCCCGGTGGGGATGGAACGGGAACCCGGCGAGGTACTCCCTGGGTCGATCGGCCCGAAAGTCGTCGAGCATCAGGAACGGGTCGAAGTGCGGGACCTCGGGCTCCCCGAATCCCCTCCGGAGGTGGACGCCGGCCCCCTCGCGCGTCGGGCGGGCGGGGAGGACCTCGAGCACTCTCCGCTCATCGGTCATGTGCGTTCGGGTGTCGTTCGAGTCGATAAAGCCGCCGGTTCGGGTTCCTTATTTATCCCTTCTCAGTGATGGAGTGATATGGATGCGGACCTGCGACGGGCCGTCGAGGAGAAGTGCCGGGCCCTGGGAATCCCCCTGGTCGGTTTTGCGCCGGCCGAACGCTGGGAGACGGCGCCGTTCGAACCGTGGGTGCCGGAGGCCTTCCGGCCGGCCGCGATCTTTCCCGGGACACGGACGGCGATCGTGATCGGGCTGCCGGTCCTCCTTCCGATCATCGATACCGCCCCTTCGATCTGGTACCACGAGCACTACGGCACGCTCAATGCGCTGCTCGACCAGTACGCCTACCGGATCGCCGCCGATCTGAACGAGCAGGGGTATCCCGCGGTCCCGATCCCTCGGGACGGATACGGGTCGATCGGCGTCCTGCTCCGACGGCCGATCGCCTTCTTCTCCCACCGGCATGCGGCGTACCTCGCCGGGCTCGGCACCTTCGGGGTCAACAACACGCTTCTCACCCGGGCCTATGGCCCGCGTGTGCGGTTCGCCTCGGTCCTCACGAGGGCCGAGATGCCCCCGGACCCCGTGATGACCGAGCCGCTCTGCACCCGGTGCATGCAGTGCGTCGAGGCCTGCCCGGTGGGCGCCCTGAAACCGCTCGACTACCCCGATGGACTGACCGACAAGGGAGCATGCGCCGCACGGTCCGAGGCGCTCTATCGATTGCATATCTCCCCCTGCGGCCTCTGTGTCCAGGTCTGCCCGATCGGCGAGGACCGTCGCCACTACCATCGAGAGGACCCGGGCATCTACGACGAGGCGGATGAACGGTTCGCTCGGGACCACCGGGCATGGACGCACGTCCGGTCGTACGGCGGTGCCTGACCCTGCCCCCTCGCCGGGGAGCTTCCTCCGGTCTGCGGCGTCCTTCCAGGGGCCCTGCGGCGGGGATTCCCCGGATCCCTCTTGTTCCTGCCTCGCTTCGTTCCAGGACGCTCCATCTCTATCCCTGCCCTGACCTCGATGCCGGAACGGGGAGACGGGAGAGGGGCACCCCTGCCTTTTTCCCGGGACGAACCCGGGCACCGCGGTGAACTCTCACCGGATGATGGGGTGGGGTACGGGTGCCGGCTTCCGCCTGGTGGCGGTCAACGCGCTGTCCGAGGCGATCGGGTCCCGTTGTATAAAGAAACTTTAAAGCCCGTGTGACCTGAACCCACAGAGAGGAATCGCTGTGCCGACAGAAGACGAACTCCGGCAGATCGCACGCGAGAGCGCCAACGAGAAGGTTGGGTTCTACTCGCACCTGGCCGCGTACGTGGGCGTGAACCTGTTTCTGGCCGCGCTCTGGTGGACCACATCGGGGCCCGGGACCTTTCCCTGGTTCATCATTGTGACCTTTGGATGGGGGATCGGTCTGGTATCCCACTACGTGGGCGCCTTCCACGGAAAGGCGTACACCGAGCGAATGGCGGAACGGGAGTACCAGCGTCTTAAGGGTGAGCAGCGGTAGGGGAGAACACCCTGCAGGGCCTCGCGTGGCGATGCATTAATACCCACCCCGTGCCCTCTCGTTGCCATGGAGACCCTCGATGCCATTCGCACTCGTCGGAGCGTCCGGCGCTACCTGCCGGACCCGGTCGATGAGTCCACGCTCCGCTCCCTGCTCGAGGCGGCGATGCTGGCTCCATCCGCCGCGAACGAGCAGCCCTGGCAGTTTGTCGTGAGCGACGACCGCCCGATGCTCGACTCGATCCCCCCCTTCAGCCCGTACGCCAGCGCCGTCCGTGCGGCCCCCCTCGGGATACTGGTCCTGCCCCTCACACCCATCTGAGCCTGCC
>JABNAD010001056.1_pt1 | contig 11595 bp, 7 predicted proteins | sample 7240381 | NCBI WGS metagenome assembly JABNAD01 (sample SAMN11332834, study PRJNA596920) | anaerobic digester metagenome | biome: digested sludge; isolation source: digested sewage sludge-derived enrichment culture grown on H2/CO2 | place: Germany: Goettingen | reverse complement strand
GATCAGAACTAAGCACTTGGGCAAAACTGTTATCTTCCAGGATACGAATCCAGTGAGTTTCCTTGCCAAATAGCGTCTTACTACCTATTATCTCTACATTTTTGCCTTTATATTTCATGGTTCTCCTCTGAAAGAATAACTTTCATTGTAATGCCCAACTCCGTAAGTTTATATTTTTGTTTGGGGTGGTGGGGGGTGTCTGCATAGAGAGGGGCTATCCAACCAAGCTCGATAGCCGGTTTAAGAATATGCACCATAAAATAGCGTGCGGAGCTCGTGCGGAGTTCGAGAGGAGTTTGTGCGGAGTTCATACGAAGTTGCAATTCTCTCGCACTATAATAGTCACTATTGATGTTGCATATCAGTGATTTAACGCGAATTTTGAAGTTGTCGTCAAGTTGTGCCAACTTCGTGCGGAGTTCATCATGAGTTCGCTCTAAAGCCGTAACGTTAGCATCCATAACCACCACTTCAAAGACGGTTAATTTATTTACATTAAAATGTGCCGGCTTAGAACCATTGGTTTGAAGGTATTCCTGCACCCGGCTTATGCCTCGATTGAACATATTTACGTACTTCATTACCTTCATTGCTTCTGCCACGATAGGATTGCGGTAGGCATTCACATGGGGGAAGTTTTCCGGACGAGCTTCGCCATACAGTCCGCCTGCATTCATAATTTCAATGCGGTTGTCAAACTGATAGAGTCGAATGGGAGTGTTTGACTGATAATCTCTGTGCATGCAGGCATTCATCAAAAGTTCACGTAAAGCTCCTCCGGGGTAGTTTGTAACCGTTTTTTCGCGTAGCAGACTTATTTCTTCCGGTCGTTGCGTAACAATAGCATCGGCTACGAATGATTCTAATCGAGGTAACAAAGTTGTTAATCCTCCTTTAAATTCTTTTTCGTTGATGATTTTGCCGGCCTTTGTTGTTCCCTCAAAGTGAACATATTGCACATAACAACCCGGCATAAAATATTTAGGCTGTTTACCAAAAAGTATGATTGCTGCCATTGTGGGACAATCATATTGCTTGTTGTATAAGCGTAAAGAGGCCATCTGTTCCGTAAAACTACGAGTATCTGTTTCGAGTGTTTCGGTATCGATGGCTTGAGGAAAATATTGCTGTTTGATGATATCTGTATCAATATCATCCAATGTTGCTTCTCGGCAGGGCATTACATCGAAAGTGGCTAGATGTGCAGCATTTCGTTCGGTGAGGATCCGTTCTTCTTCAGCCGAAGCGATATCCTTACGTGGGCCGATGCGTACGAAAACGCGACCTCGGTAGCGGACAGGAGTGAAGAGAGAAGGAGTAACTGCGACGGCAAGCACATCGCCTTTTTCGGTTTCTACCTTTTCTGTACTCATTACAGGTAAAGGGAGGATGTTGCCGTCTGAACGAATTCCGGAAATCTTTTTTACCAGGGCATCATCCACTTTAAGTCCGCTCACCGAACCATCATCATTGACACCTATAAGTAGGTAGCCTTTCTTCCCGGAACCGGGAAGATCATTGGAAAAAGCACAGATTGCCTCCTGAAACTTATCCATGTTGGAAGTGGAAGCAGTACGTTCTATGCGAAAATTTTCATCCGTTTGCAACAACTCGTTCAACTCTTCCTTGGTCATACACTTTCGTTTTTACAACCCAACATTCTAAGAGATTACACTCTTGAAACAGCAATATCGTAATACTGAAGAAGAATCTCATCTTCTTGAAGCAGAGACTCCTGTATGTGGTCGCCCACTGTGATAATTGCCTGGTAGTCCTTTTGCTTGTAACACTCCTTGAACCCATAGCGAAGCACTTCGAGACGGGTATCTCTCATCCGCCTAGCCTTTGGCTTTTGGGCCTGTTCCAGATACATATTATATTCTTTCATCATCTTTCTTCCCCGCATAATCTCCATATCGGCAGCCTTTTCGGCATCTGGCTTGCGCCATTTGCCATCAGCGTCTCTGATAAAATTATCTTCAAGAATTTCGGATAGCTCGGGAAGCACATCTCCTTTTTTTGTCGAAGTCATATTCTTCATCCATTCAGGTTGCAATTCTGAATAGGTTTGGGGTGTTTCCAATTCACGCTTCAACCATTCAATGCCTTCTGCTTCACTACCTATAAACAAAGCCATTGGCACAATACCTGTTGTTTTACTCTTCTTGTCTTCATATTCCAGTGCTTGAGAAGCCGTAAAGAACATCCCATCGCGCTCAATAAATCGTTCTCGAAGACTCTTCTGAAATTCTTGGGCATCCATGGGAATGGCATAACCATGCCGTACATAGTAGGAAATAAGTCTGTCATAGAGTATTTTGGGGCTGCGTTCCACTACAGCAGTCGTTGAATTGTCTTTTTCTTGATGTATTGGCAGATGCACCAACAATTCTTCTATAAAATCCATTGCATTGGCAGATTTGTCCAAGGAATCCTCCAATTTGAATGTTAACTCATTCGAAGGCTTGTAGCAAGTAATAACAAGATCTTGCTTCACGGCAGTTGTAGTCGTTACTGCTTTAAAAGAACCTTGTTTTTTATCGAGTGCTGCGACATTCACCACGATGAACCCAACTCCCTGCAAAGCATTTTGAATTGAATTCCACACTGAAGCAGAAGTATTACTAAATTCTATGGTAATCCACTTTCCGGGTTTTAGTACCCTGTAATATTCTGTAAAAGAGCGGTTCATCAATGTTTGATATTCAAACAATGATTTCTGCTGCACATTATTTATAATGGCTTCTTCCTTGGTATTGGTTGCTACTTTTATCCAAGCCTCCCAAATACAACTTAATTCAGAATACATGATATTTGCCCCAAAGGGTGGATCAGTGAATATATAATCGATTGAAGCATTATCGATATTAGTCAAATTTGTAGCAGAGTTTATGCTGATTGTCGTATTTCCTCTTGTATTATACCAAATATTTAAAAATGATGTAAGTTTCTTTTTTAATGTATTACTTGGTGTAAATTCCCAATTAATAGAAGGTATATATAATGTGCCAGTTGTTATACCAGTACCTGAAAATCGAAATTTATTCATTTTTGTTGTACTAAGTAATACTGATGTCAACCATGTTTGAAGAAAAATATCTCCTTTAGCCAATTCTAAAACTCGACTTAAATAGATAAAGTTTCTTTTTGAATAGAATTGATGTGTGTGTGTAATGCCATTACTATTAATTGGTTGAGCTGTATTATATCCTTCTTGCAGTTCTTTAGTTGATAAATGTGAGATGATAATTTTATCTATTCTATTAAGTAGTTCTAAATCAGATTGTACAACATCTCGTTCACCCCGGCTCCCGTTACAGGTATAATTCACCCTAACCGGAACTTTTTTGTTCATGGTTACAGTCTGATTCAACAAGGAATCATACGATGTTTCCCAGGCTTTGTCCATGTTTTTTTTGGAACAGGTAGCTCCACAATGCGGGCAAGGAAAAGTGTCTTTAATTTGTTTTTCCTGAAGATTAACAGCTTCGTTCCATAGCGTCATTTCCTGCCCACACGAGGCACAAATAAACACATCACTCCAAATTGTGTAATTAATCTTTGCTTTTTTCTCGTCAACCTCCGTTTCGTACATCCAACCCAATTCATCTTCCACTTGATTGAGTATTGCTTTAGCTCTTTTTGCAAAAGATTGTACATCGAATTTTAGGTTGTAAGAAGCAGCTATAAGCGATGCAATTGGAGAAAGGTCGGAGCAAATAGCTTTGCGAACGCCCACTTTGGCATTCTTCACTCCTAACGCTTCCACATCTTCCTTTGAACCGCAAAGCTGAGCTGCAACACCCGTCATCCCTGTTCCTGCAAATCCATCAAATACAATATCGCCCGGTTGGGTGTAATGCAAAATATATCGCATGATAGCTGGATGAGGAACCTTGGTGTGATAAGCATGAGCCATATAAATGGGATTGTTTTTCCCTTCACTGACATCTGCGGCATATGGCTCTTTCACTTCAAAACGGGTGTTTCTCTTTCCTGCTGCTTCCAGTTCTTCTTTTTCTTTTTCTTTTTCTTTTTCCCATTCCCCAATAAAATCATTTAACCAGGGGTTGGGACAAGCTGTATAATAGGGGGGATCAGAGAGATTGACAATGTCATCATCCTCTCCAATAGGAAAGCCTTCTATCTTTTTTAGTTCCGGAAGTTTCTTGCGAAGCTCTTCCCGAAAATAATCCCGACGAGCCTCTTCACTTGGAAATTCCATTCCAAGGCAAACTACGGGCTCCGGGTTCAAATTGGTCTCCTCAAATTCATCATCAAGAAACAGCCTGGGGTTTTTATTGCTCATATTTGGTTTTATTCTCTTTATTTGATTATGATACGTACATCTTCCGGACGGTGTCCACGGCTTTGGGCCTCTATGTATTCAGCCAAAGCCTCAATAGCTTGTTGCTTAGTCATAGGCTTAGAAAAGATTCGAAGCATATCCCCATGATTGATCTCGATTTTCGTGAAACTACGCTGTAATTTAGTAATAATTTCTATCAACGGATGTGCATACTGCCGATTGAGTTTGATCACTCCATCGGCAAACTGCTGAATCATGGTCTTTTCCTGATGGCTCAGCATCTCCTGATTGCGCTTAGTTGTAGGATCATCCAGAGCATCACGGAATTGTTGCTCATATTCAGCATAGATTTCGTTTAATTCATCCTGTAAATCTCCAATTTGTGGCAGCGGCTCTCGCTGAAGTGTGGGATTGAAGCCATCGGGAGCTGTGGGCATGGATAGAATTGTCTGCTTACTGACAGTTGGATTCACAACTTGCAGCAGTGCTAATTTTCTTAACCATGCATCATACCGGGAAGGGTTAATGAAAGGTGCATCGCGAATAGTATCGCACACCTGTTTATAGTCATTGGCCCTAAGTTTCTGTGCCTTGCTATAGTCAATCTCACTGATATGTGCTTTTACATATTCGCTCATATACCAATCGGCATATCGCTCTTTTAGGGTCTTAAGTTCTGATTTATAGTCATCAACCACAGTTTTGTCCTGGCCTATTACCTCTTTAATATTGCTAATACCTGCGATAATATCCTCTTTGAGATTGGGCTCATTGATGTTGGACAGCGCAGTGCGTAGATAGCCAATCATATCCTTGAAGACATTCAACTCTTCCAGCATACGTTCTGTGTCATCCAGCTTCCGCAAAGTTTCGTTCATCGCTTTTTTAACCACATCGATAGACCAATCAATATTGCGCATCTTGGCTTTGGTGTTGTATCGCTGAAGTTGGTTGCAAATGCCTTTTAAACGAACAAGTTCCTTGTCAAATTCCGAAGCTTCTTCGCTTGAGATCACTTCAATGTCACCGGCAAAACGATAGCCTCCTTGAATCTTATGCTGTAAAGTGACCACGCGATTCTCGATGCTTTGTGCCTTGCTCGACAAATCGGCAAACACACTGCTGTTTGGGCTATCCAATTCATTCACACGGTCTATACCCAGCAGTCCCAACATCAACTCACGAACCAAGGTGACATTCAATCCTTTGGGGGGACATATATTCGAGAATGTGTAATTATCTTGCGGATTCAGTTTGTTGATATCGGCAATGTTGCTGGCATTGATACGCGTACCTCCTTGTAGCACAATCTCTATTTCACCCAAGGCTGCCATGGTTGCCATCACCAACATTTGCAAATCGGCCTCAATATTAAAATCGGAGGAGATGTACTCGTGTGTTTCATCGAAGAACAAATCCAATATCTCATCCCGATTCACTACTTGACCATCTTTTGCCTCCAGTTTCTGCTTCAGACTTCGGGCATATTGCGAGTGATCGGTGCTAAGGCGACCGTCATTCCACAAACCAAGTCCCATCAGGATGGCTTCTCCATTTCGGTTAATGATGGTGGGGTTGGCTATTTTAGCACGAGCTGAACGCAAAAGATTATCACGATTTTCCCGTGTCAAAGGTTGACCCAATTGTGAGAACTTCGGGTAATGAGGGTTCTCTGCCTCAAACTGAGGCTCCATAATATAAGAAGCGACCGCACTGATGGCATCAATTTTTGATTCTGCCTGTGCTCCCTGCATTGTTTCCATAGCAAGCTTTTCACCCAAATACTCCACCATGGTTTTGGCAAGAAACTGTTGGTTGAAAAGTTCACGTGCTTCCTTGAAGTATTTTTCGCGGAGTTGCTTGTAACGAGGCTTTTCATCGCTACTTGCACTGCCTTCTTGAGAGAGAGCGGAACCATAGAGTGTAACTTTCTTTTTAAACTCATCGCTCAAATCGTCCATCAGGAAGAAAACGCTATCTTTCTCTGCAGGATAAGATTTTCCAGCTGAATCAAAGATAGGCATAAAGTAGATGTAGAAATGCTGCTGTGGCTGAGTTGTTGAACGATCATTTGGATTACCCATAAAGATATATCCGGCACGATGGCATTTGTGGGATAACCATTCTATATTGTGTGCCCAGATCCGGAAATTGCGACGGTAAGTCTCGCCTTCCACCGGCAGTACTTCAGCCAGAAACATATAGAAGTATTCATCTTTCTGAGCGTCTCCCATCTGTGCGGCATAATCCCTCACCTTCTGTTCGTAATTGACGCCTCCTTCTATTCTGAGGTGGTATTCATTGTTTTCTCCTTTTTCAAAATATTGTCCGATGGTAGCCGAAACAATTGCATCCAAAGTACGGTTAAATGCCAAATCTACCAACTCATCGTAGTTTTCACAAGTATGATCGATATGGCAAAGATCGTTAGCCAACGATTCGGCAGTAACTCCATTGTGCTGACTAAGGTCTGCTTGAAGCATCTTGATGGCTGCAGCAGATACAATACGGTGAGCCAACGCTCTTTTAGGAGCAAGGCCCTTCGTAAAGTTATCTCTTACCTTTTGATCAATCAGTTCAGTAATATCGCTCACCTTACTTACATCGGGGTCGGCCTTCAGATCTACATTGTTCTGTATATCTTTCCAATAGGAGTCATAAGAGATTAGACCAGGCTCGTTTGTAGGCACCTCATCGTTCATGATACCTTCAAATTTATGGGATAGTGTCTTTAACACTTCACGCTGACTTTTGCCGATGCGTATCAAGGAAAAATTATCAAAGTAGCTTGGATGCACGGGATATAAGTTCACATAACTATCCAGGTTGTTATTCATATTTGGGAACATGACCAAAAACCGGGACAGATGTTGACGGATTTGTGCTTTCTGATGCTCATTCTTTTGCAACAAGCGCTGTTGCACAATGTATTGTACATCTTCTTTCTGAATGGTGAGGTCAACGTATCGTTCGTTCACTCTGCCCAGCATATCTTTGGCAAATTGAAATTCGGGAGAACGGTAAATAAGTTCCTGTACACCAAATACCATACGGAAGTGGGTGCGATCGCTCATTTGACCCAACGCCTGCAAAACAGCCAGATCACGATTCAGTTTAGCGGGTTCACTGCGACCTTTTAAATAGGATAACATTTCATCGATGACTAGCATAAAGCCTTTTTCAGGGTATTTTTCTTCAAAGGCTGCCATCATGCACTCTATCTTTTCAGAATAAGATTTAGGAGAATCATCACCCGAAATGGAATATTCAACACTCCATTGCGCCAAAGCCGAATCAATCTTATAAGTGATAATATCCCACAATTCCTGATTGTGCCCCAATTCAAAACGGTAAACAATGTATTTCCCCGCAATCGTTTTAAGCCAGTCCTTAGCTTTATCACTTTGCAACATGGGTAAGTACTCAGCATTCTCAGCAATGATTGAGAACAGCGACATCAAATGAGATTTACCAGTGCCATAGTTCCCCACAATCTGAATACCCTTTGTCTCTGTTGTGGCATTCAAATCGAGTGTTGCACAGATTTTCGGAATAATGTAGTTCTCGAAGGTATTGGAAAACACAAAGTTTTTTACCACTTTTGCACGATAATCATTATTATCGAGTTTCCCAAACTTGATGATTTCATCAATCGGGTCAAATTGAATCAAATCTCTGTATCTCATTCTATAAGGTCTTATATGTTATATCTTTCAAGTTTAATGAATACTTGATTTCGCTATTTGTGGTCAGAAAGAAGACATGGTTATGAATAGTACCTTCGTGATGAATGATTAACACTCTGGTCCTCGACCACGAATCGACTTTCGCATGAAGATTGATATGCAATGCAGGTTCAAAGAGGATACCAATATTTCGGATAGCAACATAATCGCCAATATCAGGATCTTGTATTGTATATTGATCAATAATCTTGTCAAGAGCTTCTTCGGCCACCATTGAGAGCCGTTTTTCATGAAGTATATGCTCTATTGCTGCAGATAATTCAGTTCCCACATCCACAAACGATATATCTTCTATCTCACGCTTGATAAAAAGCAGTTTGTGCCGGGAATTTGCAGCTATATGTTGTTTCCATGTTTCCATTTATTGGATTTCTTCTTTGAAAGGATAATGTAATTTTTCCTTATTTTCTAAAGTAGTGTACGAAATATAACATAGCAAAGATAACGAAGATATTTCAAACCTCTTAAAAGATTTTTTGAAATCGTAATATCGTTACATGAACTGAATTGAAAAATAAATCGTTAAGCACGTAATAACCGGAAACGCTGGGTATAATTCAACACCGACTCATCGCTGGGTCGTGCCGACCGCTCAGAGTCCTATTTATTAGGTGTAGATTTTTTTTCATCATCACCGTTTGTTTTAGTCTTTTTCATAGATTTCTTAGGACTGTCAGTTTTATTCAAAGAAGAATCAAAAAAGTCAGATATATTTTTTGATGCTAACTTTTGAGCACTTAGCATGTCTGAAATACTTTTTGAAGTCATTGCCTGAGAACTCAATATATCAGAAATACTAATCGGTTTATATGATTGGGCACTAAGCATATCTGAAATACTCTTTGAAGTAATTGCTTGAGAACTTAACGTGTCAGAAATATTAATTGGTTTACAGGTCTGAGCACTTAGCATGTCTAAAATACTCTTTGAAGCAAGTGAGTGTGTGTTCAAAATATCACTTAAATTAGTATAATATTTTTCATCTGAAACACGAATATCTTTTACTTCTTCAATCGTCTCATCTTTAATTTCTGGTAGCAAACCTCTTTCCTTTGCATAAGTTAAAAACTGGTCAGCATTATAAATTAGAATTCTTATTCCTGTAAAATCAAAAAATTCCTTTATTAATTCTTCTCTTGGTCTTAAAGTTTTCCCTTTTTCAATTGTCCACCAATCTTCCTTTCTATCATCAGTTATAAAAATGAGAGGATTTTTTTTGTTTTTCGTATAATTAATTCTTTCCAGACAATCAAATCACCATAAATGTTTCTGAGCCCTTTTTTTTGCTTTGTGTTTTCATCTTTATATCCAGGAGGGATTTCATTAGCATACCTTTCTTTTCCCTCTGAATAAATCTTAGTTAATTCATCTTTTGAGAATTCTTCACCCACACTATCATCAAAAAGTTCAGTAATTTCATTTAATACAGTATCTTCAGTTTTGAAATCTGGATGATTCGCTTTTTGTTTTTCAAGCTCATTGGATACATTCTCCAAGAAATTATCATGTGTTTTTATTATTTCATCTATTAGGATTGACGGATGCTTTTTATAGTGATTTAATTGCTTTTGTAAGTTTTTATCAAAATTTTCTATAAGAAGAGAATTAATATCATCATATGATTTTTCGATTCCTTCAATTACCCCAAGTCTGTTTTCATGATATTCAAATGCGGCTTGATATGGAAGAAATAGCTTATCTTTTATCGTTTTCAATGCTCGAATAAAATCATTTCTTGTATTTACCGTATATCGATATAAGTTTAAAAGTGTATTTGCATCAAAAGCAAATACTCCTTTGCTCCAAGCTTCGTCAGTTTCTTTTTTATCTGGCGAATAATATCCAATAAATTTCTTTTTCATATGTTTTCTGTTTAATTTCTGACTAACTTAAAATTAAATGTCAGTAATTCAATGGTTTATATTATGGGTTTTATTCAGTTTTCATTCACTTTTTTGACCATTCTATTACGTTAGCTTAAGTAGTCAATGTCTCTGGAATAGGGTGAATTACGCCTAAAGTTTTCGGGATTTGCGTTAGGGCGGGTTTCGGAGCACAAAGCATCAAGTTTACACGTCACCCCGCCTGACACAAAATCCGTGTTATGCGGTCGTGCTTCTCTGTCCGTTATACAAATTTCTATATTTTTATTTGTCAATTTCATTATAAAGCTGTGAAATGATGTCAGTGTAATTATTCTTTTCGCAAATCTTTATTAGTTCTTCAAAATTGTCAGGAGTCAAATGTTTAAGAAGTAATTCCTTTTTCGTTTTGTCTGAAAGCTTGGAATAATGAATACCCCAAATCAAGCTAGTTTTGTCTTTGTAGGTGAAGTTGGTATCAAAGTTTAATCTCAGTCCAATTAGTTCGGATAAACGATTGTCTAGGTCTTTTTTCTTCAGTCTTTGGTTGCACCAAGTTGTTATTGCCTTGTTGGGTTTAGGATAACGAAGAAGTCTATTTTGTATGTGTTCTGAAATTTCATAATTGTCTATGAGCCAGTCAATGTTTTCTTGTGAAAGTTCAATGTCTTTAATTGTCACGCTTAAACTCCAAACAATCGTCTCATTGACTTCATTTATTAATGACTTGAAAACGAAAAACAATTTGTCAGAAGTTTTGCTGTCAATAAAAGAGTTATCATATTGCCAGCGAATTAACTTGATGAAGGTAATTTTCTGAAAACGTTGATTGCTTTTTATTTTTTCAATAACAGTGTCAAGAAGATGATTTAAAATACGTTTGTCAGGTTTTGCATACCTAATAAGGTCTTTATACTCAAGAATCGTTTTGTAGTCCTGAAATATTTCGTCTGGAATCTGTGTTGGAAAATGTCTTAGAAAAGAATTTTCAAGCAGTATAAATTGTTCAGGTGTCAATTTCATTTTGTTCATTCTTTTGGCGAAATACTGTCGCAAAGCTTACCACTAACATGTTTTTCACCCAATCAATCTCCTCCTTGCCTAAATGTTAAATTTAAAACATTCGTATATCTACACGCAACAGGGGTGTTTACGAAAGTTTGTTGAATCCGGATAAATAATTGATGGAAACTTGTGTGTTGCATAAGTATCAGTATTTTGAATCGCAAATATAACGATTATTTGGATAAAAAAACGATATTGTTAAAAAGTTATGAGTTTTCTTCCATGAGTATATTTTATTGATGTGTTTGGTGATGACAGTTCTTTCACGCTGAAAAAGTTCACTCATTTGTTGCCTGCGTAAGCTAAACCGTCTCATCTTCCAGGCGCACTTCAAGTTTTGCCGTTTCGTCCGGTTGATAAAGTATTATTTCTCCGTGTTGTTCCATATTCAGCATAATAAAATATTGGCTTAGATTGTATTCGAGGTTATATATATGGCTCAAAATCATGGTGTCGTATCCTTTACAAATTGATTTGATATGATGGATACTCTTTATGGAGCTCTCCCAGTGCTTGGATAGGTAAAAATCGGAATCTTATTTCCTGTCCTCCAATAACTTCTCCAGAAGAGCACTCTTTTCTTTCTCCAGTTCGAGCATCCGTTCGTAGAGGG
>JABNAD010001054.1_pt1 | contig 11609 bp, 8 predicted proteins | sample 7240381 | NCBI WGS metagenome assembly JABNAD01 (sample SAMN11332834, study PRJNA596920) | anaerobic digester metagenome | biome: digested sludge; isolation source: digested sewage sludge-derived enrichment culture grown on H2/CO2 | place: Germany: Goettingen | reverse complement strand
CACATTCACTGCCGATTCAATGATGACATCATCGGAGGCTGTCGGAACAATTCCTCCCAGCCAGGTAGCAGGAACACTCCACACCCCTCCTCCGGGAGCGGAGACAATCTGAGAATTTGCTTTTACAGGCATAAGTGCAAAGGATATAAGTGCTGCACCCGAGAGAAAAACAAAACTTTTGAAGAGATTTTTCATACCATTAATTTTAAAAATGATGTGACCAAAAAGTCAAAGACAGAAAAAAAATCAACAAAATGCAGTTCTCCAAATACTTAAATACATGTAAATCAAAAGAATATATTAAATCAATGCCCTTAAAAACGTGTAAATGCATGGACTGTGAGACATCCTCAAAGAATCGGCTGCACATTTGGGTGGAATTCACCGGAGAAAATCAAAGAACACACAAGCAACAAGTACATTTTCTGAATGAGAAGAAAACAGGATTTGTAATGAGGCTGCCGTTATTAAGTCAGTAAATTAAGGATAAACGGCTCCCGCAAACTGAGCAGCATTGTTGTCCACTATTGTCATATCTGCAGTATCAACTATGCCATCCCCGTTAACATCTGAACCCAGGTAACCAGTCGCAAACTCCGCTGAATCATTGTCCACCGGAGTCATATCTGCCGTGTCAACAGAGCCGTCCTGGGTTACATCTCCTCCGAACAAAGCCCACCAGCCGTCATCCATCAGGACTAAGTTGTTTCCGTATGCCTGGGTATCGTTGTTGAAATAATATTCTGTCAGGCTCTCAGAAAATGATGCAGGTATGGCACTGACCGTTTCAATACTGTTCCGGTGTTTTACAACTATATAATAGTTCCCGTTTATATTGCCCGGAATCTCCGCAACAGCGGTACCATTTGTATGCAGATCAATATTCTGAAGCGAAAGGATGGTGTTCTGGAAATTTCCGCCATCATGCAGCTCAATGGTTATCTTGTCTGCAATATCTGCCCCCCAGTGTGAATTTCCGGTTTCATCCAATGCAGGGTGCATTGTTCCGTTACCATTGTAAAGTCCCTGAAGTAATACATTCAGGGATAATATCCTGCTTTGCAGACCTTCCTGGGTTATAGTTACAATAACAGAAGGCAAGTCGGAAACTGTTACAGATATTCCGGCAATCCTGGATCCGGAAGTCGCATTTTCGCTGTAAACAGCCGTAATAACACCATTTCCTGACCCGGAAGAATTAACTGTACACCAGGCCTGATCGCTCATGACTGTCCAATCTGTGTTTGATGCAACTATAAATTCAGCACTTCCCGGCCCTGAAGTAACATCTATGTTGGATGGAGTTACTGAAAGTGAAGCCTGGAAAGGTTCAACCGTTATGGTTATTGCATCTGAAATGATTACCAGGCCCAGATCATCCGTTGCTCCGGCTGTTATATTGTATGTTCCCGGTGTAACGGGCATCCAGGTTGTAGTGTAGGGTGGGATGTTATCCTGCCCGATCATTTCATTATCAACAAAAAAATCAACTATGGTAATGGTTCCGTCAGGATCGGACGCATCAGCCATTACCGGTATTTCCGAACCTTCAGTAAACACCGACCCGTTCAGGGGGTAGGTTATTGCTACCAGTGGCGGTTGAGCAACTCCGGAAATAAAAACAGGTGATGAAATGGCTTCATCACCATCTGCTTCTTTAACACGTGCATAGAAGTAGTCACCATCTGCACAACTGAAATTTCCGGTAATCAAAGGGTGTGTTATTCCCGGTGTCCACGATTGAATTACAGCTCCGTTTTTCAAAAGTTCAATGTCCGTAATAATTTCATCATCAACATCAAAAGCCTGTATGACCAGGTTCCAGTTTCCTCCAGGAATGGTGGAACCCATATCGAAACCATTGATTTTAATAGAAAGAACAAGATTCGGGTCAAGCGTGGAGAAAAATCGCTTTTCCAGTATAGCATTGAAAATATCAGAACGCGTTTTTGCCGGAGCCAATACGCCCATTCTCCAGGGCGTCGAAGTCCCCCAGGTTGCTGTATGATTGTCGTCACCACCGGCAGCTCCGATTTTCCAGCCCCGTATCAGCGCTTCGTCAAAATAGCCCTTATTCCCGTCGCCACTGTAATATCCGTTGTTATAGTAATACTTGCTGAATCCGTCATGATCATTCCAAAGTTCCAAACCAACAAACTTTGAGCAGGGAGTGGCGGTGAAATGATCAAATTCCGAGAAGGCAAACGGGTCCCAGCCCGGGTGGTTAAAAAAAGCGGCTCCATTCCGTGCATTCAGCCAGTTTATCAACCCGTTAAAGGTATTGGTCGGCGAACTGGTTGAACAGTAATCTTCCGTATTGATCACATTTACATGTCCGTAACTAAAGTAGGTCGTCCATTCAAATCCATAGAATGCAGCAAAAACACTGTCCTCATTATAAAGATTGGCCGTGGTTTTTATCAGGACCCATTCTGCGGCATTCATCAGGTTGGCATGATCAGAAAGTCCGAAAAAATCGAGTTGCGCCACGTTTTTTGCATAATTATAGGCTTCATCGGGCGTACCCTCACCATCCGACACGTTTGAATGATTGTGCAGGTTGCCATAATAGATATGGTAACCGTCGATGGAAGGCTGGGCCAATGAAGTCATTGAAAAAATTAATATCAGAACCGTGAAAGGGATAAAAGGGTTTATAGATTTCATATCCACAGAATTTGAAAAATCAACAGCGTAAATTAACCGAAAACATTTATATCGGTAGAATAAACACTCAATCGTAAGTTTACAGACATTATAAAGTAACCTGTTGTGCGGTTGATTAGCAATAACACCTATAATAAGTCACATTGAACTTGTCTGCTTGCGCATACAAGCAGGCTAAGTTGAAATATGGCTTCGTTCCGGTAACTGTCGAAATTGCTCTGCCTGACATACTGTAAATTACTTAATCAACAACACAACCCGGTATAAAGTAATAAACAGATCACATAGCATTAGTTTTGGAAGATTACATCTGTAACCCAAAACTAATGCTATGTCATTAAAGATACAACAATTTTTGGCAGGAAACAAGCATTCAAACATGTGAAGTTTTGGCCTTCAATGCAGACCTTCAGAATCTATAATCACTTATAGTTTACCCGAAATTTTAAATTAACAGGAAAATATTCATCAGGCACACGCTTTTTTACACATTTGCATCTCACAGAGGAAAAAATATACACCAAACCAACTTGCTTATGAAAAAGAAATACGCCCTTCTGCTTGCCGGCATTAGCCTGTCAATTGGCCTGACTGCCCAGGTTCTGGTGAGTCCGAACCATCTGAAAAACAACAAACATAAAAGAATTCAATGGGTTACTCATAAATTGGCTTGATTGTATAATTTTATATTTGTACATTTTATGCTTAAAATATGCCAGAGAGCGGAATATATGAAATCTTTCCTGACTTTATTAAGGTCTGAAAATGCTTTATAATTTTCTGTTATAGAACAGTCTAAATCTGACCTTACTTATTTTTCTGAAAATAAATAGTCGCTCCTTAAAAACTATTTTTCCGAGCGGGAAAATAGTTTTTAAGGAGCAACTAATTAAACTACAATTGACTTTTATAAGCATCCCTGAATAAAGCCAAAGGCGGATTTGCAGATGTTCAGCTTCATGATTTGCTTTTTATTACCGCAACAGTCATGACCTGCCCCGGCTTCTTGCAGGAACAGGGCACCAGGTTTAAACAATAGATTTCTATGTGCCTCCCGTGTGCCCTATTGTGTCTATGTGGTTAATTATCATAACTTTATAATCTTCTTCACAATCATTTGATTTTCAAGATTTATCCGAATGAAATACATTCCTGATGGCAGATCGTTGATTTCGAATTCCACCGCTCCATTGTTCAATTGTTGGATTGATATATTGTTATATGATTTCAGGACTTTTCCGCAATAATTAACTATTTCAATCATTACCGACCGCTGACCACCGACCGCAGATCGCTGACAGAAGACTAACGACCGAAGACTGATGACTCCCCTAGTTGGATTCGGCCATACATCCACATTCTCTTCACCTGAACCTCCCTGATCTCTTATACTGGTAATAGTAGTGTACTTCAGCAACGTCTTCTCACCGCCAATGATAAAGCCGTTGTTTGGCGATGTAAAGAGAACCCCTGTCAATATTTCATCGGTCAGGTTATGATCCAGCATCGTCCAGTCATTTCCTCCGTCAGAGGAATAAGCGATCTGCCCCTGAGTACCGACGGCCCATCCATTGTTCAGATCCGTAAAGAAAACCCCCATCATGGCACCGGTCTGTACAAATTCAGGATCGGTACGATACCAGTCAGTTCCCACGGTCGTTTTCAGAAACATTTCGCCCACGCACCAGCCGACGGTGTCGTTTCGGAAATAAAGCCAGTCTTTTGAAGAAAAGGGATAAGATGCCTCGACATGCCATTCTCCATCCATATAAAAGATGATCATCTGGTAGTCCAGCAGGGCATACCCCCTTTCTTCCGAAGGAAAATCGATGCAATACACGCTGCCAGCCAGGCCAAGGTCAACCGGGAACACGCCTTCAGGAGTGATTTGCGCCATATGGCCATCCTTTCCTCCGGCGAAACCGGTTTGGGCAGGCCGAGGCGGGAATCCCAGGTCGTATAAGGGAGCCAGCAGGAGGCCGTGCAGGGTCCAGGTCTCAGCACCATCACTCGTTTTATAAACAAAACCGTTTATAGCGCCAAAATACCCGTGCATTTCATCGATCATATGGATATCGTGGCCTGCATAAGGCGCGGAATGCTCTGTCCAGGTCTGCCCGCCGTCAGTGGTTTCAAGGACTGCGGACGGTTCCCCGTCAAAAGGATGGTACGTGCAGATCCAGCCGTGGTTATCGTCGAGAAAAGACATGCCACTGATGTTGGCGATGAGGGTATCGGCGCCGCCGTTGATAATGACCGTATCGTTGTAAAAATCGGGCAGGTTGCCTGAGATGTCGGTCCAGCCATAGTGCTGCGCGTTCAGTGAGCATTGAGCGGTGAGCAGTGAGCAGAGGAGGAGTGAACGGTGAAGGATGAACCGTGAGGCAGATTTCTGGATTTTTGTTTTCATATCTTAATGATTTTCTTCACAATGCTTTGATTTTCAATATTTATCCGCAGGAAATAGATGCCGGAAGGGAGATGGCTGATGTTGAGTTCAATGGTTTGATTGTTCAATGGTTCAATTGTTCCATGGTTATTTATCTTCATGACATTCCCATAAAAATCGATCAACTCTAAACTTTGAAACTCACCTTTGAACTTTGAACTTTGAACTTTGAACTGCCCAGTCGTTGGGTTGGGATAGACCTCAACGCTTTCCTGCATCCCTGCCCCGGGGTCCTCAATCCCCGTAAATCCCTCTTTTATAGTGACTCCAACCACTTCTCTCCCTGTGGTTTCACAACTGAATACGCCATACCAGTCCTTGGTTACCGGTACATTCCAGGTCAAATACTGAGAGGTTTCCCCTTCAAAATCAGGTGAATCCAGAAAAGTACCGTTAAAGTACCATTGATAGGTCGGCGAGCCGTCGGGGGCCTTGAAAACCACCGCGCTTTCGATAGGCTTATTCCCGATCAGCTCAATGAAAAGGTTATCGTCGATTTCAAGCTGTGTGAGCCTGTTGATCCATTCTCCGTCATTGCTGATGTTTCCCTTGATATACAGCCTTAACATCCCCGAACCGTTTCCCGAATCAGTGATAAGCCCATAATTTACAAAGTTCCCCTGTACAGGAAGGTCATAATACATTGAGCCTCCTCCATAGTTATTGGCTCGCAGCGTGTCATTGACAGTGACAGGGCACTGGAATGTATTTAAGTCTTCGATGCTTACGGTTCCTTCCAGGGAAAGCATGGTCGTCGCTGTTATGTGATTCAGGTAACCTCCCTTCAGTATAGCCTCATCCAGTGTTCCGTTCCTTAAAGTGCCGGACAACGCCAGTCTTTTGTTTCCCATCGCCAGGATGCTTCCGTTCAGGTTGAAATTCCCGGTAAAGACCAGATCCGATGCGGCTATGTTCATGCTGCCCGGTTCCGAATCGATGAATTCACCACCGAATGTTTTCCCCTCCATAAGGGTAATATGTTGATTTCCGGTTCCAATCAACAGCGTTTCATAAGATTCCCATTTCCCCTGGTTGTCTATGTCACCGGTGATTTTCAGCCTCAGACGGTCGTCAATGTCGTTGAGTACCCATCCGTAATTAGTTATATCGCCATCAATCTGGAGATCAAAATATTTAGTTCCACCCCCAAAAGTATTAGCCTGAAGGGTGTCATTAACGGTTACCTTGTTCCGGAATAAATTGTTATCGTCGACCGTCACTTTTCCAGTGATTGTCAGGTTATCGATGCTCTCAATCGTTCGAAGTATTGCCCTGTCCAATCCGATATTGTGGATATAACCGTCATAGAGCCAACCGGTCAGGTAAAGCGCGTGTCCAAAGCCATCAAGCGTAGCTCCTTTGAGCTCGAAGTTTCCCAGGCATTGGATATCGGAATTCAGACAGATTTTGCTTTGCGGATCCAGGTCGGTGAAATTGCTTTCGAAAGGGTTTCCCTCTATATACTGGTCATTATTTCCGATGAAGGTCACGAATCCACAGGTCCAGCTCCCGTTGTTTATAATGTTTCCGGTGATCAGGATATGGAGATAGTCATCCGCATCGTCATGATCCCTGACCCAGCCGTTATTGGTAAGATTACCGTCAATTTTCAGCTTCATCATGCCGGTGCCTCCGCCAAAGAGATTGCTTTGCAGGGTATCGGTGACCGTAATATTACCAGCGAAGAAGAGGGTGTCAGTTGCATGATGGCTGACCCGGAAAGTCCCTGCTATTTCGAAATCTCCTGCTATAGTTCCCCCGTAAATGATCGTTCCAACCGACTTGATCCTGTGATTTCCCATGTTCAGGGTGGCGCCACCCATGTTAAAGTCTCCCTGGTAACTTTCACCGCTATGATAATAAACTCCATCGTAAGTAAAATCCGTTTCCGAAACCAGGGTTGTTCCTGTCACAGCTGTCATCCATCCTCCGAATACGTTGCCGGTACTAAGCGCCAACTTTTGAATACCTGGTCCGGAAAAATGGGTGGCATGCGGACGATAGTAGCCAAAGTTCGAGAGATCCCCGGCTATCGAGATATCCACGTATTCGTTGCCATTGGACACGGTTCCGTAATTGATCAGGTGACCCGAGACGTAAAGAATAAAGGTGGCCAGGCCACCGCCATAATCCTGGGCTGTCAGTGTTGCATTGGATTCAATTGTAATTTGAGCGCACCAACTGTGATATATGTCGTACCATTCAGTATGACCGATGGTTACCGCGGCATATTGGGAGATTACCACAGTGTCCCCCACGCCCGGAATTAAGCCCCCCATCCAGGTGCTCGTGGAATCCCAGATCCCGCCACCTGTGGTTGAATGAATGATGATTGCATCGGCCCGGGTGGTAAAGAAATTGACCAGCATCAGGACCAGACTGATTCTAAGAATGATTTTTTTCATTGCTTGTTGTTTTTTGACTCATCACAATGCTTCCTATTCAGAAGAAGTGGAATGAGCGGTTAAAATAATATCGTTTGTATTCACAATTTCACAATCTTTTTTGTTACCAGCGTATTTGATGCAGAAATCCCAACAAAATAAACTCCATAAGGCAAATCTGAACCATCAAATGTTACCTGATGTTTTCCTTTCACCATTTCACAATCTACCAGGTTTTTTTACTTCACGTTCTTTAAAATCATGAACTTTAAAAACTACATAATCTCTTTCAGGCAGATACCAGGAAATGGTGGTGCTATTATTGAAAGGGTTAGGGTAATTCTGACTGATTGAAAAACCTGATAAATTGACTGGTTCTTCAATTCCAGGGGTGTCGCAGCAAGGGCTGAATTTAATAATTAAACCCGCATCAACTGTTTGATCTACAGCAATATAACTACCATCATCACATTGCAGCACACTTCTGCCTCTGTTTAAGTAGAAATCGGATTCATCAGCAAATTCAAAAGATTGGATTTTATTCCCTTGCTGATCAGTTTTCATAACCCAGAAGTTTATTCTGGCAGGATCTGAGGAAATCTTGTGTTCACCTGCAACAATATACCCTCCGTCAAGTGTTGGCTTTACAGATTGTATCATATCATGATCGTAATCGTTGTAAGTCTGCATCCACTGAAGGTTACCTGCAGAATCCATTTTAAGAAGAATTCCTTTATCAGAACTCAGGTATGACTTGGTGGCTGCCAGTATATAACCACCATCCGGCATTTTGCCTATACGCAGAAATGTGTCTTGCCATCGCACAAGTGGAAAAGAATGTTCCCAAATCATGGTCCCGGATACATCAATCTTTCTGTACCAACTGTAACCAAGCCAGGCGTTGTTTTCCCAGACAAAATGTTCACCGGCAACCAGTATCGTTTCATTATCTATAACTGCTCCTGCGTAAACATAATATGGGTCTTCTGGTGCCACATAATTTAACAGCCTGGAAATATTTCCTTCTGAGTCCAGAAATATTAAACAATGTTTATATTGCGAATTTAAAGCAAAGATTACCAATTCGCCTGTGCTCAGCTCTTCAAGTCCCCGGGGCCTGTTCTCTGCCCATGGTTCTGCTTCATCTACCTGAAAAGTCTTGTTCCGGAGAATATCGCCACTGGCTGTATACTTAACTACCCAGATGTCAATAGTACTTTCTCCGGTAAGAACGACACCAGCAGTAACGTAGTTGTTATCCTGCATTGAGATTAGATACAACAGTTCATCTTGTTGCCACCCGCTGCCCGGAAGTTTTAATTTCCACAAAGTATCCGGATTCTGAGCGCTGGAGAAACCCAGGCATATAAAAAGATGCCCCAGCAATAACAATGACAAGTAGTTACGTTTAGTTTCCATAACAAGTTCAGTTTAAATTATAAACTCAGCACCCATAAATGTAACTATCAAAGAAGCAAATTCAAACCAAGGAAGAAATTAACGGGCAGGTTGGGCAGTCAATAAGATAGTAGCGAAAATAATTGCCTCAAGAGGGCGAGTGCTGCGAATTATGGAGTAGTTTACTAAAAGCAGATATTATTAATAAATCTGCTGAAGTTAAAGATCCGCAAATATGATCCTGAAGTCTGGACTTCCATTGCTCAGAAAAAGCAGGGTTAAATATATGAAATTTCACCGTAAATGTCAAATATATTTAACAACAGATAGAACTGTATCGGGTTGTCCGAAAATTAATGTATCCGTCTAACAACTGCCTGCTTTTGATGTGTACTGATGAGGAGGAACCTTCACTGGTAATGAACTGAGTTAAAGTTCAGGCAGATTCACGCTGGCCGGTAAAGTTCATCCCTAACTCAAATCCCTGTACCGCCATTTTGCGGGGGCAGTCGTGAGAAACTCAAAACTGCAATTTTGTTTTGTCTGCCCGACTACCCGGCCGAAAAGGCCGGCAGGGTTTAAGTCTTATTTGTTGGCTGCTGGCACTTATTTTAATTCAAAATTTGTGCTTAGTCCACCGCTGGCTTCTTTTTGTAAAATAGCCTTCTTTATTAAATCCTGAATATCCCGAAGAGCTGTATCTTGTGAACACTTGTTAATTTTCTCCCATTTCGAGGTTGTCAAATTTCCGTCAAATCCATAAAATAGTATGTTTATTATTTTTTGTTGCCTGTCATTGAGAATTGTGGTGGAATGTAATTTCCAGAATTCTGCTTTATGAAGTATTTTTGATAAAGTCTCATTTGTGGAGTCAATAGCATTTATTAAACATTGCAAAAACCACAAAATCCATTCTTTTATCTCTGAATTTCCTTTTTGAGTTTTTTCAGGTTTTTCATAATACTGTTTCCTCTCAACTCTGATTTGTGCAGACATACTGTAGAACCGCCTGATACTTTTGTCAGAACGTGCCAATGTCATATCTGTAATTGCTCTTGTAATCCGGCTGTTTCCATCATCGAATGGATGAATTGTTACGAACCATAAATGAGCAATAGCTGCTTTGAGAACCAAATCTATTTCATGCTCGTTTTCAAACCTTATCCGGATGAAATAGATACCGGCCGGCAAATGACTGATATCCGGTCCGCAGGCCGGGTTCAGGTTTTCCAGCGTATTTCCTCACAAATCTACCACCTAAATGTTTTGAATTTTTATTTTGGAAACTGTCTGCAATTTGGAATTTGGAATTTCCCCCGCGTCGGATTCGGGAAACAATTAAATCCTTCATAATCTATTGGGCCATCATTAATTCCGGTAATGACGCTTAGTGGCTGGTACCAGATCCCATTATCAATTATTCCGTAAACGATCCATTCATCGTTCACACTGACTGCGGAAAGGTTAGTCCCTCCCAGGGGCATACCTGTCGTGATCTTACTAAAGTTTGTACTTTCGGAATGCTGGATATGCCATCCCCCGCATTCAATCTGCCGGAGATTGCTGACAAACCCCTCCCTGCATAATATGCCAGAATCAGCGTCAGCCATAAATGACGGATAAAAAAACCGTAATTATCCGATTGTTTGTCGGTATTCAACAGTAAAATATAAATTCCGAAGGATAGCAGGATAAATGCCATATCCAGCATGCGGGATATTTTCATATTTTCATTGAATTTCTATTGTAAATCAGAATAAAAATCTGATTTCAGTGAAATGCCGCGATCAGCAGTTCTATATCCTTGTGGGGCAGGTGAAAATATTCACTGATATAACGATTGGTAGAAATGCCGTTGTAAAGATAAACCCCGTTCCTGACACCGGTATCGGTTCTCAGGATATTGTTAATGCCGCCTTCATCTCCGACCTTCAGCATGATGGGCGCCAGCAGGTTGCTGAGCGCGCGTGAAGCGGTCCGGGGCACCCTGGAGGCGATGTTGGGCACGCAGTAATGGGTGACGCTGTATTTTTCGAATACAGGATTTTTATGGTTGGTAATCACGGAAGTCTCGAAGCAACCGCCCTGGTCAATACTCACATCAATGATTATGGCCCCGGCTTTCATCTGCTGTACCATTTCTTCGGTAACACACACGGGCGATAACCCTCCCTGGGGCCTCACGGCGCCAATGGCAACATCGGCAGTTTTCAGCGCTTCTCCTATAGGCCTTGGCTGCAATACGCTCGTGTAGATTCTTGTACCCAGGTTATTCTGAAGCCTGCGCAACCTATAGACAGAGCTATCGAATACTTTTACCAATGCCCCCATACCCATGGCAGCCCGGGCGGCGAACTCCCCTACCGTACCAGCTCCCAATATCACCACCTCAGTAGGTGAAATTCCGCTCAATCCGCCGAACATCAAGCCCCGGCCATAGTCGGGATGGCTCAGGTATTCGGCAGCAATCAGAATAGAGGTATTCCCGGCTATTTCCGACATGGCCCTGATTACCGGAAAATTCCCGTCTCGGTCCTTCATGTATTCATAAGCGAGCGCAGTAACTTTTTTGGCTGCCAGTTGCCTGAAATGGGCTTCAGTAAGTCCGGCAAGGTTCAGCGATGACAGTAAAACCTGTTTACCCCTGAGCATTTCTATTTCCTGGGTAGTCGGCGGTGCCACTTTAATGATCACATCGCACTGGAATATCA
>JABNAD010001053.1_pt1 | contig 11618 bp, 7 predicted proteins | sample 7240381 | NCBI WGS metagenome assembly JABNAD01 (sample SAMN11332834, study PRJNA596920) | anaerobic digester metagenome | biome: digested sludge; isolation source: digested sewage sludge-derived enrichment culture grown on H2/CO2 | place: Germany: Goettingen | reverse complement strand
ACCCATGGGGTTCCTTCCGATGCCAATGCCCATCCCCATTGTAGTGTCAATAAAGAAATCTCGGTGGTTCACAATGGTATCATCGAAAATTATATGACGTTGAAAGATGAGCTGCAGGCGCAAGGCCATGTCTTTATTTCGGATACTGATACCGAAGTGATTGCCCATCTGCTGAATGAACTTTATACCGGTGATCTGGTCGAAACGATTCAGATTGCCTTACAGCGGATGAGCGGCTCTTATGCCCTGGCGGTTCTGTGTGCCAACGAGCCGGATAAGATTGTGGCTGTCCGTAAAGATAGTCCCTTGATTGTCGGACTGGGTGATGGTGAAAACTTTATCGCTTCGGATATTCCGGCGATTCTTAACTATACCCGGGAAGTCTATCTGCTGGATAACGGTGAAATGGCGGTGCTGACAGCAGATCATATTCAGGTTATGAACAGCACTGGTAACACCGTTGATAAAGAAGTTTTTGTTGTCGATTGGGATCCCGGAGATGCTGAAAAAGGCGGCTACGATCACTTCATGATGAAAGAAATGGTGGAGCAACCCAAGGCGATGATGGAAGCTTTAATGAGCCGTTGCTGTGAAAATGGTGCATCCTTTGCCGGGCTCAAGCTTAATACGGAGATGATGAAAAAGATCAATCGGATTCAGATTGTTGCTTGTGGCACCGCTTATCATGCCGGGATGGTGGGTAAGTACTATTTTGAAAAATTCGCCCGGATCAGCGTCGAAACCGAAGCAGCTTCGGAGTATCGCTATAAAAATCCGATTGTCGATGAAAATACCCTGTTGATTGTGATCAGTCAATCCGGCGAAACCGCTGATACCCTGGCGGCGATCCGCCTGGCTAAAGAACGGGGAGCCTGGGTTTTGGCGGTGACCAATGTGGTCGGCAGTTCCATTGCCCGGGAAGCCGATGACGTCATTTATACCAATGCCGGACCAGAAATCGCCGTGGCATCGACCAAGGCGTATGTCACCCAGGTCGGTTGTATGATGCTGTTGGCCTCATTTTTGGGAAATCTCAATGGGAAAATGAAGAAAGAAGATGCCGCCCGGATTTGTCATGGGCTGATGATGACCCCGGGACTGATCGATAAAGCATTGGAAACCCAGGACGTGATTAAAGCATTTGCCGATAAAAATTATCAGATCAGTGATCTTTTTTATATGGGGCGAGGGGTGGACTTGTATACCAGCATGGAAGGTTCACTAAAACTTAAGGAAATTTCCTATATTCATTCTGAGGCCTATGCAGCCGGTGAACTTAAACACGGCCCAATTGCCCTGATTGAGGAAGGAACCATTGTGGTTGCTGTCTGTACACAGGAAAATGTATTCGAAAAAATGCTCAGTAATATAAAAGAAGTCAAAGCTCGAGGTGCTCATGTCCTGGCAATTGTTCAGGCCAGTCATGAGGATATTGCTTCAGAGGTGGATGAGGTGTGGGTGATACCTGAGATGGACGATGATATCACAGCGATCCCCACCATCGTTTATCTGCAACTGTTGGCCTATTATCTGGCAGTTGCCCGAGGGTGTGATGTTGATAAGCCAAAAAATCTGGCTAAGAGTGTGACGGTGGAGTAAAAACAAATTTAAAAATAATTAAGTGTGGGCGTGTAAAAAAGTTTGCACAAAGTTAAAAAAGTTTGCACAAAGTGATGAAAGTTTGCATCAAGCTAAAAAAGTTTGCACAAAAAATTAAATTTGCTTAAATCTATAAAAAAATATATAAAAAGCACCTGTAATGAGTTAGAATAAACTTATTGGAGGTGCTTTTTATGCAAGTTTCAAACTACCCTAAATATATAGATAAAGGTATAAAAGAAGGTTTTGGATCTGGAAGCTATGATGGATATAAACCTTGGATTAATGTAATTGGTGGTCCGAAGGGTGGAAGGGTATCTCGAATTAAAGGGCTAAAAATTAAAAGAGAGCATCAATTGTTATCTGATTTAGAACGTAATATTTTACATATTTTAGATTTCAGTGATAGGGTTTTGGATATACGTGAACAGTATCCTTTACTTCCAATTCAAGAAACCCTATTAATTGCAGATGAACTGGGCATCAAACATCCAACTAACCCTAAAAACGGGGAACTGGTTGTTATGACAACAGATTTTAATATAACTTTACGGACTGAAGATGGATCGATCGATATTTTTAGAACAGCTAAATATGAAAAAGACTTATACGATTCACGAGTGTTAGAGAAATTCGAAATTGAACGAGAATGGTGTCGCAGAAATAATATTAATTGGGGTATTATCACGGAAAAATATATTGATAGCAGCTATATTTTGAATTTGCAAGCTCTTCGAAACAGGTTTGATTTGAGCGAAGTCGAAGGCTTGTCTGGTTTGAATGAAAACGAAATTACATATTTAAAAAAGATTTTTCTTGATAAACTCCATGCTGCAGAAGGAAGTGGAATACCACTTATTGAAATTACAAATGATTTTGATCGACGAATGAGTATTTGCCCAGGTGTCGGTATAGCACTATATCACAATTTGATCGCGACAAAATGGATTGAAGTAAATTTGTATGAAAAAATTAATAGTGCTGTTCCTGCCAAATTTCATGACAATAATTTGTTCATTGATGTGGAGGATATTTCGAATGCAATATCTCTCTGAAGTTTACTTTGATAACGAAAAAGACCAGGTAAATAGAATTATAAGTATTCAGGAAAACTGTTGTTATGTTATCAATATGAAAAAAAGAAATGCGATGCCTTTTATAATTGAAAGAGAAATAATGAATCAGAATTTTGTTATTGGTCTTTATACTGAAATGGATGATCCATTTAATCTACCTTATACAGATGATGGAATCCCTAAAAAGACGCTTGACCAACGAAATTTGGACTGGATCTTTGTAACGGAGTGGTGTATTCCCAAAATGTCAGAATTATTAAAAAAAGAAACGAGAGGGAAATGTATTTCATCTATTGCAGAGCAAAGTGGCTATAATGTAGCAAAAATAAAAGCTTTATTGTCTCGTTATTGGCAGAGAGGAATGATAAAGAATGCGCTGTTACCTGATTGGTTATATTCAGGAGGGAGTGGAAAAGAAAAAAAAGGAACAAAAAAATCTGGAAGAAAACGAAATATCGATTTATCAGGTATCCAAAGTTCGGGAATCATTATCACCGATGTCGTAAAAAATCAAATAATTTCCGCTTATAAAAAATACTATCTAAGTGCCAACAAATTTACTATTCTTGACACATATAACCTGTTTTTACGAGATTTTTATAGTGATCATGTGATAACAAAAAAAAATGAATATAAATTAAAAAACGAGAATCAAAGACCTTCTTATTCTCAGTTTCGTTATTACTTTGAAAAAATAAGAGATCAAAATCAGGAAATTTCGTTAAGAGAGAGTTCGAAAAAGTATGAGCTCACCAATAGAGAATTAACAGCAAATTCTCAGTCCGAAACATTTGGAATAGGAAGTAGATTTCAGATTGATGCAACGATAGCAGATGTTTACCTGGTAAGTAGTTTGCATCGGGATAAGCCAATTGGACGACCTGTTGTATACGGTGTTATTGATGTTTACTCTCGGATGATTACTGGTCTTTACGTAGGATTAGAAGGACCATCTGCACTTGGAGCAACAGGGGCGTTAGCCAATATGATAAGTAACAAAGTTGAATTTTGCAAAGAATTTGGAATTATTATTTCTGAAGAAGACTGGCCTTGCAATCATATTCCGGCGATCATAATTGCGGATCGAGGAGAATTTATGGGACACTTTCCAGAAGGGATAATAAATAATTTTAATATCACAATTGAGAATACGAGACCATATCGTGGAGATATGAAGGGAATAGTTGAAAGAAAATTTGGGACAATTAATGGTAAAATAAAACGTCAGTTACCTGGCGCGATAATGAAAGAATACAGAGAGCGAGGAGATGTCGATTACCGTTTAAAAGCTAACCTTGATTTACATGCTTTTACAGAGGTAATGATTGAGCTGGTTCTCGAAAATAATAGAATGATTATGTCCAAATATGAAACAAGCAGAGACATGAGGATAAATGAGGTCGTTCCAAGGCCAATTGACTTATGGAATTATAGCATAAAAGCTGGAACTAGCCAGTTGAGAAAAGCAGATAAAAAAGGATTTTTATTAAGTCTTCTTCCTAAAGCAAAAGGAACTGTAACACGAAAAGGAATTAAATTTACTGGTCTTCATTACACATCTAAATTGTCTATTAAGGAACAATGGTTTGTAAAAAAGAAAAGAAAGATTGATATTATATATGATCCGAGAAATATGAAAAATATCTACATTCCACTAAAAAATAATGACTACGAAATTTGTTATTTGATTTCTGATCAAGCTCAATATGGACAAGATTTTTTTGAAGAGATAGCATATAGTTCAGAACTTGAGAATGAATTAATTCGAGAAGGTAGAAAAAAAGAGCCTGAAATAAATGTAAATACTATGGAAAGAATAGCAAAAATCGTCAAAAAAGCAGAAAATCAAAAGAAAAATACAATTAGTGTAAATGGGAAAATATCGAAGTCAAAGACTTTAAAAAACATCAGAAAAAATAGGTCAGAAGAAAAAGCATTCAACAGAAATATAGAAGCTTTTAATCTTGAAAATGATAATGATCTGAAAAGAGGACAAGGAAAGGTTTTTTCTTATTTTAATAAGAAAGAAGTTGTTGCAAAAGATGACTATTTATTAAATATTTTGGAAAAAATTCAAAATGAAGATAAAGGAAACGACGAGAATGAATAATTCAACAACAATTCTTAAAGGAGAAGTTGTAGAAGCAGTATATCAAGAACAAAAAGTTGCTGAATACAATGGAAATCCTTTTATTGAATCCTTACCACCACTTATGGAACCAATTGAAGTCGCGAAAAAAATAAGGAATATACCAGAAATCAGTGATGAAGATAAATCTCAATCTACAGGAGTTCGTAGTCACATGATACAACGAATAAGTGAGTTTGTTGAACCTATGACTAATCATTTAAAAATCGAGTCAAAATTAGGGACGATTATTCGTAAAGGTTATCTTGCAAGAAATCCGATGGAAATAAGCTTTCTTGAAAGAATTAGAATACTAAATAACATCTCGAATGATTTACTAAAAAAAGAGTCTTCCGAAGAGAATTATGTAAAGAAGTTTGAAGGATTACGTTCAACGGCAGATGCCTTTCCAGTAATTGGTGTTTCCGGTATGGGGAAAACAACAGCTGTTGAAAAGCTGCTTCTCATGTATCCTCAAGTAATAATTCATAGCAAATATGAGGACAAATCTGTCAATCTTACTCAAATTGTCTGGCTGAAAATTGACTGTCCTTATGATGGTAGCCTCAATACATTATGTAAAAATTTCTTTAAGGCTGTTGATGACATTTTAGGAACGCGATATTTTGAAAAAAATGTTTACTCTACTCGTTCAGTTTCTTTACTTCTGCAACAAATGTCTATTGTTGCAAGCTTGCATGGGGTTGGGGTTTTATGCATTGATGAAATACAGCATTTAGTTAATAATAAAGAGAATGATACAATGCTTAATTTCTTTGTTACTCTTGCAAATACAGTAGGGATACCTCTAGTATTAATTGGAACGCCACAAGCTGAACAATTATTTGGTAATTTGAGACAGGCGCGAAGAGGCTCGAGTATGGGAACTGTTAAATGGTCAAATATGGAAGAAGATTCAAGAGAATGGAAAATGTTTCTTGAAGATCTTTGGAAATTACAATACTTAAAAAATTATACCCAATTAAATGCTAAATTGAGTCATGCTTTCTATGATGAATGTCAAGGTATAACTGCAATTGCTGTCAATCTTTTTAGATTGATACAGACAAATGCATTATTGCAAAATATGGAAGAAATTACGGTGTCTTTGATTAGACAAACGGCAAAAGACGAATTATATCTTGTTCAGCCCAAAATTGAGGCTCTACGTTCGCGAGATTTTAAAAAAATCATTCAGTATGATGATATTTCTCTGGATTATCGAGATGTAACATCAAAAATTGACCTTAAATTAATTGATACTATTCAAAAGAAATATCAATATGACATAGATCAATTTGAAGATGAGAAATGTAATATTTGTGATAGGGTGACCCATGAATTAACGAAACTGGATATTTTTGAAATGGTCGCTCAAATAGAAATAAAAGAAATTGCAAGAAAAGAAGTTCAAACAAATCCAAAATCAACATATGAAGAATTAATGCGAAGTACGTTAATCAATTTAATGAAAATTAATGATGATAGAAAAAACAAAAGAACAATTGAAAAAGTAGCTTCAAAAGAAAGATTAATTAAAAACGCTGAGAAAGAACTTCTAGAAATCTATGAGCGTGGAATCAAGGAAAAGAAAGATCTGTGCGAAATTTTAGAAAATAGAGGATTTATTAAAAATCCGTTACAAGAATTTCCATTTTAATGAGTTGGTGATTATATGCTTACTTTTTTTCCGTTTGTTTATAAAGATGAATTGTTGTATTCTGCAATTGCCCGATATCATTACTATGTGGGTAATGTTGACAGTCGCGATACACTAGAAGAACTATTTGGTACTAGAAACACAATCCCACATCTTGGAATTGGCTCTAATCTAAATTATACAGCTTCTCAGATATATGAAGGATGCTCTGCAAAGAAGCTGATCCAAGAACACACTATTTATCCATACTATTCTAATTTTTTGGAAAAATCAATACAGATAAGTACAACAAATGCTATATTAAGCGGTGCTGGTTCAGATTGGTTTACAAAAATTGGTATAGCAGCAGGTGGAATATGCCGAAAAAAAAGCATTCTATATTGCCCAATATGTGCAGAAAATGATATAAAAAAATATGGTGAACCATACATACATCGAGAACATCAATTAGAAGGAATAACTTGGTGTGCTCATCATCCTATTGCATTGCGTGAGTACCCATTGAGTTTGAACCAAAAAACAAGAAGACTTGATTTTATTCGTTTTGATCCAGAAAGAATGGATTTTAGACAGCTTTCATTATGTACAAACCCACGGCAAACTGAAATAAATATCAAATTAGCCAAAATGACCTATGAAATGCTTTATCAACCGTTTGATCTACTAGATTTAAACAATGTAAAAAATAGATATAGAGATCTTTTAAACGAAAAAGAGCTATTAACACTCAGTGGACAAGTACGGCAAAATGACTTATATGAGCAATTTATTAAGTCGTATTCTAATAATATATTGCAAACATTTGAATCTGATATTGATCCTGATATGGAATTTAATTGGTTGCGAGTATTGACAAGAAAAGGGCGGAGAAGTACTCATCCCATCAGACATTTATTATTTTTGGATTTTTTGGGCCAGAGTATCAACTCTTTTTTTGATTTGAATGTTGATTATGAACCTTTTGGAAAAGGTGATTGGCGCTGTTTAAACAGAGCCTCTAATCATTATGGAAAACGTGTAATTAAACTTATCCAAGTCACACGTGATTATAGATCGGGAAAACCGGTTGGCACATTTAAATGTCCACTATGTGGATTCGTTTATTCAAGGAAAGGTCCTGACAAAAATATCCAAGATGAATATACTATTGGACGGATTAAGATATTTGGTCCGATCTGGGCACGGACAGCAAGAACTATGTATTTGCAAAATAAATCATTTACTGAGACGGCAAAACAATTAGAGGTTGATCGTCAAACAGTCAAGAAGCATTTATTCGATGATGAAAATATGATAAACACCAAAGAAAGTATAAAGAAAGAGCTGAAATCAGAAAAAAGCTTGGAAGAGAGAGTAATCGAAAACGACCAATCTTTTATGGACAAGCAGAAAATATTCCGTATACAGATCGATCTATGGGAGCATTATTAACTGAGTGTTGCTTTTCACATTTTGTTGATATAGATAAAGCGCTTCAAGAATTTTACAGGGTCATCGTATCTGATGGGTGGTTGATTATTAGTGACATGTATACTAAGCAAAAGCTGTCCTCTACCATAGAGCCGAATGACAATTCCTTCAATAACTTCTTTGGTAAGGATACTGTTGTTAAATATCTTGAGCGCCATGGTTTTGAAATAATTTTATGGGAAGACCGAACAAACGAACTTAAACAATTAACAATTAATATTATTATGCGCTATGGTACACTAGAAAATTTTTGGAAGAAAATTGATTGTAATTGTAATAATTGCTTTACGGCTAAACCAATGAATGCAAAATTGGGATATTATCTTTTAGTAGCACGAAAAAAAATTGGTTGAAGATGATGGAGAAGAACACGTATGGATCATAAAAATGAGAAAGTTAGAGGACAAACACAAAGTCTTTGTCCCATTTGTCTTGATAGGATTTCGGCGGAAATTGTGAAGATTGATGACGATATCTATTTACGAAAAAAATGCGAAGAACATGGAGACTTTCAGACAATAATTTGGAGAGGGGAGCCTGATTACTTTTCTTGGCGTAAGCAAAAGCAACCAGTATATTCTAAGGTGAATTTGGCAGAGAAAAACAAAGGATGTCCTTTTGATTGTGGTTTATGTCCTGACCATTGCCAGCAAATTTGTTGTGTTCAATTTGAGGTCACCAAACGCTGCAACCTAAGTTGTCCAGTTTGTTTTGCGGATGCTGGAAAAGAGGCAATTGTAGATCCTAGTATAGAAGAACTTATTGGCCAAATGAAAATAATTTGGGATACAAGTGGTAAATGCAATATTCAATTATCGGGAGGGGAGCCTACACTAAGAGATGATCTGCCAGAAATTATAAAAGCGGCAAGTTCGTTGGGCTTCTCTTTTTTTCAGTTAAATACCAATGGTATACGGCTTGCGGAAGATTTAGATTATGTCAAAGCACTGAAAGAAGCAGGACTTTCAACCGTGTTTTTGCAGTTTGATGGTATCGAAGATGAAATATACGAGAAACTTCGCGGTCAAAAGCTGTTTCAAATAAAACAAAAAGCAATTGAAAATTGTGGCCGTAATTCAATTGGAGTCGTATTGGTACCGACTTTGGTTCCGGGTATCAACACGGATCATATCGGTGAAATTGTTAAATACGCCTTGAAAGGTTTGCCTGTTATTCGAGGGATCCATTTTCAACCGATCAGTTATTTTGGTCGATATCCATCTCCACCTAAAGATGAAGATCGGTTTACACTTCCAGAGGTAATAAGAGCTCTAGAACAGCAGTCTCAAGGATTACTTAAAGTCGAGAATTTCGTTCCCTCTGATTGTGAAGATTCATTATGTTCTTTTCATGGTGACTTTATATATTTGGAGAATGGAGTTCTTGCGCCCTATAATCAAAAACAAGATTTAGGATCTAAATGCTGTCGAGAAGGTTTGGAAAATGAGGCGGCATTGCGAGCTCAAAATTATGTAGCAAGAAGATGGCAACTAAATAATGCAGAGGAAAGCACGCTAGACGAGCAAGAAAAGGATGATTTTGATAGATTTCTTGACAGAATCCAAAATTATCGTTTAAGCATTACTTGTATGACGTTTCAGGATGTTGAGAATTTGGATTTGGAACGGCTCAAATATTGCAGTGTGCCCGTTGTAAATAATGGTAAAGCTATTCCATTTTGCGCTTATAATTTAACAAATAGAATGGGGCATTCTTTATATAAAGACATATAAGAAGCCACCGCAAAGTTTTGGGAGTTTTTTAGAATTAATTTTATATAATAGTAAGGGAGATTGAGCGAAATGAAGATAGGAATTTCATCAAACGGCACAAAATTGAGTGATGTAGTTGCAGAATCATTTGAAAAGAGTAAATACTTATTGATTGTTGAAACAGATGATTCAAGCATAGAAGTTTTTGAAAACAAAGATTTGGATAGTGATAGGATTGAACTGGCACAAAAGTTGATCGATCATGATTGTGAGGCAATAATAACTGGTAGTATCGAGCAGCCTGCATTTGATGTTATCGCAGTAGCCCAGATTACTCGATATAATGGAGTTGGTTATAATATTAAAGAATCTTTACGTTTAATGGACGAATATAAATTGAATTTCATAAAAGATTTTGAAGGCAGTGACGACAGTGATAATCATGTCCACTCGTGTGCGCATTGAGTGCCTAAAGAAATGAATATTAAATAAACTGTTTGTTATTAGTATATAAATAGTAAAGGATTAAAGGTTAATGTCCAAAATATGAAATACCCAGTTTTCAGTAGCAAAGAGATTAGGAGTAGTAAGAGTACATGATATAAATTACATTTTAACCCGTAATAAATTCTGACTCAATACAAAAGATTATTCCTATCATTTTTATAGGAACATCTTTTTTCTTTTTTGATAGACAAAAACCTCTTATAGAAAAAAATTAATTATAGATTAAATGCGTCGTATTTGACAACGAGATGATTAGGGTTAGCTTTTTAGAAATAAAAATTGCTTTAACTAAAAGTAGCTTGATTTTAAGAGGAGAGCATAACTAATGTTATTAACTTTGTCTTTTCAAGCGAGTGCATTTTAATCAGAATAAGGAAATTGAGGCTTGACCGTTCTGTTGATAGCATATTTGAAAGAAATATGAATAGTAACCTCTGAAATGATGACGAACAATGTTGATGAATATAAGGAGACAAAAGATGAAACTTGTAGCAGTTCAGGATGCGGTTGGTATGTTGTTGGCTCATGATATGACGCAAATTATCCCGGGTGAATATAAAGGTGCCCGTTTTAAAAAGGGGCATATGATCAGTATGGAGGATATTCCACAATTGTTGAATATGGGAAAAGAACATGTGGGGATCATTGAATATCGGGAAGGGGATATTCATGAGAATGATGCCGCTCTTCGAATGGCAAAGGCGATGGTAGGGAGTGGAATCAAGATGAGCGATCCTTCTGAAGGAAAGGTAAAGCTGATTGCGGAGAGGTCGGGGCTTTTAAAAATTAATGCGGCGGTTCTGGATGAACTCAATGAAATAGAGGACTTAATGACGGCGTCGATTCATGGTGATCGTCTTGTTGAAAAAGATATGGTTATTGGTGGCACACGTATTATCCCCTTAGTTACTGTAGTGGAAAATGTAGAAAAAATGGAGGCGGTTTGTCGAAAAAAAGGACCGGTCTTTGAAATATTGCCACTAAAAAAATTCAAGGTCGGAATTGTAACGACAGGAAGTGAAGTGTTTTATAAGCGGATTGAAGATAAGTTTGGACCAGTTATTCGAAGGAAATTTGCAGAACTGGATTGTGATGTGGTTGGGCAAATCTATTCGAGTGACAATGTGGATATGATTACCGAATCAATTTTCAAATTAATTGATATGGGCGCAGATCTGATAACCTGTACAGGTGGTATGTCGGTGGATCCGGATGATGTCACACCGGTTGGAATCAAAAATACAGGTGCGAATATAATAACGTATGGAGCGCCAACGCTTCCAGGTGCTATGTTTATGCTGGGGTACTTGAATCAGATTCCGATTGTCGGCTTGCCGGGCTGTGTGATGTATGCCAAAAGAACAATCTTCGATCTAATTGTTCCACGTCTCGTAGCGGAAGATCCGGTAACAAGACAAGATATCGTAAAGCTTGGGCACGGTGGTATGTGTCTTGAATGTGATACC
>JABNAD010001052.1_pt1 | contig 11626 bp, 12 predicted proteins | sample 7240381 | NCBI WGS metagenome assembly JABNAD01 (sample SAMN11332834, study PRJNA596920) | anaerobic digester metagenome | biome: digested sludge; isolation source: digested sewage sludge-derived enrichment culture grown on H2/CO2 | place: Germany: Goettingen | reverse complement strand
GCTTAATCTATGCATCAAACGGATATTATGATCCACCGCAATATTCTTAAACACATCTACTGTTTCATTGGTATCCAATAATGCAAATTCCTTGTGGAAAACTTCGCTTAGGGTATCTTTGGTTAAATCCGTGTTTACCCCAATGGAATGCATATACTGCTCAAAGTCCTCCAAACGGGAATACACGTGACGATAGCGATTTTCCTTTGCCTTATCCACATTATCCAACTTATCCAAAATCACACGGAAGGAATCTTCTAAGGAATACATCCCCATGATTTCCTTTCCGTTCTCAAAACCCTTACTTTTCACTCGAAAATCCGCATAAATCAATATCAAAGATTCCACCGGAAGATTTTCCAACTCTAAATCCCAAGTAGAATGATTTGCTGCAATATGCCCAATATCAGAAAGGTCATTATTGTTAAACCAAATATCTGTATAGTAATAGTGCAAATACGGAATACGCTTGACTTCATTGTCCTTACAGCCATATTTTCCAAGGTCATGCCCTGCCGCCGCTCCTGAAATCAGCCCTAAATCCACAGGGACTTCTGCCTTTGCCAACTGTCGCCCGATATGCATGGCAATGTAATGTACTCCTGCAACATGAGCGAGAGCATCAAAGGGAGTAACTTCTCGGCCAATGCGCATGATTTCGTATATATACTGCTTATCAAAGCAATCAAGGAATCTATCATATTGTGCTTCATAAGGGCTGTTTTCCATTTCTACTAATGTGGCAAAAGCAAAATCTTTATGCAAACCAAAAGCTACATTTTCTCTCTCGTAATTTAGAAAAAAGCGCAATACCTCTAGATAAAACACCACACACTGTCGTTCATTAGTGTTTAGAATGATATCGTTACGATGTGGATAAATACCTTTAATTAAATAACGAAATATATACGTCAGCCACCCTTCTTCCGGCACCTCCTTTGCCAAAGAAGAAAGGATTTTTTCACAGTAAAAAAGAACCCCTTGGCAAGATATTTCTTCACTGTCAATAATATCTTCAATTGCCTCTAGCCAATGCTCTTTTTCCAGAAACGCTATGACTGTTTTCTTTTTTAAATTAATCCTTCTCAAAAAATCTTTATTCGTAAGGACAGCAAAAAGCCCCCGATAAATGGCAATCCCTCGTTTTTTCTTCATGCACAACCTCCCTTTTTCCTCTTTTTTCAATTTTAACACCACCTTTTCCCTGTTTCAATAGGGTTTGATGCTTTGTTGGAGTCAAGTTACACAATTTACATAATTTTCTCCATAAATAAGAATAACATCCCCGTTTTAGGCAATGTTTATTGATAAACCTGTTCTTGAGTAAACGTAAAATTTTGTCCCTTTTGTAGAACTGGAATAATGATATTTATCAAATTACTATTGTTTATTTGCAGCTAAATGAATTTTTCATGATTTCAAGAAACTTTAAAGATTACAATTCCGTTAATTGCAAACAAGAAAAAGGAGATACATTATCTTAAATTGACAACGTATCTCCTTACCTATTTTAGTGCAATTTGCATTAAAAAACTAATTCTGTCGTAAATCAGACAAGATTGTTTTGATTGTTTCATAAGAATCATACTGTTTTATAAAAATAGTATCTACAAGCGAAAATACTCCATCTTCAAGTAACTTTTTATATCTTTTACCATTTGTGTCTAAAGATTTTGAAAACCAATCAAGCAAACCTACATCTTCATCTATTTCGTCTACCTTGGAAGTGTATGAAATGATGTTTCCATTTGCATCAGTATCAACATAAGTGATATTTAAAGGAGCATCATACGGAATATTTGAGAGAATTCCCATTTGGCACAGTTCACCCATTAGCAGACCGTATTCATGGGAGTCCCTCTTTATTTTCGATAGATCGTATTTGTCATTTAAATATGCTTTTTGTTCATTTGTTAAAGCTTTTAACTGAGATAGTGGATTTTGAAAATCTTCAAGATCTTTAACAGTTCTTAACGCCCGCAAGCATCCTTCTTGACAAGCTCTTATTTCTGAGGCACTGAGTGAAAGCCTGGTTTCACTAGAAATTTGATAAGTATGTAATTTTTTATTGGATTCATTTGCTTTTTGTTGTAGAAGCATTTTACTAAAATCATCTGTTTTTCTAAGGGGATTTTGATACTTCATATAACTTTGAGGTATGGAAGTATTGATTTTCACAGTTTTTCACCTTCATATTTATAATTTACTCTTTGTATGCCAATTAGTTCTTCAGGAAATAGCATCTGTCATTGTGTAACATAAGCTAAAAAAGAAGAGCAAAGTAGTAGTGCCATTGATAGAATAAGGGTAACACCAAATTATTTAACCTTGATAACATACCATGCTCTGATTTGGAAAATTTGTTCTTGAGTGATTTTATTACAGTGTACCTGTCAATTAATTTATACCAAATTTATCTAATATTGTCAATATATAGAATATCAGCATTTAACGTGATGAAAAACATCTGCTTTCAAAAGATTTTTGAAAATGTGAATCAGAATTTTAGTCTTTTGGGTTATATACTACTTGTATAATCATTTCCACAACTGATTCATAAATATCAAACAACTTGAAGACCTGTACTTAATTTCATGGTCTTATTTAATCTATCTATTCTTTTATGTGAAACCTGCTTTTTGCCATTTGAAAATTTATTCTATCTTTGATAGCAATATGAAGAAAAGCCGTAGGACTAAGAAAATCCTACGGCAAACTTCAAAATATCTCTATTATCAGGGGGCATTGTTAACACCCCTTCATGCTTCATTCCTCTTAACTATTTTTATCAGCAATGGTCATCTTCAAATCGTGACCAGTCTTACCGTCTCTTACTACATGAACATCTACCGTATCCCCCACCTTTGTTTCGCCAACAATTTTCACCAGGGAATCCATATCCATAACGGTATTTCCATTAAAGCTGGTAATAATATCACCTACCATAATACCAGCCTTTTCCGCAGGGCCACCCTCTGCTACTTCCATAATCAAAGCACCTACTGGCAGTTTATATAAATCTGCGTTTTCGGAAGTAATGCTAGTACCTTTGATTCCGATATAAGGTCTAGGCTGTGTTCCATTCTCCAGCAAGTCCTCCACAATGGGTTTAATCACGTTGCTTGGAATTGCATAGCCCATTCCTTCTGCCATGGAAGAATTGTATTTTGCAGTATTGATACCCACTACTTCACCTGCGCTGTTTACCAAGGGGCCACCGCTATTACCGCCGTTAATTGCCGCACTTGTTTGTAAAACATTCAGCTGATTTCCTTCGACGTTTATAGTTTGCTGTGTCATACTAATCATACCATCTGTTGCAGAAAGACCCATGCCCATTGCATTACCAATGGCAATTACGCTATCCCCAACCTGTAAGTGGTCTGAATCACCAAAGCTTGCAACACTTACGTTTTTAACACCTGCACTCTTTAATGCATCCCATGATACAGTAATGACTGCTAGGTCAGATTCACTCTTCGTTCCTACAACCTTTGCAGGGACGCTTGCGTCACCTTCCAAAGTAACAAAAATAGAGTTTGCGCCGTTAACTACATGGTTATTTGTTGCAATAGCTATCTTATCGTCATCAGAGTAAAAAATTACGCCGCTGCCCATTCCATTCGCCTCATAAGGTACACTAAAGGAACCAAAATATTCGGCAGCACCTGAAACCTTCGTGGAGATGCTGACAACTGAGGGTTTTACACCTTTAATAATATCCACTGCCGATATTCCCGTAGTAGAAGAAACCTTTTGTGCGATAACTGGTGTATTACTAACAACAGGCTCATCAGCAAAATAATATTTTACCGCACCATAACCAGCCCCCATGCTTGCACCGCCAGCCACACTTACAATCAAACAAGCTGCAATAAACTTCGCCCAATTTTTTCTTTTTCTTGGGGTTTTCTTCACCTGTTCCTCATAACGGTACTCCCGAAGGGAAGGGCCTTCTCCATTTGGAGCCTTACCACAGGAACATTCGTCAGTATCTACATCCTCATCTTCAACCTTTTCTTCCTCAAAAAGGCCATCTTCAACTACAGAACTATCTATAATTTCCTGATGGGTCGTCATTTCAGACTCGTCTGTCATTTCCGGTTCCTTGGACATTTCCGGTTCATTCATTTTAGTATCATCTGTTTCATTATTTTTTTTAGTATTTAGAATCATATCTTCAGGGTCAAACATATCATATTCCTCCGTTCATTTATTTTATGATATGAGTATAGCGCATCCTTTTGAACAAAATATGAACATGAATTAAATAATCGGTTAATATTACCGAGTTTGGCAAGTTATTTTTTCAGTAAATAAACTATTTCTTACTAAAAAAACAGTCCTCTAAACGGCTATTTTTTAATAATCAGCGTATTTTTGGAGGAAAGCCGACCTTTTTCTGTACTTTTGACAAAGTTTTCTCGGCAATTCTTCCAGCTTTTTCTGCGCCATTTTTAATTACGTTATCCAAATAATCCTTATTCGCTTCTAATTCTTTTACACGCTGTTGAATGGGCTCTAGTTTGGCTACAACCGCTTCGCCCACAGCCATCTTAAAGTTACCATATCCGGTATTCGCAAACTCTCTTTCTGCCTCCGCAGGAGATACCCCTGTGACAGCGCAGTAAATTCCTAAAAGGTTGGAAATGCCTGGTTTATCCTCTCCAAATCGCACCTGATTGTCTGAGTCAGTCATGGCACGTTTGAATTTATTCAAAATCACTGCAGGCTCATCCATCAAAGCAATGGTATTGTTTTTGTTTTCATCCGATTTTGACATTTTTTTAGTAGGTTCCTGCAACGCCATAATTTTTGCCCCAACCTTACCAATATACGCCTCTGGAATTTTAAAGGTATCACTATAAACACCATTAAAACGTGCTGCGATGTCTCTTGTGATTTCCAAATGCTGACGCTGATCCTCACCGACAGGTACCAAATCTGTCTGATACAACAAAATATCTGCCGCCATCAACACAGGATAAGTATATAATCCGGCGTTGATATTGTCTGAATGTTTGGCAGACTTATCTTTAAACTGGGTCATTCTGTTCAGTTCACCCATATAAGTATAGCAGTTCAAAATCCAACCCAACTCTGCATGCTGAGGTACATGAGACTGATAATAAATAATGTTTTTTTCAGGATCTAAGCCAACCGCAAGGTATTGTGTTAATAAATCTCTCGCCTGCTTACGCAGCTTTGCGGGGTCTTGACGCACGGTAATTGCATGCATGTCTACAATACAGTACAAACAATCGTAGTCATCCTGAAGCTTTGTCCAGTTATTCAGTGCGCCTAAATAATTACCCAATGTAATTAAACCTGAGGGCTGCATTCCACTGAAAATCCTTTTTTTATCCTCTGCCATGTTTTGTTCTCCTCTCATATCACAATGAAAAAGATGGCCTGCGGAAGCTTCCCAGTGCCACCCTCAATCTCATTTCTTTCATTCATTACTTTTCTTTGAACTCACCATCAATATAGCCTGTGTCTACGGGAACGACACATACACAAATCACATACGCCAACACGCCCAAAAAAACACCTGTAAATAAACTTACCAAAATCCAAAGCAAGCGAATCATCGTAGGGTCAACATCAAAATACTCCCCAATGCCCCCACATACACCTGAAATTTTCACATTTGTACTAGAACGAAATAATCTTTTTGTCATAATTGTCCCTCCATTATTTCTTTATTTAATAATTTATTCTCCAAAAAACTAAATGCCATACTATCTGCAATAATAATATGGTCAATTAACTGAACTTCTATTGCAAACAAGAGCTTGGCTAGCTTTGCAGTTGTCTCAATATCATCGAAGGTAGGCTTACAATTCCCCCCTGGATGATTGTGAGTAAAAATTACCGCCGATGCCTGTAATTTTAATGCTGCCTCCATGACAACTCTGGGGTGTATAGCCGCTGAGTTTACAGTACCCTCGGCAATTTGAACCGTATTAATCACTCTCCGCTTATTGTCCAAGCATACGGCATAAAAAAACTCTCTGTTTTTATATGCCATCAAGGATTTACAATATTCAATAGCAAGACCCAAGGAATTCAACGTGGGTCTATCACGCCATCGGGCTTGTATGCACCGCTTGCTGATTTCTTTTTGCAGAGAAATTAATATTGCAGTGTTTATTCCCACACCACAAAGACGCGAAATATCCATAGGCTCGGCTTCCATCAAAGTGGGTAAGGAACCGAATTCCTTTACCATTTTATGAGCAAGGGGATTGGTGTCTCCTCTGGGTACAGCATAATAAAGGAGCATTTCCAAAAGCTCGTGGTCATGAAAACCTTCGCCACCCTCTTGTAATAATCGCTGTCTCATTCGTTCCCGATGCCCACTGTGGATACCCGCTGCCATAAGCTACTCCTCAATTTCCAATAACTGACTTAACTTGGTAAAGCCATTGGTGTATATAATTTGTAAAAGGGAATCCAACCGTCTTAAAGCATCCTTGACAATTTTTTCAGAAATAATACCGCTTTCCAAACAATCTGCAAGCTCTGCCAAATCTACCACCTTTACAAATCCATTTTCATAAATAATTACATCCGCTAATAAATCGCTAAAAATATAAGAATTTTCTTCTTTATTATATTCAGTGTCAATAATATCACAATAATAATAGACCAGTTCATTTTTATGGTTGAAAAATTTACTTATTTTAAAACCCTTTTTAATATAATAACAAGATAAACCATGGTCAAAGTCTTCCTTTGGCCGAAAAACATACCACTTTGTAATAATAACATCATCATCATGATGAAGAATGATATCATCTTTTAGAAAAATTGTTTCATTTGGAACAAACCGCTTTCGATAGAGCTTTATTTCATTCAATTTCTCACCCATCCTCACCTAAGAAAGCTCATTCAAATGATACAATTTCGCAACGGCTCAATTGGGAATCTTCCCGCAAAGGCTGCAGTTGAGGTACATAGGTCTTAAAATAATCTGAACCTGTGTGAGCATCCAACGCAGCTTGGTCAACATATTTTTCAACAAAATAAAATACTCCTGCTTCGTTAACGTCCCGAACCAAATCATAAAAAATACATCCAGTTTCTTTTCTTGTTTCTTCCACCAGTTTTTTTCCAAGCTGTAAAAAAGCAGCCTGATTTTTCTCCGCCACAACGCTTTTTGCAATTAAAACAATCATGTTCTCAGTCCTTTGTATTTATAATAATTTTATTATAAGAAATTATACCATAAAATACAAGAACAGAGCTTAAATTGTAGCAAATTATTAAATAATATTTCTTTAAGTTTATTTAATAAAGATGATTGTCTAAAGCAATATACATGTTGAGGGAATCAATTGGTCAAACACCTATATTTGATCTGTAGATTTCTCAGCTTTCCTGCAATCCAAATTCCATCAAACGAGTTAATATCACTTCATCTGCAGGACAAAAGGTATATTCTGGAATCTGCTCTACCGTAATCCATCGAAAATCCATGTGCTCAAGTAATTGAGGTTCCCCTTGAATAATTTCGCCTCGAAGCAATGTCAACTTTATGGTGATATCGGGATATGCATGGGTTACTTCCATATATATTTTTCCTACCTTTATTTCAATACCCAATTCTTCAAAACACTCCCGTATTAACGCCTCCGCCTGGTTTTCTCCAGCCTCTCGCTTGCCTCCCACAAATTCCCAAAGAAGCCCTCTTTTTTTATGGGCGGGACGTTGACAAATCAGGAACCGGTTCTCTCTGCACAGCAGTGCTGCAACAACCTCTGTCATTTTCTCACCTCTTAAACAAAATAATCGCATTCACAAAGCAATGCGAAGCACTGATTCACCTCATCATCCTCAAACAGCGTTCCAAACTCACCTCTCACAATCAAAGCCTCCATAGATAAATCTAACCGTTTGTTTTTCTTGAGGATTTCAAAATTATCAGAACAGCCATTTCTGCTCAAAGTTCTACGAGCAACGGAAACACCGCCATACTGCTGAATATCCTTTATAAGTTTTATAGAATTGTAGCCATCCATACCTTGTGCCTGCTCTGCCTTTTTTGCCCATTCCTCTGAGAATTTTTTTTCTGTGTCTGTCATGTTTGTTCCTCCTTATTTCATCGTCCATATATGTCCCACGTTTTAACTTGTTTCATCTGTCAGTATTAATAAAATATAGAAGCATATCCTATTAAAAGCTTCTTTCAATGGGAATCAAAAAGACTTCGCCAGTCTTGGATTAATATATCTCCCTCCTCTTTCTCCGCCTCTTGGTATCTTCATAATTCAAATGAAAACCTCTTCATAGGATTTTCAGGAATCAGTTCAGAACACCAAAAGAAACAGAAAGGTCATTGCCTTTCATATTTGAAACAGAGTAAAGTCCGACCTACTTATTGCGCACACTTCATTTGACACTGCATGATGCTCATATAAGATGAGATATGAAAAACTCTAAATATAGTAATCTAATAACATCCTATTTAAGTTTTAAATCATTTTTTTAGATGATTTATCTTTAAGCTTCCACCTCCATAGGCAGGCTCAATCCCACCAATAAAAGTAGATCTAACTACTGTTTCTCGTCCATACTTTCCACGAAGAATATCCATGGCGGCATCCGCCTGCTTCTGCCTGCTCCAGTCCTCGTCCAAAATAGAAAGCTGAATGCACTCGTCACTGCATAAATGCCCCGCTCGAATCCCTAGATGTCGGATGGGCTCTTTCTTCCATGCTTCATCAAAAACTTTCTTCGCCGTTTCATAGACAGCGTTGGTACAATCAATGGCATTTAACAATTTTGTTTGATGGGAGTACACCTGAAAATCAGTGGTTTTAATCACTACACCAATCTCTCTGGCACAAAATTTTCCTTCCCGCAAACGCATGGAAACCGTCTCCGATAAAGAGAGAAGTATTTTGTATGCCTCTTCACGTTCCTCCACATCATAAGGAATAGTGGTGCTGTTTCCAACACTTTTTACCTCTTGCACCGTTTCAACATGGGCTACCGAGGTATCATCTATCCCATTGGCATAAGCATTCAGCATTCTTCCATAGCTTTTGAACTCCTTTTCCAAAAGAGCAACAGGATATTTTGCCAATTCTCCAATGGTTCGGATGCCCATTTTTTTCAGGCGAGGAGCAGTTCTTCTGCCCACCATAAACATTTCTTTCGCAGGCAAAGGCCATAGCTTTTTGGCCAATTCCTCCGGGTAGAGCGTAATTATTTTATCGGGCTTTTCCAATTCGCCCGCCATTTTTGCCAAAAGCTTATTTACACTAATCCCAATATTTACAGTAAAACCAAGTTCCTTTTTAATTTGTTCTTTTATTTTTGCAGCACCCTCCAAGGGAGTACCAAAAAGATGTTCCATACCCGTATAGTCGAGAAAACCTTCATCAATACTAAAGGGTTCTACACGGTCAGAGTATTGAGAAAGGATGCGAAACATTTCCTCCGAATTTCTGGTATATAAAGAAAAATCAGGAGGAACGCAAATCAATTGGGGACATTTTTGCAAAGCAAAACCCTTTGGTTCCCCTGTTGAAATGCCATATTTTTTGGCAGGAGTGCTTTTTGCCAGAATAATACCTCTGCGACTTTCGCTATCACCTGCAACAGCCGAGGGAACGGTACGTAAATCTAACATACCGCCTTCTTTCAGCATCTTTACCGCACTCCAACTTAAAAATGCACTATTTACGTCAATATGAAAAATTGTCCTCATACCATCCCTCCTTGTTGTAAATAATAAGCGAATCTCAGAGCAACACCCACAGAAAGAAAAAGCAGAAATGCACAGTTAAATTTATATTGTTTATTCCGTTTACCAAGTATATCACGAATAAAACAAGTCATCAATTAGATAAAATCGAACTTAATCGCCTAAGTAAGCAAAGGAAAAATGAACCTCTTGTCACGTAAGTACTTCCGAGAGACACCCTCTTGTTTTCCAACAAAAACCTCTTTATAATAAAAAGAAATGAAAGATGGCGGTGAATTAATTGAAATTTTTTAAGAACAAAGGTACTTGCTCGTTGCTCTGTCTGGTAGGTTTTTTATATTGGCAAAACAATGGGCTTACACTGACACAGACAACATATTCAAAAAAAGTCCCCAAGGGATTTGATGGTTATAAAATTTTACAGGTTTCAGATTTACAAAATAAGCGTTTCGGACAAAATCAAGAGAGAATACTTGAAAAAATCAGAAATGCAGCGCCGGATATTATCGTTATCACAGGTGATTTAATTGACAGAAATCGCACCAATTTGGATTCAGCTATGGTTTTCGTTGAGGGTGCAGTGAATATTGCTCCAATTTACTATGTCAGTGGCAATCATGAGCACCAATCAGGCTACTTTGAGAAACTTTCTGAGCAATTGACGGAAGCAGGTGTGACTGTTTTGGATAACGGAAAATCCGTTCTCCAGAAAAACGGAGATACCATTGCCCTCATTGGACTTGCCGACAAACGTGTCAACCCTTATTACCAAGCCGTGCTATCCACTCTGACAAAAGGGCGGGAGGAAGATACATTTCAAATTCTTCTTTCTCACCGACCCGAATTATTTGAAACCTATGTAGAGAGTGGTGTAAATCTGGTTTTTACAGGGCATGCCCACGGGGGACAAATTAGACTGCCTTTTCTTGGAGGGATATTTGCTCCTAATCAAGGCTTTTTTCCCACTTATACTTCTGGCCTATATGAGAAAAAGGATACTGGGATGATAGTCAGCCGGGGTTTAGGCAACAGCACCTTTCCTTTTCGCATTTTTAACCGCCCTGAGCTGGTAATGGTCACTTTAAGTTGTGAAAATATTTAAGGAATATTTGCGTCCTCAAAGGCATTATGCTATAATGAGCCAAGCTATCCCCTTACCAAACCTTGGCAATCTTTTTGCTTTTTACAGTATGCTCTGGTTTGCAATGGGTAAATTAAAAAATCAATTATTTTAAATGCAAAATCTGAAAGGAAGATACTCATGGCAAAAAATCCTGTAGTAACATTTGAAATGCAAAACGGAGGCGTAATCAAGGCAGAGCTGTATCCCGAAATCGCCCCCAATACTGTAAACAATTTCATTTCCTTGGTGAATAAAGGCTATTACAATGGCTTGGTTTTCCACCGTGTTATTAATGGTTTCATGATTCAAGGAGGATGTCCCGATGGCACAGGCATGGGTGGCCCCGGATATCAGATTCGTGGCGAGTTTTCCATGAATGGCGTAAAAAACGACCTTACTCACGATAAAGGTGTGCTTTCTATGGCTCGTGCAATGAATCCCAACAGTGCAGGCTCACAGTTCTTTATTATGCATGAAAAATCCCCCCATTTGGATGGACAGTATGCCTCTTTCGGCAAGGTAATCGAAGGACAGAGTGTGGTGGATACCATGGCAACTGTTCGTATCAGCCGTGGTGACCGCCCCATTGAAGATCAGGTTATGGTAAAAGTAAGCGTTGATACCTTTGGTGAAACCTATCCAGAACCAGAAAAAATGTAAATTTTACAAAAAAATTTAAAAAACTGCTTGCATTATATATTTTTTTATGATAATATAAGCAAGCAGTTTTACTTGCGGATGTGGCGGAACTGGCAGACGCACCAGACTCAAAATCTGGCGGTAGTGAT
>JABNAD010001050.1_pt1 | contig 11635 bp, 10 predicted proteins | sample 7240381 | NCBI WGS metagenome assembly JABNAD01 (sample SAMN11332834, study PRJNA596920) | anaerobic digester metagenome | biome: digested sludge; isolation source: digested sewage sludge-derived enrichment culture grown on H2/CO2 | place: Germany: Goettingen | reverse complement strand
AATTTAATAAATATATGAACGAAATGAACAAATATTTCTTCAGATTCGTTTTATTATTAATAAAACGAATATTGATTATATTCAGAAAATTATAATAAGGTAATAATTTAAAAGTTATACCCCAGCGAATAGGCGTGCTTGAAGCGATATACTTCATTCCAGTCATTCCTAAAGCAAAGCAGATGATTGACTTTATAAGGGAAAAGAATTCAGCATAGCTATTATTCCTAAACTGTATGCTGAATATCCAGGAAGAGATACATTGGATATGCGATATAATTAACGGGCATCTATATATTATCAATATGAAACCAATTTGGAACGGAGCCATCGGATTCGGGCTGGTGAATATTCCGGTTAAAATGTATTCGGCAACAGAGAGTAGTACGCTCGATCTGGATATGCTCGATAAAAAGGATTTGTCAAACATTAAATTCAAACGCGTAAACGAAAAAACCGGCAAAGAGGTAGATTGGGTAAATATCGTGAAAGGGTACAAGGTGGATGACAATTACGTGGTCTTAGACGATGAAGATTTCGAAGCGGCTAGTCCTGAAAAAAGCAAGGTGTTTTCGATCCAACAGTTTGTAAATGAAAACGAAATAGAAAGCGTGTTTTTTGAAACTCCTTATTTCTTGGAACCTCAAAAAAATGGTGAGAATGCTTATGTATTATTGCGGGAAGCATTGAAAAAAACTCAAAAAGTGGGGGTCGGAACATTTGTTATGCGCAACAAAGAAATATTGGGGGTTGTGAAACCGTACCATGATTTACTCATCATTAATACTATTCGATTTCCCGAAGAGCTTCGAGAATACAATGAACTAAACGTATCCGATAAAAAAGTAAAACCCGGCGAATTAAAAATGGCCATCACTTTAATCGAACAAAATTCGGAACCGTTCAACAGCCAACAATACAAAGACACCTATAGCGCCGATTTACTGAAAATAATCCAACAAAAAGCAAAAGGGCAGAAATCAAAGAAGGCGAAAGTGGAAGAAATCCCCGACATCCCCCTCGATTTGATGGCTAAACTAAAGGCAAGCCTGGAAGCAACAAAGAAAAAAGTATCTTAATGTCATTACAAACCTATAAAAATAAACGCGTTTTTACGAAAACTTCAGAACCGGAAAATGGAGATTCTACCTCAAAGAATGGTCTTGCCTTCGTGGTTCAACGCCATGCGGCACGCCGCCTGCATTACGATTTTCGTTTGGAGATGAACGGAGTACTCAAAAGTTGGGCAGTTCCCAGGGGACCGTCTCTCAATCCTTCAGATAAGCGCTTGGCTATGATGGTAGAAGATCATCCGTATTCCTATATAACATTTGAAGGGACGATTCCCGACGGAAATTACGGAGCAGGTGAAGTTGAAATATGGGATAAAGGATTTTACAGACCGCTAAACCGGAAAAAAGGCCAAACCGATAATGAAATATTGCAGGATGAGTTAAAAAGAGGTTACATCAAAATAATTTTACACGGAGAAAAACTAAAAGGTGAATTTGCATTGAGGAAAATGAGCAATGACAAAGACGAAAATGCTTGGTTACTTATGAAACACAACGATAAGCAGGCAGTTTATGAAAAATACGATGCCGAAAATGAAACTTCTCCTTCTTCAAAAGTAACTAAACTAGCTGAAAAAAAATACAAGAAGACATCCAAATCCGGGGAAAAGCAGTCCGCTAAATCTACGGTCTCTTCTATCTCAAAGAAAGGAAAAATTTCCGACTTCATAAAACCCATGCTAGCAAGCACGGCAGAAGAACCATTCGATGGTGGGGAATGGATCTTCGAAATTAAATGGGACGGATACCGGGCCATTGCCGAAGTAGGCAGCGAACTGCAATTTTACTCACGAAACGGATTATCGTTTAAAGGGAAATATCCACCCATCGAGTCTGCTTTGAGCAAACAAGAGCACGAAATGATCATTGACGGAGAAATCGTGGCATATGACAAAAACGACAAACCCGATTTTCAAACATTGCAGCACTTCGAGGAGAATCCGCAAGTTCCGCTTATCTTTCACGTGTTTGATCTGCTTTTTCTCAATGGTCACAGCACGAAAGACCTTACCCTGCTACAACGCAAAGAATTGCTCAAAGAAGCACTGACCGAGACGCCACATCTGAAGTTCAACGATCACATGGAAAATGACGGAAAAGCATTTTTCGAGACAATACAAAAAAACGATTTAGAAGGAATGATGGCCAAGAAAAAGAAGAGTGTTTACCACGAAGGGATTCGTAGCACGGAATGGCTGAAAATAAAAAACCATAAAACCGACGAAGCAGTCATTGCCGGTTATACCGAGCCCCGCGGTTCGCGCAAATACTTCGGTTCGCTCATCCTGGGAAAATACAAAAACGGGAAACTACAACACGCAGGACATGCCGGAACCGGATTCAACGAGAAGTCGCTGAAAGAAATTCACGCACTGCTGCAGCCGCTGGTAACGGAAGATATGCCTTTCGATGCAAAACCCATCGTCAATGCACCGCCCACGTGGGTGAAGCCAGAGCTGGTGACAGCCATAAAATATTCGCAACTTACCGAAGAAGGAATATTCCGTCATCCCGTGTTCCTGGGTATTCGTGAGGATGTTTCCGCTCACGACCTTTATCAGGACAGCCTATCGAAGGAGAGGCAACTCGATAGGAAGTCGGTAAACATTGATAATCATTCCGATCCGGAAACCAGCGTCAAGTATACCAATCTCGATAAACTTTACTGGAAAAAAGAAAAAATTACGAAAGGCGATTTGATCGATTACTACCTTTCTGTGAGCCATTACATTTTGCCGCATCTCAAAGACAGAGCGCAATCGTTACACCGGTTCCCAGAAGGTATAGATGGACTTAGCTTTTACCACAAAGATGCAGGTAAGAATGCTCCTTCATGGGTTCAGACCGTGCGTATATTTTCGGAATCGAACAGGAAGGAAATAGAATACGTAGTCTGTAACGATAGGGAAACACTGGGGTATCTTATTAATTTGGGTTGCATAGAACTGAATCCCTGGAATAATCGTACACAACATCCAGATGAACCCGATTTTATGATTATCGATCTTGATCCCTCTGAAAAAAACACTTTCAAACAAGTGATAGAAGTAGCAAGAACCGTCAAGGAAGTATTGGATTGGGCTAATGTTCCCTCCTACTGTAAGACATCGGGAAGTACGGGCATTCATATTTATATACCCATGGACGCGCAATATGAATATGAACAGGTACGCGATTTCGGAAATATCATTACCCAACTGGTCCACCAACGATTGCCGAAAACTACAACCCTGGAGAGAAGCCTTCGCAAGCGCGGCCCTAAAATTTACCTCGATTACCTGCAGAACCGAACCGGACAAACCGTGGCAAGTGTTTATAGTGTTCGTCCCAAGCCAGGAGCGCCTGTTTCAATGCCTCTTGAGTGGGATGAATTAACGAATGACTTATCCATGAATGATTTCTCTATCCGTAACGCTCTGACACGTATAGTAAAAAAAGGTGATATCTTCTTGCCCGTTTTGGGAGAAGGTGTGGATTTAAGAAAAGCATTGGATATGATCGATAACGAATCTATGTAATTTCGAAGAACCATATATTTGAAATATGGAAATGAATATTTTTAAACAAAAGATCAATGAAATCAGCAAACTCTTGCAAAAGAGAAATCAGACTATTGCCATAGCCGAAAGCTGTACATCGGGACTCCTTCAAAACGCTTTTTCACAAGCAGAGAATGCGACTTTTGTTTTCCAGGGTGGAATGACGCTTTACAATTTAGGCCAAAAAACAAAACATTTAAATGTGAATCCTGTCATGGCCGAAGCCTGCAATTCGGTGGGCAAGAATGTATCTGAGAAAATGGCGCTCGAAATTGTATTGTCATTCACTGCAGAAATCGGCATAGGCATTACCGGATATGCCCAGCCATTTCCTAAGATGAAAACAGATGATACTTACGCTTTTATCGCTATTTCAGAAAAATCCAAAATAAAAGTATCCAAAAGAATCACAGGGGAACCTACCAAAACCCTCTTTGAAAATCAACGTATTTTCTTGGAAAAATCATTAAATGAATTGTTGAAAATGCTAAAAAAATAATCTATTGGACAATTAAAATGAAAGAGGAATCCGGAAGTGAAGAGTTGTTACACAAGCTGTCGCCAAAAAAAATGGCAAATATCTTACACGATCCCCTAAAAACCGCTAAAGCTGTAAATCTGGTATACATAACAGATGTCGATACACCGGGAATAAGCAGACAAAAAAGCGGGAAAAACTTTAATTATTTTCTGGAAGGAAAGGAAATAAAAAATAAAGATGTTTTAGAAAGAATAAACAAACTGGTGATTCCCCCTGCTTGGGAAAATGTTTGGATTTGTGCGCTTGAAAACGGACACTTGCAGGCAACGGGCATTGATATAAAAAAACGAAAACAATACAGGTATCATCCTGCATGGATCGCATTACGCAATCACAGCAAATATTACCGGATGATTCAGTTTGCCCATGCTTTGCCCCAAATAAGGCTTCATATTGAAAAAGATCTTGCGCGCAAAGGCCTGCCGCAAGAAAAAGTACTTGCAGCAGTGGTGAGCTTGATGGAACGTACTCACATAAGAGTGGGAAATAATATTTACGAAAAACTATATGGCTCTTTTGGACTCACCACGTTTCAAGACAAACATGTTGATATAAAAGGAAATACAATTAAACTTTCCTTTAAAGGGAAAAAGGGAGTATATCACGATATCCAATTAAAAAATCCAAAATTATCGCGGATCGTACAACGATGCAAGGAGATCCCTGGTAAAGAGTTATTTCAGTATGACGACGGATATGGACAACGGCACCCTATTGATTCGGGAATGGTAAATGATTATATAAGGGAAATAGCCGGTGAAAACTACACTTCAAAAGATTTCAGAACTTGGGCAGGAACGGTGAGTGCATTTTTGGCTTTAAAAGAATTAGGGTGTGCCGAAACACCTGCAGACCAAAAGAAAAAAATGGCTGAAGCTATTGATAAAGTAGCAGCAAAATTAGGAAATACCCGAAACGTATGCAAAAAATATTACGTTCATCCTCTCATTTTAAGTCTATACGAAAATGGGACTCTTCAAAAATATTTTGATCAATTGGATGAAATAGAGAGAAATGATAACCAAACAGACTTGACAAGTGAAGAGAAAATTATACTTGACATTTTAGAAAAGGGAATGTCGTTCCAATATTGTTAATTCTCGAAAATAACCACTTTTTTTAGTACACACCTAAAGAGGTATTTCTTATTTAAAAGCACCACTAATCTTCGATTTTCATAATCTTTTTAGACTAAAAAATTCACGCTTTAACGACTTTCCCGCCATTGAAATGATGGTATTGCTCAGTCATATAACTCGAATATATCGAATTATGACGAGACTACTCAGATTTTTCTTTGTTTTTTCTGGATCCGTTATTCTCCTTTTTCTCATATTGAATAAAGGAGATTATACCCTCACCTTCAACAAATGCTTTTTTCACATCGCTGATGTTCTCAATTCCGTTTTCCCGCAATGAACTCATTAATTCATCCTTTGTCAGCAATTCTTTACGCATGTTTCTCAGGTTCAGATTCCCGTCTTTAATGATCAAAAGAGGCTGATGTTCGAAAATTTTTTGAAAGAATGTAAAGTGATATGTCAACTGATTGACCCCATGGTTGCATAGCAGGAAAACAAGCAACATGATAATGCCGTCCCCGATGGTAGTAAAATCTCCAAGAGCATGAGAGGCAGCTTCTGTAAGCAGCAATACGAAAACCAAGTCCATAGCCGTGAGCTCACCGGTGGTCCGGCGGGTGAGGATGCGAAGCATGAAGAGAATGAAAAAATACAACACCATACCTCGAACGATCAGTTCCAGCACAGGGTATTCAGGGATAAAGACATCCTGCCAGTTGTCGGGTGAAAATTTCATTTCTGATTGAATAATTTTTTTTAAAAATATGTTTTAAAAGGCATTGTAATACTCAGCTTATATCATTTTCAGCTAATATATTCTTAAGTTTCTTTACGGCCGGACCGGTAAGCACTTCACCATTGATTCCGAATCGCGAACCGTGGCAAGGACAATCCCACGATTTTTCTTCGCTGTTCCATTTGACAGTACAGTGCAGGTGTGTGCAGTCGCTTTGCAAAATATATTCCTTGCCTGCGTCGTCCTTATATACGGCCAATGAGTATCCTTCGTAGTTGACCACTTTGCCTTGTCCGTTTTCAAGGGCGGCCAGTGTCCTGATTTTGTCCACCGAAAACCGGTCAAACAGAAGATGTTTTACTACATCGGCACCCTCTTTCACGAAATTGGTAAACGATGCAAGCGGTTTTACTCGGGCGGGGTCGAAGAGTTTTTTGTATATACTGTCGCCTGTGGCAACGAGATCGGACAATGTTTTGGCGGCGAGCGTTCCGAAAATCATTCCGTTACCGGTGTAGCCCGTGGCACAGTACACATTGTCGGGACTACCGGGAAGATGCCCGATGTAGGGCAGTCCGTCCGCCGACTGGTAAAATTGCGATGACCATTTGTACGCTACCCGTTCGATGTCGAAATACCGGCCTACGTAATTTACCAATCTTTCAAAGCATTCGTTCGTATTTTCAATGTCGCCTGTTTTATGGTCTTCCCCTCCGGCAATCAGGTACTCTTCGCCATTGATGACGTGCGTGCGGTAGTAATGATATGCCTCATACAAGTCGTAACCGAGCGCCTGCGGATAATTGTTATCCTTCAGTTTCAAGGCAACAACATAGCTACGATAGGGAGCGTTCCTGAAGTGCATGATGTTTTTGCCGGGCGGCAGATGAGTGGCATATATAACGTGGTCACACACGATATTGCCTTGTTCGGTGGATACCACAAGGTGATCCCCTTCTTTTTCCACCCCGGCGACTCGGCAGCCTTCTACAAACCTTCCGCCGCCCTTTCCATATTCATCCATCAAGCCTTTTATATACTTTATGGGGTGAAATTGTGCCTGACCCGGTATTTCGACCACTTTTGTGCAAGGTATCATATCGAAAGGATTCTTATCGGCTTCGTTTATTTCGATCCCCGCCTTACGACTTCCTTCCACCAGGTCGTCGAGGATTTTTTCCTGCTTCCCGTCTACTGAAAACAAGTAAGCCGTACGGGTCGAATAATCGCAATCTATATTGAATTCAACTATATTGCCGTGTATGATTTCCAGCGCTTCGCCGGCAGCCTGAGCCAGTAATTTGGCTGCATCTAAACCGAAATCAGTGATAACGACATCATAGGAAGCATCAAAAAAATTATTCAGATGCGCGGTTGTGCCACTTGTAGTGCCGTAGCCCATGTGGGCGGCTTCAATTATCATACAGTCAAATCCTTTTTTCTGAAGATTCAACGCGCATGTGACTCCTGTTATCCCGGCACCGACGATCACAACGTCAATGTCGGTGTTATCAACATCATTTTCGTGGCCATGCACCGTAATTTCGGATTGCCACAGACTTTCCAATGTGCCGTCTCGTTTCATACAATGGTTTGTTTAATGGAAAAATGTTTCTTTGAAATTGTCAACCGGATAATGGATAACCCTGAGCTGTCATAGCATGGGTAAGGCCGGCCCTTTCTGCAAATAACCGGTGTTGCTGGATAACCGCGTTGAGGTACCCTGGCTCGGGAATTCTGTTCTTATTCCTGTCCAGGTCATACAAGCCGCAGTTGCTGTATCGATTCAAGTCATCCCAGTCGGGCCTGTCGAGCACGGGATATATGCAAATCCCCCATATCGGGACCCGCTTCTCCAATGCCGTCAGGCATTCGCTTGTTATTTCCTCCATCCACGGAACGCGCCCTACGCCGAAATGCCCCGTTTCGGCTAAAAAGAGGGGACGTTCGTACCGGTCATAAACCTCTTGCAGGAGCTGGTGCAGGGGCACCCGTTTGTTTTCCGTTTCGGGCCAGGGAAGCGTGTCGGAATAAATGATCCACTGACAATTCCAGTAATAATTAAGCCCCACGATATCGAGAAAGGATTCATCGCCTCCCAGTTCCGGGCATATCTTGCCCGATATCATGTCCATTGCCTGGTACGCGTATTCATTCACCTCATGCAGATGGCCCGGTGTGGCCGAACCGTCCCCGTGAATTTTGATCAAAGGCTCGGCCCAGATTATCCTGCAGGCCGGGATGGTTCTTTTCAGGGCTTTAACGCCGATGATTGCAGCCTTGCATAGATGATACTTCACGTCCCATCCGCTGTTTGCGGCGTAAGGAGTCGTGCCTCTGTCTTCGCCCGAGAACCACGATAAAAAGCTTATTTCATTGATGGGAATCACCATCAGATTTTGTTTCGCGTGAGCCTTGTAAAACCGGGCGAAGGCTAGACAGAGTTTTTCGAACCGTTCGCAGAACATTGGGTGTGTGGGGAAAAGATCGTCGGGATAGCCAAAATGGATCAAGTCCCAAATTTGTTGGATGCCGTATTTTTCCGCTGCCGAAATGCGGCTCGAAATATTCGAGAAATCATATTCTTCCTTGGTTTTCTCCACCTCACTCCAGCAAATTCCTTCACGTACGACGTGAATACCAGTCTCGCTCAATAGTTGGTAATCTTGTTCTACACGGAAATTGTGTTGTGTTTCTTTCAAAAGATTAATCCTCTCTCCCCTACGGTTCAAGTGATCAGCACATTCAAACCCTCCCATAAAAAAAGTTTTAAAAGGATTATTCGTAAGTTGATCCATCATTATTTATTCTCCCGATTTTTCGAGTTTGGCAAAAAGGTCTAAAGCATTTTTAAACGCCTGATCCATGTTGAAATATTTATAATTGGCCAGACGCCCTACAAAATAAATACCTTTTAATTTATCGGCTTCCCGTTCATACATTTCATAAATTTCCCTGTTTTTCTTGTTGGGTACGGGATAATAGGGTTCACCCTCGGCCGTAGTATATTCTTTAACAACCGTGGTCTTTTCGGATTTTTGATTCCCGAAATGTTTGTACTCGATAATGCGGGTGTAACCGACCTCCTTGCCGGGATAGTTAATGACCGAATTTTCCTGGAAATATTCCTGATCCATTGTTTCGGTCACAAAATTGATGGACCGGTATTCCAGTTTCTCCTTCAGGCTATGCTTAAAGTCGAAAAAACGGTCAATGGGCCCGGTGTAAAATAATTTTTCGCAATCCCTGAATTCATCCTTCACATCAAAATAGTCCGTATTCAACAGTACTTCAATACGGGGATGATCCAGCATCTTTTTGAAAAGGGTCGTGTAACCGCCTTTGGGCAGGGCCTGGTATTTATCGGTGAAATACCGGTCTTCGAAATTGGTTCTCACCGGTATGCGTTCAAGCACTGATGCATCCAATTCAGCTGGATACTTATCCCATTGCTTTACGGTATAGTACTTAAACATTTTTTCGTACAAGTATTCACCTATTTTATTCAGGACAGCTTCTTCTCCGTTAGAAGGAGAATCTATTCTTACTCTGTTGGCTTCGAGCCAATCTTCCATTTCTTTTTCCGTTTGTATATTTTCTGCAAAGAGCGCATTAACGGTAGTTATATTCACCGGAACAGGCACCGTTTTATCGTCTACCCTAGCAAATACCTTGTGTTCCCACGGATACCATTCGGCAAAACGGTTTACGTATTCCCACACCGCTTCATCGTTTGTATGAAATAAATGGGCCCCGTATTTTGAGACGAGAATACCATTCCGGTCGATGTAATCGAAGCAGTTACCGCCTATATGATCACGTTTTTCTATCAATAACACCCGTTTACCAAGGGAAGCATATCTCTCGGCTATGACGGATCCGGAAATGCCGGCGCCGATTATGACGATATCTGCATGGTCTTTCATACCGAAACAGTTTTCCTCATTATATCCCTCATTTTCTCCACAGTGGTCTCCCACGAAGTGTTTTTGAGTATTTCGGCGTACTCTTGAAGCATCTTCTTGTTATCGATTTTGCTGTTGGAAATGGCCTCACAAAAATCGTCCGAAGTCTCAACCAGATTCACGCATGAGCTGTAATCCCGCACCACATCTGTTATTTTCGTCGAGATGATCGGTTTTTTTGCCGCCATGTATTCCAGTGTTTTTGTCGGGCTGATGTATCTGGTCGAATCATTCAGGGCGAAGGGCATCATGGCTATGTCAAAAGCTGCGAGATAAGCAGGAAGATCTTCATAATCTTTCATCCCTAAATAATGGATGTTCTCCAACCGAGGCAAATCGTTTTCCTCGATTTTTACTACCGGACCTATCATCACGAAAGCTACTTGAGGACATTTGAGAGCTGTCTCCCTTAACAGATTCAGATCAATCCGCTCGTCAATCACCCCAAAATACCCTACTATCGGATTTTTTATATGGGCTATGTCGTCAGGAAAATGCAGGATGTCGCACGCTTTGGAAAAATGCGTTTCGTCGACCGAACTCTTGAAACAATGTGTGTTGGGATGGTATTTCTTTTTAGCTTCATACAACGACTTTCCACCTGTAAACACAATATGCGAGGCTTTCATGGGAGCCCTCTCTTGAGCGATGATTTCCTTGGCCGCGCCCTTAAAAAGAGAAAGCTCGTCCATGCAGTCATAAACCAACATGTCGAATTGGAATGTTTCCAATACAGGAATAAAGGCGGCCGAATAAAACCATCCGATGGGAAATCGGGTGTTCGGCATGTTTCTTTCAAGCAAGGCCGGAATTTCTTTTATCCTTTTTACTCTGGGCTGCCACACGTCTATATTGGGCGCAACTCTTTTTTTATGGAAAGTGTTTTCTAAGCCCGGATCGAAAAGAATGGGCTCTTCAATTACCAGGATTTTGTAATGTCGGGATAATCGGGTTATCACATGTTGGGGGCGCTGGTAGACGAAACTCCAACGCAGATGACAGAATACAATCAGATCAAAACTGACTTCATGCCTAAATGAAGCTTTATTTTGATATACCACTTTTTGTTTATTTATTTTTATTTCCATAATTTCATAATTTTAAAATATTACAATAAAGAGCATAAGTTTTTTATTGCATGTATAATACATGCATGTTAAGCTGTATAGAAAAGAGATAAAAAAGCTAGTAATATTAGCTTTATTTATTTCACGTAGAAAATGTTTTTCAGTGGAATAAAAGCCTGTCCAGAATAAAAACAATATTTATGACATTCCTTGTATTCCTATCGGTTGACAAAGTAGTATAAAGATAAACCATAGTATAGCTTTCAACAATACTATGGCCGTGTTTGTTTATCTTCCGCGAGAGTCGGATTTATCCGAATCCTTATTGCTTCTTGATCCCGAACGATCGTCCGAATCCTTTTTCGTGTTTTTGGAGTCGGAGCGTTTGTCGCCGCCTTTGCCTTGCTGTGAAGTAGAGCCTTGTTTACGGCCGTTGTCTTCGTTTGTTTTCTTTGAGTCCATAATTGTTTTTTTATTTTAAAACCCGATTCGTTTCGGATACATATATAAAACCGTTTGTTCCTTTTGTTTGTTCGCAACTCTCTTTCGTCTTAATCATTATTATATATAAGTAACCACTAGTGTCCCATTAAAATTAGGACGTTATTAATAATCAAATAAACCTGGTCCA
>JABNAD010001048.1_pt1 | contig 11674 bp, 7 predicted proteins | sample 7240381 | NCBI WGS metagenome assembly JABNAD01 (sample SAMN11332834, study PRJNA596920) | anaerobic digester metagenome | biome: digested sludge; isolation source: digested sewage sludge-derived enrichment culture grown on H2/CO2 | place: Germany: Goettingen | reverse complement strand
TCCTTGTTAAATCTAATTAATTCATATTAAATCAAGTTAATTATATTTTAATCAATATTTTAATAATAATTATGTTACTTTGATTTATATTTATTTCCAGAGAACCTTTTTCTCTCAGTAACTTTTTCTCACAGTATTTTTACATCAAATAGTTTTAATTCCACTCAATACTTTCATATTTTTAGTATTTTCAAATTAGTTCAGTATTTATTAAATTCTTATTTTACCTCCGAAGATGATCAAAAAAAACCAGGGTTGAAATTCATTTTTTACTACCATAACGGCGTACATGCTCCCAAGCCTGATGATACTTTTTAAAACCATCTTTATTGGTGTACATGGATGTTTCGTTCCTCTCAAACACTTCCCGATCTTCACCCACGGGACAGACTTTGATACAGATACCGCAGGGGGACCTGTATTCTTTCCTAAGTTTTTTGCTGCGATGGGCACAGTTCATCTTGTTTATCAGGGGAGGGAAATCAGTTTCAGTCATATAATCTGATTTTATGGCATTTACTGGGCAATTCTGGGCGCAGGACAAACACCGGGTACACAGATCATCACCTTGAATGGTATTCCCTTCCAGTTTCAGGGTGGTGAATATGCTGGTAAAACGCACCCTGGGGCCCCATTCTGGTGTTAAGAGAACGTTATTCAACCCGAATGAACCCAGGCCCGCCAGGAATGCGGCGTGTTTATGGGAAAAGAATGATAGGGGCTTTTTCAGGAGAACATCAATATCCCCATAACCATCCCTTGGAATGAAAATAGATGGATGGCCTTTCATGGTTAGAAAATTGGATATTTCATAGGCTTTAGTATCCAGGAGGATGTTCACAGTTTCATAGAGTTCATGATAGTAGATAGATGGGGCAGTTTCCACAATTGGGAGCTGTACTGGTAAACCAATCACCACCACAGTCCTGGCCTCAGGATATATGGACTGGGGCCAGAATTCTCGGGGTATCCAGTTAGAAAAATGCTGCGTGAGTTCTTCAGGGGGTTCTTCCCACTTTTCTACCGGTGCAAAACCCACCATGGGTATTCCCAGGTCACGACATTTATCCAGAAGCTCTCTTCTAACCTTACTGGAACTTTTTGATTTCATTCTTATACTCCAATTGTTATAATATCAATATTTGTGTGTGTCAGAGAATAAAAATTGTGGAAAATGAATTATGGATCAAAGAAAGAGATGGGAGAATAAAAAGAGATTGAGTGGATTAATTCTAATTACTGAAGTAAAACTCAAGTTTGACTTCTATTTTTACCACTATTTTTGATCCACTTCAATACCTCAAACCATAACACACTCAGCACACCTGCAGCAAGGCATAATAAAATCTCCCACAGATTAAGGGGGCAGAACTTGAACAATTGTTGAAGGGGTGGGAAATACAGGATTGCAGCTAGGAAAACTACTGCACCGCCTAAAACCCACCATAGGGCCTGGTTAGGGGAGCGAAGTGTTTGGTAGATGGTGCGGGACCAGGAGCGATTGGTGAGTATCAGGGCCAGGTTAGCGAAGATTAGGGTTATGTAACTTAATGTCCGGGCACTGGCTTCTCCCTGCCAGTTAAGCCCCACCAGGTAAACAGCCAGAACCACCACCAGAACCACTATTCCCTGTAAAATGCTCATTCCAATGTTTTTCCTGCTGAATAATTTTTCAGATGAACTGCGAGGGGGGCGTTGCATGGCATTGGCCTCAGCTGGTTCTGCTTCAAAGACCACAGAACACGCAGGGTCTATGATGAGTTCCAGGAACACTATCTGCACAGGGAACAGGACCAGGGGCCACTGGAATAGTACTGGTAAAAATGACATTCCAATAATGGGAACATGCACTGCGAAGATGTAGGCAGTGGCTTTTTTCAGGTTATCGTAGATACGCCTGCCCATCTTCACACTGGCAACAATGGATGAAAAATCATCCTTCAATAGTACCAGGGCTGATGCTTCCCTGGCCACATCAGTACCACGCCCACCCATACTTATACCGATCTGGGCGGATTTAAGGGCCGGGGCATCGTTAACACCATCCCCAGTCATGGCCACGATCTCACCATTGGCTTTAAGAGCCTCCACCAGGCGCAACTTCATCTCCGGCACCATACGGGCAAAAATGTTTACATTTTTCACCCGTTCTTTCAGGGTCTCATCATCCATCTCATTGAGCTGGTCACCAGTTATAACATTTTCTGGTTTTTTAAGTCCTATTTTTTGGGCTATGTTCCTGGCAGTTCCGGGGTAGTCTCCAGTTATCATCACCACCCTTATACCTGCCTGGTAACACTCCATTACTGCCTGGGGAACCTCTTCACGAACAGGGTCCAGGAAGCCTACCAGTCCCAGAAACTGGAAGTTAAAGTCATGCTGCTTACCAGGGAGATCCTCACTTTTAAATGATGCACGGGCCACACCTATTATCCTCAGACCTTCACCGGCCATTAAAGATATATTACTGGATAACTGTTCCAGTTCTTCTCTTTTAAGGTGGCACAGATCCGCCACAGCTTCTGGTGCTCCTTTAGCTGCTATTATATAATCTTCACCATCAGGGGATTGCCATACATGTGACATGGCCAGAAGTTCTGGGGATAAGGGGTATTCATGGACCAGTTGCCAGTCCTCATGGAGGTGTTCAGTTTCCTGTAGGGTTTCATCACCAAATCCTTTGAGGGCTTTCTCCATGGGATCAAATGGGTCACGCTGACTGGCCAGTATACTGAACTCCACCAGTTCATGGAATGACTCAGGTAGATGGTCAGTGGCACTGGTCACGTTATAAAATTGAGCCCCATTCATGATCTTACCCACTGACATCTGATTTAAGGTCAGGGTGCCGGTTTTATCCACACAGAGGACGGTGGTTGATCCCAGGGCTTGAATGGCATGTGAACGTCGAGTTAGCACGTTTTTTTTGGATATTCTCCAGGCACCCAGTGCCAGGAAGATGGTGAGAACCACCGGGAACTCCTCAGGGAGAATTGCCATGGCCAGAGTTATGCCAGCCAGGAAGCCGTTAAGCCAGTCCTGTCTGGTGAGTCCGTAGATCACTACCACTGCGGCGCATAGTCCTACACCAAGGAGTGCCATGTTCCGTACCAGTGTACGGGTTTCCATCTGAAGACTGGTGTCTTCTGTTTCCAGGGACTGGAGGCGTTTACCTATACGGCCCATCTCCGTTTCCAGGCCGGTGGAGATAACCTGAGCCACTCCCTGGCCCTGTACCACCAGTGTTCCCGAGTAAACTGAGGGTAGACCATCACCACCAGGCGGATGCATATCCAACAATCCCCCACACTGCACCTTTCTAACCGGTACTGATTCCCCTGTTAATAGGGACTCATTGATTAGGAGGTTACTGCACGATAGTACCACACCATCTGCCGGGACCCGGTCACCCTCCTTGAGCATGATTACATCACCAGTAACTACTTCCCGCCCTGGAATTCTCTTCTCTTTCCCGTCACGTATGACCAGGGCCCGGGGACTGGAAAGATCCCGGAGTGCTTCCAGGGTGCGTTCTGTTTTACGTTCCTGGTAGAAAGTAATCCCCATAATCACAAAAACAAATCCCAGGAGCATCAATGCCTCCTGAAGATCTCCTAAAACAAGATAAATAGTACCACAAGCAATTAAAAGGAGGAACATAGGTTCCCGGATTACCTCCAGAACAATGGTTAAAAAGGACCTCTCCTCAGTTGATGGAAGCTCGTTATAGCCCTGATCCTTTATTTTCTGGACTGCTTCTGCTTCCCCGAGTCCTTTAATGTTTTCCAGGTCCAGTTCATTTACCAAATTGTTGCCTCCCGTGAAAATTATCTTCAAGTTTATTAAGATATGGGGAAGGCCATATATATCTTTTTCCATCAATATACGTGTTAGGAATGCCTAATTGGGTTAAATAGAATGTTAGGGTTATCTAATTTGTGATAGGGTTGCCTAACTTTTGAAAAATATAAAAAAAGTATGATTTAATTTATTTTTTGAATTAAGATATTCGGTTTACAAATATTTATTTACAATTATAGAGAAAATTTGATGGGTGCATAACCGGTTATGTCCTTCTGAATCTGTACTTTTTCCAGTCGGGTGATTTGTACCAGTTCAGTTATTTTTTACTAGTTCAGTGATTTTTACCATTCCATTGATTTTTAACCAGTTTAGTGATTTTTACCATTCCATAGATTCCAGACGATCCATGGCTTCCTGGAGATCCTCGTAAGAAGTGGCATAGGATATTCGGAAGTGACCTTCACCGTACTTACCAAAGGAAGAACCTGGAACTAAGACCACATCTTTTTTAAGAGCAGCTTCTGTGAATTTTTCAGGATTATCTATTCGTGGGAACACGTAAAAGGCCCCATTTGGTTGATTGCATTCTATTCCCATATCACGCAGTCTTCCCACCACCAGATCCCGCCTCCTCTGAAACTCATCCCTCATTTGAACTACACTATCCTGAGGTCCCTGAAGGGCTGCTAAGGCAGCTTTTTGGGATATGGAAGTTGCACAGGTGACACTGTACTGGTGTACTTTTAAAACAGATTCCATTAAACTGGGCGGTACTGCGAGGTATCCAATACGGAAACCAGTCATGGCATAGGTTTTGGAGAAGCCATTAATGGTTATCACGTTATCTGAGTAGCTTGCCGGACTGTAATGTTTTTTATCATAAATGATATGGTCGTATATCTCATCGGAGATAAGAATCAGGTTATGGTCATCGGCAATGTCAGCCAGACCCTTAACATCCTCTTTTTCCAGGACGGCACCAGTAGGATTGTTGGGTGAATTAATTAAAATGGCCTTGGTATGAGGTGTGACCTGCTCCAGTACATCTTCAGGTAACATCCTGAAATCATTTTCATCCTTAAGGGGTGCTGGTACGGATTTACCTCCACTGAGCTTCACACAGGCATCATAGGCTACGAAACCAGGATCAGGAATGATCACTTCATCTTTTTCCTCTACCAGTGCGTTGATACAGGAATAAAGTGCGCCACTGGCTCCAACAGTAACTATGATTGATTCAGGAGATGCTTGGATGTGATTCTCAGTCTGTAATTTATGACATATGGCTTCCCGTAGTTCCATTATCCCGGTGTTGCCGGTGTAATGGGTGAAACCCTCATCCAGCGCTTCTTTAACTGCTTCGCGGATGTGGGGTGGGGTGTCAAAGTCTGGCTCGCCCAGTGCCAGGTTAATGGAGTCAGCCCCCACCATATCAAACATTCTCCTTATTCCAGATAGATCAATGGACTCTACTCGTTTAGCTGGTTTCATGATAATTACCTTTTGAAAACATTACTTTTCCTAATTTTTATCTTGCTGATAATTTTTTTATTTATCTTCAAGTATAAATGAAATTATGGCTAAGTGAAAATATGGCTTATCTAAAAAGGGAACTGGGACTTTTTGATGTGATTAACCTGGTTATTGGAACCATTGTTGGTGCCGATATTTACATCGCAGCTGCCTTTGGAGCAGGTTACCTGGGGCCTTCATCCATATTTGCCTGGTTAATCGCAGGTTTAATGGCAATCATCATTGCTTTATGTTTCTCAGAATGCTCATCTCTTTTACCGCGAGTAGGAGGTCCCTATGCCTATGCTAAGGAAGCATTCGGAGATTTCACGGGTTTCATGGTGGGGTGGTCACTACTAATCGCATCTTGGAGTGCAATAGCAGTTTTTCCTTTGGCATTTGTTTCATATTTATTATTTTTTTATCCTGCTATGCCTCAGTGGATGCAGGTACTGATAAAAATCTTTTTTGTCCTTTTTTTAACCATAATAAATTATTATGGAGTTAAAGAAGCTGGAAAAGCCAATGATATTTTAACAATTCTAAAACTGGCCCCTATACTACTTTTTACCCTTTTTGGTATTGTGTATTTCCTGTTCAATCCTGGTTTATTTATGGCCAATTTCACACCACTGGCACCATTGGGGTTCGGAGGAATGGGTAGTGCACTGGTACTTATATTCTGGGCATATGTCGGGTTTGAACTGGTTACCGTGCCCGCTGATGAGATTAAGGATGCTAAAAAAACCATTCCCAGAGCCATAATCATGGGAATGAGTATCATCACACTTTTCTATCTGGTCACTAATCTGGTTATTTTGGGATCAGTACCATGGGTTCAACTGAGTACCAGCTCCGCACCATTGTCCCTGGCTGGAAGTGCACTTTTGGGTGGATTAGGAGCGATACTATTAACATTTGGGGCTTTATTTTCTATTTCCGGTTCTGATGAGGCAGGTATACTGTCATCTGCCCGTATTCCCTATGCCATGGCAGGAGACGGACTTTTACCTCATGTATTTGCCAGGGTTCATCCTGAATATGGCACCCCCTATGTTGCACTTTACGTGCAGAGTATTGTCACTCTTATTGCGGCGATTTTTGGTAATATCAGTCAGCTTATCATATTATCTGTTTTCACTCTCCTTTTTTGCTACCTGGTAACATGTTTAGCTGTTTTTCCCCTCAAAAAGAAATACACTGGTGGTATTAATCTGCCCTGGATTATTCCAGTAACAGGGGTAGTTATTTCTATTTATATGATGGCCCAGTGTAATTTCAACCAGATAATAGTAGGATTGATATTTCTGGTTTTAGGAATACCTGTTTTCTTGAAATATGCTCCGGGTAAAGAGGTCGCCTATGTTAGGAAGGATATTGAGCTGGGAAGGGGTATTTTTGCCCACTGGTTGAGGGCTCCGGATAGATTCTTGGCCTATTTTTTAAGATGGTTGGTTGAATTAATTTGGAAGATAATGAAACATTTTAATTGAAATTTTTATTAGTTAATACATCAAATCATATACGTAATTAATATCATTCGGTAGGGTGGGAAATTTCTTGATAATTAAGTGGATTAAAGGTCAAAAGAACTTAATTCTTGTTTTGGCGTTATACTTATTTCTGTCAGCTATTTTATTTGCTAATTTTAAATATATGATCAATCCTGATGGAATAGCCTATATTAGTATTGCCAAAGATTATCTTAATGGACACATATTTTACGCAATTAATGGTTATTGGAGTCCTTTATATTCATGGATTTTGATTCCATTCATATGCATCTGGCCTGGAAATTTAGGGAATGTAATGGTCGCAAAAATATTAGCTATTATTATAGGTTTATTTGTGTTTGTAGCGGTTTATTTAATCGTTGATAAATTAAATTTTAATAATTATCTAAAAATGGTTATTTTGTTTGCATTAATTCCCATTATGCTTCATTTTAGCTTAAATTTCATTATGCCAGATTTGTTAGTTACATGTATTCTTTTATATTACTTAAATTTTTTAATGGATGAAAAGTATCGTAAAACAATATATATGGGGCTTTTAACAGGTTTACTTGGAGTATTGGCATTTTTAGCAAAAAGTTATGTATTTTACTTTTTTTTGATTCATTTTATTTTAACTAATTTATTTTATATTAAAAAATTCCCCCTAGATAAATCAAATGTTAAGAAAAATCTATTAATGGGGTTATCTGTTTTTTTAATAATCAGTGGTGTTTGGTCAGGTGTTATCAGTGAAAAATATCAAACAATCACGATTGGAACTACAGGATCTTATAATTATGCATTAGTAGGTCCTGAATCCAATGGTCCGGCAGTTTACCAAGGCCTAATTAATCCCACTAACGAATTTTCTGTTAGTTCTTGGGAGGATCCCAGTTATTTACAAATGAAAAAATGGAATCCATTAGCTTCACCCCACAATTTAGCCCATCAGTTCATGATTACTGCAAATAATATCAATAAACTAATTTTCATATTGAGTGTATTGTTAGTTCCAGTTTTTGCTATCGTGTTTGCGTTATTCTTTTTATTTAAATCCAGGGAAACATCAATTAAAAATAATATAATACTTATTTTAGGCACTATGGTTCTTTATACTGCAGGATATGTTATGATTCTCATTGAAGAAAGATATTTATGGTTTGTTTTAATACTATCATTTATATTGGGCTTTTATTGTTTAAAATTGCTTTATGAAGAAAAATATATCAAAATGAAATTTTTTAGGATAATTGCTATGTTATTGGCAGTATCCTTAGCTTTTTATCCAATATTATCCCTTCATGAATATTCTGGCGCATCTAAAATATTTTATGAAATAAGTTTAGATTTAAAATCAAATGGAATAAATGGTAATTTAGTTTCTAATGATCAATGGGAAATTATGAATTATTTTAGCTATTATTTAGATAGTAAATATTATGGAATGACTAAAAACCAGTCTGATTCAGAATTAAAAGAAACTTTAATTTCACATCAAATTGATTATTATTTTCTTTGGGGTGGATCATCCTCGAAGGACTTTTTAGGAGAAATTGTATACCAAACTGAATATTTAACCGTCTATAAAATAAGAAAATAATTAATAATGTGTATTCAAGTAATTAGTTATCATATGCAGGATCCACAATTATAACACCCGAAAGTTTCACACCAGGGTGTTAAATCTCCTTTTAAGGCTTTTTCATATTCATTTTCAAGGAATTCATCATTTATGCCCACATTTATATCTTTCCAGGGAAGTTCATCACCTAAGTTTAATTGTGGTGTTAATTTTTTCCACTCACCTAGGGAAACTCGTCTTTTGGAGGTTTCTTCAATAATATCAGATAGATCAGCACCACCCACTGACAATATGTACTGCACCAGGGATTTGTTGGGATTTTCCGCCTTGAAATGCCTGTTTTTGGTGTGTTTTTTCAAGTATTTTACCCTGGCCTTGATATCTTTTAGGTTGAACTCTGTCCACTGGAAGGGAGTGTGGGGTTTTGGTATGAATGGGTTTACACTTATCCTGAGTGAATTCGTGTGTGGGGCCATAACTTCAAGATCCCTCACCAGATTCATCAGGTCTTCCAGGTCACTTTCTGTTTCCGTTGGCAGTCCTACCAGGAAATACAGCTTAACATTCAACTTCAAATTGAATGCAGTTTCCATGGTGCTCCTGATATCATCATCAGTGATTGGTTTATTGACCACCTGTCTGAGTCTCCAAGTGGATTCCGGGGCAATGGTAATGGTTCTAAGGCCACTTTCTTTCAAGCTTTCCAGAAGATCCCTGGAAATTGATTCAATACGCAGGGATGGTGTGGTGACCTGGAAATCACGCTGGAGGAGTTCACGGCACAACTCTTCTATATGGGAATAATCAGAAACAGCCCCACCAATGAGTGCAATTTTCTCCAGACCAGTGGCCTCTCTTCCAGCTTCTGCAGTTTGAATAATGGTCTTAAAATCAACTTCTCTACGGGGACGGTAAAGACAGCCAGCCATGCAGAAACGACAACCCCTGGCACAGCCCCGGGAGACTTCCAGGAGGAATGATTTTCCAAAGGCCGGGATCAACTCTTTATTATCAGTTTCAGGAAACACCTGGCGAACTGGACGCCAGGCATCATGCATATCATCCACCTGGACCAAATTGGCTTTATTACCTGGAATGTAAACTCCTTCCACATCTAGGAAAGCATCAATCTCCCTCCGTGGGTTATCCAGTTGGCTCAGTTTATCCAGAAAATCAGGTAGAATAACCTCACCATCTCCCACCAGGAAAAGGTCAATGAAATTACTCATTGGTAAAGGGTTGGAACTGGCACAGGGACCACCAGCTATTATCATAGGATCATCTAAACTTCTATCCTCTTTTCGAACCTTTAATCCGCCTTCCCTAATCATTTCCAGGACATGGAAGTAATCCTGTTCATATTGAAGGGAGAAACCAACCACATCAAAATCTCTAAGGGGTGAACCAGTTTCCAGACTTTTACCATAAGGGTAGACCACTCTTTCGCAGTAAACATCCTCTTGGTGGTTTAAAAAGTCGTAGATGATGTGGAAACCCAGTGAGGACATGGCACTGCGGTAGAGATTGGGGTAGCATGAGGCGAAGCGAAGTCCAATTTTAAGTGGATCCTTCACCACCACATTGTGTTCCAAGAGCATAGTTAGTATTATATTATTTGCAGTATATTTAAGATGTTTAAAGATGAGTCTATGATATATTAGATTTCGGGCTAAATACGGAACGGAATATAAAAACTAATAACAAAGTTGAAACTAGAATTTGAAGGGGAATACCCATAAATAACATTATGTCTAAGGGGTAAACAAAGTATCCAATTGATAACCAGACTAGATAAGCAAATAATGATAAAATTGATAATAAAAAATATAGGTAGAGTTTAGCTTTTTTCACTTTATATATGTATAAACTTATTGGAATGATAATTGGAAATGTGATAGCTAATACTCGGTATACATCTGTAGCCAGTAACATCTGTAGAAAAATAAATGGTAGTGTTATTAATGATATTTTTAAAAAATCGTTTTTAACTTCATTTAAGTTCATGAGAGCAATTAACCAAAGAGATGAAAAGGTCAAAAAATAAGAAACGAATAACATGCTTTGATTATTTATGTGGAATTTTATCATATCAATAGCATTAGTCAATGAATAATGACTTGTAAAACCGTAGTAATATCTTATGCTGATGAATATTATGGATGCAATGGCCAACATTAGAATGGTCTTTTTAATTGCGTTTGTCCTTCCCTGGTTTTTTAGAGTATAAAAGAAGTAAACGGGCAGTGTTAAAAGGATAGTTTCTTTGTTTAGAATGCCTAAGATAAGGGTAATAACATATATTATATCGTTTTCAATTAAAATAGCATAGAAAGCCAATAAGAATAATAGAAAGGAAAGGGAGTCTACTAGGGCTATGTTGTAAAATAAATAAATGGTAGCAGGCGCAAACAAGAAAAGAATTAATCCTAAAAAGCTTATTAACGGGCTAAATTTAAGTTTTTTTAGATAATAATACATTAAAACTCCAGTTGCAATAATTCCTGATGAATTGATTATAGTAAAACCAGTCCAGTGACTTAGGGGCAACACATAAACCAACAAGGGAGTCAATACTCTGTACGTATAAGGGGCGTTGACTCTTTGAAAGGGATTTAATGACATTTGAAGATAAAAACTGGAATCCGGAGTTGTAATAGCTGAAAATCCATATACTAAATTTTTTCCAAGGAACAAAATTAAAATAACAATACTCGATGCAAAAATGAGAACGATTAGGAACTCAAAAACCGATGATTTTTTTTTTTGTGAGTTTTCAGATTTTATCATGTTTTTCCATGTTAGGATATTATAATTGGATGTTGATGTATTATATCCGTTAAGAATCATTATATATTCTTCCATATATAATTTAAGGAGTATAAATGAAAAATAAAAAATATCGCAAAGTGGCAGTTGGAGGCACTTTCGACAAATTCCACGAAGGACACCGATTGCTAATAGAAAAAGCATTCCAAATAGCTGATAAAGTATTAATTGGAGTTACTTCCGACGAATTTGGAGGCGTGAAGGGAGAAATTGAGCCATGTAGTGTAAGGATGTCCAACCTGAACTCAGTGCTGAAAGAATACTCGAATTACATTTTATCCCGACTGGAAGAATCCTACGGGGTGACAGTAGATGATGAATCCATAGATGCTATTGTAGTAAGCCCTGAAACAGAGCCAACAGCATTTAAAATTAACCAGATACGCCGGGAGAAGGGAATGAAACCCCTGGACATAGTCACCATAAGCATGGTCATGGCAGATGATGGTAAGCC
>JABNAD010001047.1_pt1 | contig 11675 bp, 12 predicted proteins | sample 7240381 | NCBI WGS metagenome assembly JABNAD01 (sample SAMN11332834, study PRJNA596920) | anaerobic digester metagenome | biome: digested sludge; isolation source: digested sewage sludge-derived enrichment culture grown on H2/CO2 | place: Germany: Goettingen | reverse complement strand
GTTTTAGATGATTTTTTTAGTTCCAGTGTGTAACATATGTTTGACAAACCAACATTATTCACTATAAATATTAAGAAAGGGCAAATCAGAATTTTTCTCTGATTTGCCCACTTTTGTTTTATTTAATAAACTATTTTATTATTAACCATTTTCCTCATAACATTTATTTTTAGTACGATATACCCCTAAATTGAAATTCACTATACACAATCCTCAAACACTGGTTCAATATACTCTTTAATCAGTTTTATTCTATCTTGAGCATGGGGTGTATAAAAAGAAGCAATTGAAATAACTATATTTTTCTTTTCATTGACATAAATCACATTTCCTCCATCTCCCATAGCGGCATAAGCATGTTCTTCATCATCAATAATCCACCACAGATAACCATACGACAGTTCTCCCCACCTGCTATGTTCTTTTGTACTCTCATTTATCCATTCGGAAGATATAACTTGTTTACCATTCCATATTCCACCATCCAGGTACAGTTGACCAATCTTTGCCATATCCGCAGGAGTCAGGGTAAGACCCCATCCTGCTGCATTTACTCCATTTTGGTCAACAACCCAGCCGTTGACATCCTTAGCTTCGTAAAATGCCATTTGTTCCTCTTTATTATGAAAAATCACATTGGACTTGGTCTCAATTTCCAGCGGCGAGAATAAGTACTTTGTTGCGAAATCAAGCACGGATTGCCCGGTTGCTTTTACAAGAATACCTGAAAAAATATCTGGTCCTATAAGGGGAGCGTATCTGAATTCTCCAATCTGTCCTTTTCCTCCTAATAAATCAAGTGCAAATTTCACCCAGTTATCGCTGGTAAAATATTTTGTATAAGGTTCTGTTTTATGTTTATAGGGTGCTGTCATTGTCAACAGGTCTTTAAGTGTAATGCTCTGTATCGTTTTTTCTCCTCTTTTTACTGTGTAATCCGGAAAAAAATCCAATACTTTCTGATTAATGCTTTTTATGAACCCTTTGTCTATGGCTATGCCAATCAATATGGAAATAATACTTTTTGTTACTGAAAAAACATGGAGAGTGCTGGCAGCACTGCATTCGTTAAAGTACTTTTCATATACCGTTTTACCATTTTTCAGAACAATTATGCCTCCCATATTCTTGTAGCTGCTATTTATTACCTCTTCCATTTTTGTTTTTAAGTTCATGCATGATACCTCCTTATATTTTCCATATGCCCACCTCAGAATTAATTTACAGCATATTAGAAAATAATGGGCTCAATGGGAACGTAAATGTCCACTTCAATGATATGATTTTCATCAGCATCCGGATTATTACGATACACTTCAAATGGATAGGAATTTCTTGGAACGTAACCACTGCATGTAAGCCACTCCTTATACATGTAATCCCAGACATTGCTGAATTGTTCCTGCTGAATCCGGAAATGTCCAACCGCATACAGACCACCTTCTAACTTCATCCTTCCAAGAACTCCGTTTTCTTGTATCAGTATGTCCTTTGGAACCGTCAGGCACAGACTGGTACGAAACTGACTCTCATCTCCGAATTCCGGATTGTCATGATATATGGCAAGCAGCCAGTTTTGTTCGTCTACAAGAAGGTGCTGATTATTCGCATGAACAAATAACGTGTGTAGCAGATTGACATATTCTTTTGATAAAGTCTCATAAGTGCCGGTATGTCTGACATAAGCGACCTGTTTTTCTTCCAGGTTTTCTATTGTGATTTGACCAGTCACAGGAAACAGCTTTTCTGCCCATTCTTTCTTTGCTGTATCCTTATTGTACTCTGACAATAAAAAAGAATCTTTGCAATTCTTGCTATATTCCTTACGATATTCTCTTGGACTAATGCCATAATAATTCTTAAAAGCTCGGGAAAATACAGCTGAGTCCGTAAATCCAAGTTCATAAGCAATGTCCGTGATATTTTTATCTGCCCGATGTACTAGCAGAAAAAGTGCATTCTCCATACGGATTCGGTTCACATAATGAGCCAATGATTCATGTAACATACTCTGAAAAATTCGGCTGAAATGATACTTTGAGAACCCAGCGGCATTAGAAAGCTCCTCAATAGACATGGGCTGTCCGAAATGTTGCTCAATGTAGTCCTGTACTTTATGAATTCTTCGTATGTATTCTTCCTTACACTCCTGCTCTGACATATGATTTCCTCCTGTTCCTGTCACGGTTACACTTATCATACCTGAAATGTTATTTACAAATATACTAATTTTTTAAAATTGTAATAAATTAAGAAGATTTCATTACCATTTTTCATACCGAACTATTTCATCAATCTTTTTTCTTGGTCGTTGATTTGGTGCTTCATCACCATATCCCAACGTAATTATTCCGCACACATATTTATCTTCCGGAATGTTTAGAATAGGTCTGACAGCATCTTGTTCAAACCACGCTGTCCAACATGTTGCCAACCCCAAATGCTCTGCTTCAAGCAATATATGTTCTATCGCAATCGCTGTATCCCTAATAATTAGTTTAAGCTCTGGCTCAGGGCTGTTCTCATCCAGCCTGACACTGATGTCTTCAGAAATACGACAGCGAATATCTGCTACACACACAATAAATACTGAAGCTGTCATCATCCATTTTTGATTATGATCGGCAATTGTTAGTTTCTCTTTAGTTTCCTCTGATTCAACTATGATGAAAGTCCATGGTTGAGTATTGCTGCCTGATGGTGCTAATCTGGCACTTTCTAATATTTGAACAACCTTCTCTTTTTCAATTTTTTTATCAAGATATTTACGGATGCTTCTTCTGTTTTCTATTTGTTCCAGCATGTTAATCTCCTTTTCTATAGGTCATAAATGTTCACATAAATCTTTTGGCTCCCCGCCGCAGCACCTAACGATTTTGTAATTAAGCCAACGGAATCTTTCCATAAAAATTCTTCTGGTAATTGTTCTACATTCAATATTTCCATGTGTTTGTTGCTCCTTCATAAAATATAAATAGATCATAGTAGGTCTTAGACAGTCATAGGGGACGGTTCTCCTTGACCATTTCATTATATCTTTTAACACCGTTACTCTTAGATTTGGTGATTTCCCACAGAGAACTGCCCCCTATGGCGCATAAACAATTTTGGTTCGCTTCTCCTCTTTAACCAATCGCAATTATTTCTTTAATTTCTTTGCTCTAATCAGCAGAAAATCAGGCTTATGAATGTTGTCCAAATAATCATGATATTGATTCATTACCAACTCAGATGGAATTGGCTCTGACATCTGTTCAATACAGAATCCAGATTCGATTAAAGTGTTAATAATACTTGAAAACGTCCTATGATACTTAATAACTCCATCCTTAAACCATCGAGATTCTCTTTTACCATCAATTGAATAGTTAGAAATATTTGCATAGAGCTTTTTGCCATTTTCATCTTTAGTCCATCGATTTCCATATGTAAAACTTGTACTAAAAGGATGCTCTTGCGAGAAAATAAATTTACCACCGTTATTAAGCAATCTATATACTTGTTCCGCTACCATCTTAAAATCCTCTATATAATGCAACGCTAAAGAGCTAACAACCAAATCAAATGATGGATTAAGTTCTGATAAATCCTCCATATCCAATTTTTTGTATATAATCTGAGGTGATGAGTTTTCATTAATGGCAACCTGTAGCATTTTTTCGGATATGTCGATTCCTACCACCTCATCAGCTCCCATTCCTATGTACTTAACACAATGTTCTCCATAACCGCAACCAAGATCCAAAATACGAAGACCACTAAGTGGAGGTATCATTTCAAAAAGAGCAGGAATTTCAACAATTTCATTTGCATTCACTCCAGATCTTAATTTCTTATATGATTCAAAAAAAACATTATCATCGTAAATATTCTGTCTATTCAACGCTCATACCTTCTTCTTCTAAATTAATTTACCTGACTTTAAACTATAAGTCATAGTTTGTTATGTTATAAATCTATACTACTTTAACAAGTCAAGCAAATTCTATTTAACTGTGCGTTATTATATAATTTGTTTTTCATATTTTTGATAATGACATGCTCGCTTAATACACTATCGTTTTTAATTTCGCTTATAACATTTACAATTTATTTAAATTAAACTGTGGGTATTATATTTAGTCTTACTTCAACAAATATGCCATGGGGGTGAATCGTATACCATTCACAGTCTGCTCCTTGTCTATATCAACAAAACCAAGTCGATGATATACTTCTACTGCATATGGAGATGAATTTACAGTAATTTTGCTAATATCGTCCTGTTTTTTGCATATTTCTTTAACTGTCTGGAATAAACTTTTTGCTATACCTCGCCTATGATAATCCTTTTTTACAAACAGCATACATATATGATTAACTCCTCTTGTTGCTATTACGCCTGTCAAATCACCATTATCTATATATCCCCAAAAACGTAACTCTCCTTTATCAAATTTTTCAACAATAGAATTATATGATGTAAATTTTCTAAATTCTTCGATACCATCTGTTGAGTAATCAGGTGATTCAAATTCTTGAAAAACCGCCCACACTAAATCAAGAGAATTTTCAATATTTTCTTTCTTCAACTTAATAATATTCACACAAACCCACCTACCTAACACGAATTATTGTTTCGCATTTTTTTAAATATTTGGACATAAGATAATATATTTTATTTATAATTAGCACCAAATTTCACTACCAAAATACTGTTCCTGAAAGTATATTTTGTTGTTCAATTTCTTTTTTCGTAAACATCATATTCTATATTCAATTATTATGTGGCTCCTAATGTCATTTTTTCATTTTATAAATCTAATTTTATTTCATCTCATTATAAACATAATGGGAAATCCAAATGATCGACAAATTGGAATTTATCTATTTCAAAATCAACACTAACGCTCCATTAATAATCGACATATAGTTTGAATATTTCTGTCTATAGGTTGCGTTCCATCTACCCGAATGATCGGAATATTAATATATTCTAACCATACTGTTACATCATCTTCTGAACGTTGCTCAACCATATCAAAAAACTTTTTCTCTTTCTCATATAAATCGCCACCTTGTAAAATCCTGTCTCCAAATTTTTTATATGATCTATTTCTTACTCGTTTCATTCTAATTTCTTTTGGCGCACTAACCAATACCGCACAAGTAAACATGGAACTAACTTCTTCACCATAATTTCCTTTAACCGAAGCAAGTATAAAATTATCATATAGTTTTAGATCTTCTAACAATAAAGACGACACCTCTTCTCTTGTTCGTGCCATCTCATAGTTATAATCCATGCTATTTAAAGGGAAATAATAGTCTTCTATGTCCACAAACTTCCATTCTAATTTTTTAGAAAGTTCTTTGCCTAATGTACTTTTTCCTGCACCATTTCCACCACATACAATTATTCTATTTCCCATTCTATTTTCCTCATCAAATTCTTATTTAACTGTGCGTTATTAGCCAAACTAGAAGTTTATTTTATATCTTTATATTAATTTTATCTTACTTTGCTTTCCGAATTCATTTATATCTTTTGACATTTCGGACAATAATAAATGCTCCCGCCCATGTATGCTTCTTTGATTATTGTGGTGCCGCATATTTTACATGGGTTGTTGGCTGTGTTTTTGCTTAGTTTTGTTATGTAGCCGCCTAGGTTTCCGAACAGATCTTTTTCAGTGTCCCTGCCGCCTTGTTCTATCATTTCTTTTAGGGTAGTTTTAATTGAATCATAGAGGAGTTCTTTATCGCTTTTCGTAAATGATGAAACTTTTTTCTTTGGATGAATTCCGGCATTGAAGAGAATGTCCTGCAATGTGCCGTTACCTAAGCCTGGTATTCTTTGCTCAGTTGCCAGCAAAGCTTTTGCACTTAATTTTTGTGCTCCTGGTGCAGATAAAATTGCATTAAAATATTCCCTGTCAAATTCTTCAGAGATGGGAGATATACTTTCTTTGGCGCGTAAATAATATGAGTTGTCAAATCCTCCAACATTAAAGCACCATAGACCTCCATACATTTGAACTGATGCGCTCAAGGCTGTAAAATCATCAAATTCAACGAGAAGCTGGTGCTTTTGCGGTCTTTTTTCTTTAATCCCATGGAATCTTAAATTGACTCCATCCCCAAATAATAATACTGCATCCTCAACTGTGATTTCAACATATCCGGCTACTGCTTCTGCTCTGGTTATCACTTTTCCTGAGAGCATACTTTTGTAGTCCTGCGGATCATTGTTGAACCATGCAAATTTATGAGGAGATTGTGAAGCTATAACATCCTTAATTCGTTTTCCTGCAACAGTTTTGTTTAATTGCATTGATAATGTTGATGCTTCTGGTATTTCAATCATTTTTACACCCCCTAATGTAAATAAATAATCATGTATTAAGTTAATCGTACAATTTATTCGTTAAAATAATACTAGCATAGTATTGAGAAAACTGTCAATAAATGTTTCCTCAAAATGGTAATCGTTATATATGCTTTACCTTTACTTGGTGGAAGTGGTTTAATTTAAACTATAATTACTATTATTGAAAAATAAGTTTCTTACAAGTTAACTTTTTCTACCAAAATCAACTGTGAATCCATTGACAGCAAATATTCAAGGTTATAAGATAATATCAGAGGTGAAACAGATGAAAGAATTAAATATCAGTAAATGCATCATTCAAAAAAGAAAAGAAAAAGGAATTACACAGGAGCAATTAGCTGATTACATTGGTGTTTCAAAGGCTTCTGTTTCAAAATGGGAGTCTTCGCAAAGTTATCCGGACATTCTTCTTCTCCCTGAAATAGCAACTTATTTCAATATTACTGTTGATGAGCTGATAGGGTATTCTCCTCAGCTGACAAAAGATGATATTAAAAAAATATATACAAAATTTTGCAAGGACTTTGCAACAAGGCCGTTCGGTGAAGTGATGAATGAATACGAACAGATGATAAAAGAATATTATTCGTGTTTTCCTTTTCTTCTCACAATGGTTCAGCTTCTTTTGAATCATTTTACTTTAACTGACACAGATGAAAACAAGAAAGCTCTTTTGCAAAAATGTGTTTTTCTTTGCCGGCGTATTAAGGATAAATCTGATGTTGTGGATGAAATCAGGCAGGCTAATTCTATGGAGGCTGTTGCGGAAATGTTTAGCAGCAACTTTACCCGTGTGATTGATTTATTAGACAGTACAATTGTTCCTGTTTCAGGAGAGGATGAACTGCTTATTCAAGCATATATGTCTGTAGGAGACTCAAAAAAGGCCGCAAAAATATGTCAGGTAAACCTCTATCAGAAAGTAATAAGTATTTTATCGCTGCTTACAATAAATGCTTCGATGCACATGTCAGAGCCTGCGACGTTTGAAACAATTTATCAACAGGGTCGTCAGATTATCAAATCATTTGATTTAAAAAATATGGTATGCAATCCAGTAGCAGGAATACATTTAGTAGCGGCTCAAAGCTATATTATGCAGCAGGATAATGAAAAAGCATTGGATGCACTAGAAGAATACGTCGATATTGTATGTGGCTACACTTACCCGCTTAAAATCAGAGGCAGCAGCTATTTCAACTATATTGATGAATGGATTGAAGAAAGCATACCTCTGGGTTCTATTATTCCCAGGGATGAAAATGCAGTGAAAAAAAGTTTTATAGATGTGTTATATAATCCTATTTTTGAATCAATTAAAGGCGATGATAAATACAAGTTATTGATGAGCCGCTTAGAGCAAAATATGAAAAAATAATGGAGGCAGTTGCATAAATGGAAAATTCAAGTAATTCAAGCAATATGGAAACTAAAAGAATAATGACGTTTTTAGCAGTAACGTTTATTATTACTTATTTTGTGGAAATCTTCGTGATTGGCAGACTTGCAGTATCAATAGATCCAGCTATACAGACAGTTTTTCAGTTTTTAGTGGCATCTGTGATGTTAATCCCATCAATAGGGGTTGTCATTACTCGCATCATTACTAAAGAGGGTTTTAAAAATCTTTGGATAAAGCCTAATATCAAAGGTAATATAAAATATTATGTGTTCGCATGGTTTGGAATGATTGCACTTACTTTAATTGGCGCTGTAATATATTTTACTGTTTTTCCTGATAAATTTGATGGGAATATGACATATTTAATAAATATGTATAAAGCAACAGGCCAAAATGTATCAGCTGAAACTTTAAAAAATAAAATGTTTATACAAGTAGCAATGGCTATATTTCTCTCACCAATATTCAATGCATTATTTTGTTTCGGAGAAGAATGGGCGTGGAGAGGATATTTACTTCCGAAGATGATGAAAAAATTCAAACTATTACCTATGCTCTTAATAAACGGGGTTATATGGGGACTGTGGCATGCTCCTTTAACTGCTTTAGGACATAACTATGGATTAAATTATGTATGGTTCCCTTTTACAGGAATATTTGCAATGTGCATGTTTTGCATTGTTATTGGAACTATTTTTTCATATTTGACCATTAAGACAAAAAGTTGTATTCCTGCAGTTATCGCCCATGGCAGCTTAAATGGTTTTGCTGCAGTGGCCACGTATTTTACGGTTGATGGAGGGAATCCATTTGTAGGTCCTGGGGCAACAGGAATAGTTGGTGGCAGCGCATTTATTGTCACTGCTGTTATATTATACTTTTTATTAAATAAGGCTGGTATATCTGAGAACGTAACGGAAGAATAATTTTAATAATGATATAAGAAGTCAATTTACAGAAATTCTTTCACAAAATCGAGAAATGTATCTGTAGAAAATGCAGATACATTTCTTTATTCTCCTTTTAAAGGAACTGCTTTAAATATAGCTTTCTTATAATTTGCTAATTATCATTTGTTATATCGCCGTTTCCACTGACAGGTATTGTATCACCCAGAAACTTAGGGTTCGGCTTAAATATAGCCATAAAAAAATCCTTGACTCTTGCAGCTTTTTCTCGTATTTCTCTTAAATCCTGGCCTGCATATACCCTGATGTCAGCTGATACTCCATATGCTTCTATACCTAAGGCTCTTGCAGTGTATATGGCTCTATACAGATGATATTTTTGAGTAACAATAATAATTTTTTCAGCTTCAAATATTTCTTTTGCACGATAAATGCTGTCATAGGTAGATATGCCTGCATGATCCATAAAAACATGCTCGGAAGGTATTCCCCTCTCAACAGCATATCTCTTCATTGTGTTGACCTCATCGTATCCTTTGGTGCTGTGATCTCCGCTCATAATCAATCTGTCGGAAACCCCTTTATTATATAAATCCATGCCTGTCAAGATTCTGTCCTCCAACATTGGACTTGGATATCCGTCTCTTCTAACTCCGGCACCAAGAACCAATATGCAGTCCGCATTTTTATCTAATGATTCTTCAGCTGATATTATCATGTCTTCAGTGGAAGATTTCACATAAATATTGATAAATATAGTTAATAAAATTGCTAATATAATCAATGAAATAATTGCTTTAGAAATAAAAATCCCCACTTTAACTATTTTTTTCATAATGTCTCCTGATAAATACTCTTAGTTATATTCTACTAGATTATGATATAAATTGAAACATAAATCATATTATTTACATATAAAAATCTGGTAATTGATTTGTCATTACCAGATTTTATAGTTTTAAATTATTCTTGTCCTTCTGCTGACTTTCCAATCCATGACATCATTGACCTTAATTTCCTGCCAGTTCCAATTATAGGATGCTCTAGCTGCATTTTTTTCATTGCCTGGAATCTTGGTTTTCCTGCTTTGTTTTCTGATATCCAGTCGTAGGCAAATGTTCCGTCTTGAATATCATTTAATACTTTTTTCATAGATTCTCTTGTATCTTTAGTAATTATTTTAGTTCCTGTTATATAATCTCCGTATTCTGCTGTATCACTTATAGAATATCTCATATTTTCAAATCCGCCTTCATATATTAAATCAACTATGAGTTTCATTTCATGTAAGCATTCAAAATATGCTATTTCCGGCTGATACCCTGCTTGAGTCAATGTATCAAAACCTGCTTTAATCAGTTCAGTTATTCCTCCGCAAATAATTGCCTGTTCTCCAAATAAATCTGTTTCAGTTTCTTCCTTAAATGTTGTTTCAATAACACCTGCCCTTGTTCCTCCTATGCCCTTGGCATAAGCCAGTGTAATTTCCTTGCATTTTCCTGTGAAGTCCTGATGTATTGCATAAACATCTGGAACGCCTTTTCCGTCAACATAAGTTCTTCTAACCAAATGACCCGGTCCCTTAGGTGCAACCATGAACACATCTATATTTTTTGGTGGAATAATTTGATTGTAGTGAATATTGAATCCATGAGCAAATGCAATAGCATTTCCTTCTTCCAGATTAGGCCCTATACTTTCTTCATATATTTGCTTCTGAACCGTATCCGGTGCAAGCATCATAATTACATCTGCTGCACGAGCTGCTTCAGCAGCTGTCATAACTTTAAGCCCGTGTGATTCTGCCTTTGCCTTGGATTTGCTTCCTTTCTGAAGCCCTACGACTACATTTATTCCGCTTTCCATAAGATTTAGAGCATGTGCATGGCCCTGGCTTCCATAGCCGATTATTGCCACTGTCTTTCCCTCCAGATATTTTAAATCTGCATCCTTGTCATAATACATTGTTCCCATTTTACTTCCTCCATGAAATATAATTTTAGTTTATTAGTTATGTCATTTGACAAACCTACAGCAATACTAGTTGTCCATGAGAAAGTTAGCAATTTCCAGTCTCGTTCATCAATTTATTTGCTCACTTTCGCTCGCATAAATTGAGAACTCGTTGGGTTTGACCTACCAACCATTTTTCAGAAAAAATACTCTGAAAAATGGGGTTAGAGCATAAAAAAATCTTCCTCTCTCAGGGTAAACTAATCCCTAAGAGACGGAAGATATAAATCTTTCGCGGTACCACTCTTATTCATTTCATACGAAATGCCCTCTCCGGATACGGAATATTTCTAGTCGATATCCTGCCACTTTTAACGATTGGCTTCTTCGTACCATCCTACTCAAATTTTCGGAAAGTCCGCTCCAAGGCTACTTCTGCATTTCATCTGATATTGTCTTTCACCAATCCAACAACTCTCTGAAATCGCTGAAAATGCATACTACTCCTTTTCACAGCGTTTATGTGTTTATTAATTTGTATTTTTTAGAAGTATAACATCCGAAAAAAGGTTTGTCAATTAAAATTTTAAAATTTTGTTTTGTCATAAATTCAGTAGTATTTCATCCAATTTAACTATGACACATTTCTTTTCCAAGTTTTCTTGCCATTAATTTATATTCACTGTTCTCTGCATCCTGCCTTGTGCCTAATCCATAGGCCAAAAGCATTCCGCCTTCCTGCCAGTTCATATATTTGCACAAGCTTTTGTAATGAGCTTTTATTCCATCCATAGCCCATTCATCTTTATCTGCACCTGCAGCTATGAGAAATAATTTTTTTGAATTTTCCCTAAGCAAATCATTAACAGAATAAAATCTGTCTATAACCCTTTTTAACTGCGATGTCATACCGAAATAATACAATGGAGTTACCAATACAACCGCATCGGCAGTTAACAAATGCAAAATTATTTCAATCATGTCATCATATTCATATACACATTTACCTTCATTCTTCCGGCAATGGTCACATCCAATACAT